>Ga0307479_10003297_pt1 | contig 14685 bp, 11 predicted proteins | sample atmos_gasesECM4C_FD_203743 | JGI IMG/M metagenome (GOLD analysis project Ga0307479, IMG submission 203743) | Hardwood forest soil microbial communities from Morgan-Monroe State Forest, Indiana, United States - atmos_gasesECM4C_515 | ecosystem: Environmental > Terrestrial > Soil > Temperate...
CGATGAAAACCCACCAGAAACTCTGCACGAAAGCGCTCAGGCCCATCACGATGCGAGTGGGCAATGGAAGGGTTACTCCCAACCCAGCAAAAAGGTTGGAGAAGATAGGCACCACGAACTTGAGCAGGCCGCCGACGATCAGCGTAGCAATGCTGACCACCGCAATGGGATAGATCAACGCCGATTTCACCGCCGATTTCAGGCGGACTGCTTTCTCGACGTAGGTAGCCAGCCTCTGCAGGATGACGTCCAGAATACCGCCCGTTTCGCCGGCCTCAATCATGTTGGTGGTGAGGTCATCGAAGACGACGGGATACTGCCTCATGGCGTTGGCCAGCGTAGCGCCGCCTTCCACCGTGGTGCGGACGCCGGTCAGCGTCTTCTGAAACGTCTGATTCTCCTGGTTGGATGCCAGGATCTCCAGACACTGCACCAGCGGCAACCCGGCATCAATCATCACCGAGAATTGGCGAAAAAAGACCGCGATGTCCTTTACCTTGACCTTACTCGAGCCGAAGGTAGGCATCGCGAACTCTTTGCCTTTTTCCCGGATTGCTCCCGGTGTAATGCGCTCGCGCCGCAACTGCTGTCCCAGCGCCTGCTTGTTAGGTGCCACGCGCTCTCCGGAAATTTTTTGTCCGGAAGCATCCTTGCCGGAAAATGTGAAAACTGGCATGGTTTTAGTCTCTCCTCAGTTTTTCGATCACTCACTATGCAAGCGGCGAAATCTGTTTTCCTTGACATCGTGAACCGCCCGTCACGGTGCCGCGTGATGGCTTCAGCGCTTAGCGGGGGCTGCCCCCTTGGCCAGTGGCGCCACTGACCCTTTCGTCAAGCCAGCTCCCCGGTTGATCATTTCCTGCAGCTCTTCCGGATTGCTGGAACGCTGCAGTGCGACTTCCAGCGAAACCTGCTTCTGGTGGTAGGCCGTGGCCAGCGCCTGGTTGAAGGTCTGCATGCCGAATTTGTCCTGTCCAGACTGCATCGCCGAATAAACCTGATGAATCTTGTCTTCGCGTATCAGATTGCGGACTGCCGGGTTGGGGATAAGAATTTCCATGATCATGGAACGGCCCTTGCCGCTGATGGTGGGCAGCAGGGTTTGACACATGACCCCTTCCAAAACCAGCGAAAGCTGAGCGCGAATCTGCGGCTGCTGGTGTGCAGGGAATACGTCGATGATGCGGTTGATGGTGGAAGTTGCCGAATTGGTGTGCAACGTGCCAAACGTTAAGTGACCGGTTTCAGCGATGCGCAGCGCGGACTCGATGGTCTCGAGGTCGCGCATTTCGCCGATCAGAACCACGTCCGGATCTTCACGAAGCGCAGCTCGCAAGGCATCCGTGAAGCTCTTGGTGTCAGCATGCAGTTCGCGCTGATTGACCACGCAGTTCTTATTCATGTGCACGAATTCGATTGGATCCTCAATGGTGAGGATGTGGTCGTGGCGCTCGCTATTGATCTTGTCGATCATGGCCGCCAACGTTGTGGATTTGCCGGAGCCGGTTGGCCCCGTAACCAGCACAAGCCCGCGCGGCTTGTCACAGAGCTTGCTAACGACCGCCGGCAAGCCGAGCTGGTTGAAGGATTTAATTTCGAATGGAATCAGACGGAACACGGCCGCGGTCGCGCCGCGCTGATTGAACACGTTGGCACGGAAGCGGGCCAGGCCTTTTAATCCGAAAGAGAAATCGAGTTCGAGGCTTTCTTCGAAGCGGTGCTTCTGGGAGTCCGTCATGACGCTGTAGGCCAGCTGCTTGGTCTCGGCAGGAGTCATCTGCGGAAGATCCAGAGGCACCAGGTGCCCGTGAACCCGGATTTGGGGCGGCGAGTTCGTAGTGATGTGGAGATCGCTGCCGTTCATCTCCAGCATTCTTTTGAGCAAATCGCTTAACGACAAACCCATGATCGTGATCCTTCCCTGCCCTTACCATTTAAGAATTAGTGAATTGTTTCGCGAGCAACTTCTTCGAGAGTCGTGATGCCAGCGGCCACTTTAATCAGACCGCTGCGACGGAGCGTGATCATGCCGCGCTCGATGGCCTTCTTCTTCAGTTCGACCGCTGAAGCGCCCACCAGCACGAGCTCCCTGATTTCGTCATCCACTTCCATCACTTCGTACAAACCGCAGCGGCCTTTGTATCCAGTGTTGTTGCAAACGCCGCAGCCCTTGCCTTTTTGAATCTTGGCGGTTTTGGCCTCTTCCGGCGTGAATCCTTCTTCGATCAAGGTCTGAACCGGAACCTCGACCGTTTCCGAGCATTCCTTGCAGATCCGGCGGATAAGGCGCTGGGCGCAGATCAGGTGAACCGAGGTCGCGACCAGGAAGGGCTCGATGCCCATGTTCATCAAGCGCGTAATGGTCTCGGGCGCGCCGTTGGTGTGCAGCGTCGAAAGCACAAGGTGGCCGGTAAGAGCGGCTTTGATGGCAATTTCCGCGGTTTCGAAATCGCGGATTTCGCCGACCAGAATGATGTTGGGATCCTGACGCAGGAACGAGCGAAGGGCCGCGGCAAAGTTCAGGCCGATCTGCTCTTTCATCTGCACCTGGTTGACGCCGCCCAACTGGAATTCGACTGGATCTTCCGCCGTCATAATGTTGGTGTCGGGCTGGTTCAGGCGCGAGATGGACGAGTAGAGCGTGTTGGTTTTTCCCGATCCCGTGGGGCCCGTCACCAGGACCATGCCGTAAGGCTTGAGAATGGCCTTCTCGAACTTGACCAGGGATTCCGGTTCGAAACCCAGCTTGGTCATGTCGAGCCGCAGATTTTCTTTGTCGAGCAAGCGGAGCACGATTTTTTCGCCCCACAGAGTGGGCAACGTGCTGACACGGAAGTCGAGCTGCTTCTTTCGACCCCCAATGTTCATCTTCAGCATGATGCGTCCGTCCTGCGGCAGGCGCTTCTCGCTGATGTCGAGTTTGGCCATGATTTTCAGGCGGGAGGTGATCGCGTCCTTCAGCTTCATGGGCGGCGACATGATGGCCTGCAGCACGCCGTCAATACGGAAACGCACGCGAAATTCTTTTTCGTACGGTTCGATATGAATGTCGCTGGCTCCGCGCTTTACCGCATCGGTGAGAATCAGGTTCACCAGCTTGACCACCGGAGCTTCGTCCGCAGCCTTCTCCAGCTGCGAGAGCTCCATCTGCTGCTCTTCCGCCTGCACTTCGATGTCGCTTTCATTCATTTCCGACATCGACTGCATCACGGTTTCGAGATCTTCTTCTTTGGTGGACCCTCCGTAAGATTTTTCGATGCCCGCAAGAATGGAGCTTTCGGAGGCCACGACCGGTTCGATGTTGAAGCCGGTCATGAATTTGATATCGTCCATGGCGAAAACATTGGTCGGATCGACCATGGCGATGGTGAGCGATGCGCCCACTCGGCTCAGAGGAAGAATCTGGTAGCGCTTCGCGGTTTCAAAGGGAATCAGTTTGACGACAGCGGGATCGATTTCGAAATATGAAAGATTGATGGCGGGAACGCCGTACTGGCGCGAGAGAAAATTCGTGACATCCTCATCGGTGAGGAAGCCGAGCTTCACCAAGGCAGACCCCAGGCGGCAGTTCTGCTCTTTCTGAGCCTTGGTGGCTTGTTCCAACTGCTCTGGGGTAATGATCTTCTCTTTGACGAGAAGGTCACCCAGCCGTTGAGACATACGTCGATCTCCTATCCACGTTGTGGAACGATGCCGAGCCGAATCACCGGCATTTACACGAAGCGCCGCTTCTTGCTGCGGGAGAAGAGCAGTGTCTTTGTGTTGACACAAATTGTCACAGCAAGTCGATTACCGCACCAGTTACCGTAGTACTGGGACTTGCCACCGCGTTGGACTTGCAGGGGGCAGCGCACCGGAACCCGCGCCAAATGCGCTTTTTTCGCAGCGAGGTTCCAAATGCCATGCTGAGGTACATGCACTTCAGTAAGCACCTTCAATTCCTTGCTGGCGGGAGATGCCGATTCGCTTAAGCCCCGCGTACACTGCTCAAAGGGACTCCAATTTTGGAACACGACGAGAAAATCCGGCAGGTTCAGGCCTACTATCGCGCTTTGATTCGGGCCTGGGGACCGCAGCATTGGTGGCCCGCGCAATCGCGATTCGAGGTCATCGTGGGCGCTTATTTAACGCAAAACACCGCCTGGACCAACGTCGAAAGGGCTCTGGCTAACCTGCGCGCAGCTCGTCTTCTGAGTATGAATGGGATTCGCCGGGCTTCGCTGGAGGAACTGGAACGCTCAATTCGACCCGCCGGCTATTTCCGACAAAAAGCGAAGCGGCTGAAAATGTTCGTTGCGTTTCTGGACCAGCATTACGGAGGCTCTCTGGCGAAACTGTTCTCCCAGCCCACCGATAAACTTCGAGATAAACTCCTCAATCTGCATGGTATCGGCCCAGAGACTGCCGATTCCATCCTGCTTTATGCTGGCAACCATCCGGTTTTTGTAGTGGATGCTTATACACGGCGGATTCTTGATCGGCACGGACTTCTTTCCGAGGAGGCCGCCTATGATGAAATCCGAGAGTTGTTTGAGAGAGCATTGACGCCAATCGCGAAAGCGGCCGGTTCCGATAAGGAGGAAAAATACGCGTTGGCAGCAGGCATTCGCGGCGCAGCTCATCCTCCGTCGGCCATGAGCACGGCAAAACGGACCGCTGTGGCGCAGGTTTACAACGAGATGCACGGGCTCATTGTGGGAGTGGGAAAGAACTATTGCAGAAAATCACAGGCAAGATGTGACGAATGCCCTTTACAGAAGTTCCTGCCTCGGTCTACTACAGAAGGTCTTGAGTCTTAGGGATCAGATCTTGGGCATGAGTTCTTAGGCTTCCTGGAGCGATTACGAAAAAGGCATCCCCGCGTAGGCCGCTTGCTTAAATACTTTTTACGATCCGCGATTGTGGCGGGCACCATGGCTTCAGCCTGTGGCGCGCAGTCGCTGCGGCAGGAGGCGGATCATGCGGGCGTGCTCGTCGGCACAGCGGTTCGTCCCTCGCAACTTTCGGAAGCTGCCTACGCTCTCACTCTGGCTCGCGAGTTCAACATGCTTGAGCCTGAAGATGCGCTGAAGTGGCGCACACTGCGGCCGGGCGCGGCGACCTATGACTTTCGCCAAGGCGATGAGGTGGTTCGATTCGCGCAGGCCCATCAAATGAAAGTCCGCGGCCATTGCCTGGTTTGGGGGCGTGACAACCCGGATTGGCTCGCGCACGGTCACTTCACAACCCGGCAACTGTCGCGACTACTGCACCAGCACATTACGCGAGTGATGAAGCACTTTAAGAATCAAGTTTTCGCGTGGGATGTGATCAACGAAGCCCTGGATGAGAATGGCAACGTTCGGGATTCAATCTGGTACAACCAGCCCGGAATCGGATTCGCAGGGAGAGGAACGGCATACATCGAGCAAGCTTTTCGCTGGGCGCATAAAGCCGATCCGCAGGCGCTGCTGTTTTACAACGAAGCGGAGGGCGAAGGGCTGAACCGCAAGTCTGACGTGATTTATGCGATGGTCAAGGATTTCAAGCGGCGTAGAGTTCCGATCGGTGGCGTGGGGCTTCAGATGCATATACCCACACTCGAAACGGACATGGCATCGGCCGCCGCGGACGTCTCCACGAATATCGCGCGGCTTACAGCCCTGGGGGTGCAAGTTCACATTACCGAGTTGGACGTTTCCCTGCCCATCGACGCCAACCATCTGGTCCGTCCGGGCGACTTGACTCGCCAAGCCGACGTTTACCGCGGCATTGTAAGGGCGTGCTTGAATAGCCAGGGATGTACCGCGATCCAGAGTTGGGGATTTACCGACAAATATTCCTGGATCGGATCTCACTCCCGCGGCTCGCGCGGACAAGCCTTGCCGCTTGACCGGGAGTATCGGCCGAAGGCCGCCTACAAGGCGATGTGGGAAGAACTCTCAGCGGGACGCTCGTCCCCGCGTTGACTATCGAGCGTTGACTATTAAACGTCGCCGATGCGATCGGGCCTCTCCGGCGGCGGCATGTGCATCTATAATGACCTTCGGGGACCGCTGAATTCGCGTGGCGCAGGCTTCTCCAATTCGACCACCTAATCCATCCCATCGTAAGCAGTACATCATCCTGCTGGCGATTGCGGTTTTCTTTCTGCTGGCCATCCTGGTTTCGCAGACCGCCTTTGACCTCACTCTCTTGCGTCCCGGAAACAATCAGCAGATTGTGGTGTTCTACGCCCTCTCGTTGTTGATTTCGCTGCTTTTTGTCGCTCTGACGTTTGTGCTTGCGCGCAACCTGCTGAAGTTGTTTGCCGAACGCCGCCTGGGGGTGTTGGGCTCGAAGTTTCGCACTCGTATGGTAGTGGGGGCGTTGCTGTTGTCGTTCGTGCCGGTCATGGTGATGTACTGGTTCGCCTACGGGTTGATGAACCGCTCCATTGACAAATGGTTTTCCACGCCGGTGGAGGATGTTCGCGCCGACACGCACGCCATGGCCACGCTGCTGGCCGAATATGCGGCCCAGAATGCGCGCGCGGAAGCGGCCGCAATCGCCGCGTCGAACGATGCTCAGCGTAGTTTCTCCGGACATGGCTTCTCGTCGGTGGCCAGCGAATTTCAGAATCATGAGATTACGCTGCAGGGAGGATTCGCAATTGCCCTGCAGGACGGTAATGCGGAAGCGAGTTTTAATGTTCCAGCGCCGTGGGCGCTGTTGAAGCCGAAACTGCCGCTGGCGGAGGTGGCCGCAGCAAAGACCGGGCATTTCACCTGGGACCAGACGGAGTACACCTTGGGCACGGCCGCTATGGGAGGCGATGGCTTGATTCTGGTAGCGATCCCGCTCCCAAGGGAATTCTCCCAGACCGTCAGGCAAGTGGAAAACAGCCAGCAACGCTATTTAGAGTTGGCCCGGGAACGCAGACTTGTCCGCCGCACCTACATGGGCCTGCTGCTGCTGCTGACCATGATGGTGCTGTTCGTCACGACCTGGCTGGCGCTGTTTCTTTCGAAGCTGGTGACCCGTCCGCTAGCCGCGTTGGCCGAAGCCACGCAAGAAATCTCGCGCGGACGTCTTGATTATCGAATCGACGTCAGCAGTGCCGATGAGATCGGGGATTTGGTCCGGTCGTTCAACCGCATGGCGGAAGAATTGGAGACCAGCCGGCGCCAGATTGAAGCTTCCACCCGCGATGTCAGCACCGCGAACGCTGAACTCGATCAGCGGCGCCGCCAGATGGAAACTATTCTGGAGAGCATTCCCACCGGAGTGCTGTCTCTCGACGCAAGCCGCTCGGTGACTCATGCCAACCAGGCGCTGCTTCGCATGTTCAATCCCGAGGGCCGTGGGGACGAACATCGCATGCTGCGCGGAGCGCGCCTCGCCGATGTGTTTCCGCCAGAAGTGCTGCAAGACCTGGAACCGCTGCTCCGCCGCGCCGATCGCATGGGCATGACCACCAGCCAAATGGAGATGCCGCTGCAACGCACCTCGCTGAATGCAGCCGTGACCGTTGCCACCCTGCACCATCAAGATGAGCGGTCGGGATACGTAATCGTATTTGAAGATCTCTCCGATCTTCTCAAGGCACAGAAACAGGCCGCCTGGCGCGAGGTGGCGCGCCGCGTCGCGCATGAGATTAAGAATCCACTCACGCCTATCGCACTTTCCGCGGAACGCATTCAACGCCATCTGGAGCGCGGCCTGCCCCGCGATAAAGCGTGGTTGGATGTAATTCGTTCGTGTACTCAGACTATTGCAGGGGCAGCGGAAACAGTGCGCCGGCTGGTCGATGAATTCTCTTCACTGGCTCGCTTTCCTGCGTCGAAGCCGCAGCCCGCCGATATCAACGAGGTGATTGAAGGTGCGCTCTCCATGTTCAATGGAAGGCTCGACGGTATTGCTCTGCACAGGTCCCTGGCGTCCGACCTGCCGAAGGTGATGGCCGATGCGGAGGCGATGAAGCGTGCTGTGGCCAACCTTGTGGATAACGCCGCCGAGGCAATGGAAGATGCCCTCTTGCGCGAAATCCAGATTTCAACCTCACTGGTGGCCAGCCGCGACGCGGTCGAAATTACCGTTGCAGATACCGGTCATGGCGTGACCAGCGAGCTGAAAGAGAAGCTCTTTCTTCCTTATTTCTCGACTCGAAAACGCGGGACCGGGCTCGGCCTGGCGATCGTTAGCCGTGTCATCGAAGAGCATCACGGCTCCATTCGCGTGGAAGAAAACCAGCCGGTTGGCGCGCGCTTCATCGTGGAACTTCCGGTAGTTCCCGAATCCGTGCCGGTCCCCGTCTCCCCTCAGCATGCATAAAATTCTTATCGTTGACGACGAAACCGGTATCCGCGAATCGCTCGAAGGAGTGCTGGCGGACGAGGGCTACGAAGCCGCGTCGGTGGAGAGCGGAGAAGAATGCCTCAAGCTGCTGCGGCGCGAGCACAGTTTCGAAGTCGTGCTCCTGGATATCTGGCTGCCCGGCGTTGACGGCCTGGAAACACTGGAGAGAATTCGCGAGATGGATAACCCACCCGAAGTGATTATGATCTCCGGCCACGGAACCATCGACACCGCGGTGCGTGCCACCAAACTTGGCGCTTATGACTTTCTCGAGAAGCCCCTTTCCATCGACAAGACACTAATCCTGATCAAAAACGCGATCGAATCCAAGAAATTGCGGCATGAGAATGTCGATCTTAAGAAGCAGCTGCAAACCAAGAGCGTGATCGTAGGTGACAGCATTCCCATGAAGGCGTTGCGCCAGCAGATTGGACTGATGGCGCCCACTAACGGCCGAGTTTTGATCTACGGTGAGTCGGGCACAGGCAAGGAATTGGTGGCTCACGCGATCCATGCGCAAAGCCTGCGGAAGGATGAGACTTTTGTCGAGGTGAATTGCGCGGCCATTCCTGAAGATCTGATTGAGAGTGAATTGTTCGGTCACTACAAGGGATCTTTCCCGGGAGCAGTGGCTGATAAGGAAGGCAAGTTTCAAAAAGCCAGCGGCGGAACTCTGTTTCTGGATGAAGTGGGCGACATGAGCCTGAAGACGCAGTCAAAAGTGCTGCGGACACTTGAGGAGCAACGTGTCGCCCCGCTTGGCAGCGACGAAACGATCATGGTCGACGCGCGCGTCATTGCCTCCACCAATAAGGACTTGGAAGAAGAAATCTCCAAGGGAAATTTTCGAGAGGATCTATTTTACCGGCTCAACGTGATTCCCTTCTTCGTGCCCCCGTTGCGCGACCGGAAGGAAGATATTCCGCTGTTTGCGCGGCACTTTTTGAAAGACCTGGCCGCGACCTATGGGCGGCGTCCGCGCGAGATTACCGATGACGCGGTGGAGGCGCTGATGCGCTATTCATGGCCGGGCAACGTGCGCGAATTGCGCAATGTGATCGAGCGCATCGTGATCATGAACCCGATGACCACACGATTCGACCGCAAGCATCTGCCTCCGCTGGTCTACCGGGATGGCCACCGGCGCGCGGCTCGAAGTGAGTTCTCCACGCTACACCAGGCGCGGGATGCCTATGAGCGAGACTTTATTCTGAAAAAGCTCGATGAGAGTCACGGCAATGTCACTCGCGCGGCTGAAGTTTTGGGCCTGGAGCGCAGTCACCTTTACCGCAAGATGAAAACGTTGGGAATCGCGGTCAAAGAGTAGGAGCACGGCGCGGTCGGAGCGCGCTACCGCTTGACCATGTGAATTTCCGTGCCGTTGTTCCGGAACTCTACCTTATCCATGAGCTGGTTGATGAGAAAAATTCCGCGGCCGTGGTTGGAGTAGACATTTTCGCCAATCGTGCAGCCCGGTATCGCGTCAGGACTGAAGCCATTCCCTGGGTCGCGCACCACGATCAGTATGCCGCGTTCCGCATCGCTGCTCACGATGCACTCGACCGTTTTGGTGGGGTCTTCTTTGGCGCCATGAATCACCGCATTGGCCAGCGCTTCTTGCAGCGATAATTCGATGGCATCTTCCTTGCCGTCGACACCCTTCATTCCGCGCACCACTGCCATGACTTCCTGCACCACCGGATCGACGGCTTTGCGGTCTGCGGAGAGCGTAACCCGTAGAATTAGGGCTAACTTATCTGGATCGAAATCCTTTTCGGGACGACGCTGCGAAGAATCCACCGATGACATGTTTGGGCCCGTTGTCTAAGATGCAGCGTCTGCGACCAGTTGATTCTACCCGCCGTACCCTCGATACGACAAATTCCCAAGGACAACTAAAAGATGCAGACCGAGATGCAAAGGATGCGCGGCCCGGCGAAGCCGCACTCTCATCTCTTTATCATCGTTGATTTCTTCTCTGATCTTTAGTCCTAGCAGGCACATTTTGCGGTTCGACGCGCACGTTGGTCAGATGCTCTAACTGCCTTCTCCAGTCAAGTTCCTCCACAAACGCGCGCGAATCACGCCAGTTGGATTGCACTTTGACGTAGAGCTCGAGAAATACTTTCGTTCCCACCATGCGCTCGATCTGCAGACGGGCTGAGGTGCCGATCCGTTTCAGCATCTGTCCCTTTTTGCCGATCAGGATGGCTTTCTGGCCTTCGCGCTCGCAATAGATGGTGGCGGAAATGCGAGTCAGCCTCGCGCCCTCTTCGAAGTTGTCTACGATAACAGTCGTCGCGTAAGGAAGTTCTTCTTCGGTTTCAACCAGCACGCGTTCACGAATAATTTCCGCAGCCATGAAGCGCGCGGGCTGGTCCGTGACCTGGTCTCCCGGAAAATAAGGCTGTCCGGCTGGCAGGGCTGCCGTTACCTGCTTCAGTAATACGTCGAGTCCGTCCCGTTTCAGCGCGGAGATTGGAATGATGTCGTGAAATTGGTGCAGCTTTTTGTACTCTTCGATCAGCGGCAGCAGCTTGCTCTTAGCGCCTTTCAGCAAATCAACCTTGTTCAGGACAAGAACCACCTTCGTCGACGAATGCTTCAGCATTTGGATTGCGAATTCATCGCGTTGATCGAGCTTGCGCGTGGCGTCCATGATAAGGAGCACAACATCGCAGCCTTCGAGAGCCTCGCGCACCTCGACCATCATCTTCCGTCCCAGCGAGCTGTCTGGTTTGTGGACGCCCGGTGTGTCAATCAAGACGATCTGTGCGCCGTCGCGGCTCTTGCCTTTGGGGATATTGAGGACGCCCTGAATTCGGTTGCGGGTGGTTTGCGGCTTGGGCGAAATAATGGCGAGTTTTTCGCCCACGAGCGCATTGAGCAGCGTAGACTTGCCGGCGTTAGGACGGCCGAGGATACAAACAAAACCGGAGCGGAAGGGCATAAGGACGCTTCTAGCTGCTAACTGCGGCACTGCACAGACACTTCCAGTATCACATGGATCAGCCGTCAGGTCGGATTCTAAAGCGGGGGGTCGGATTAGCAGCTAGAAGGTGCTCTCATATCAGCTTCAGTTGCCGGGGCTGCACGGCAGAGATTCTTACGCGCTCCACCTTGCGATCGGTCGACTCCAGAACTTCGAAGCGCAGGCCGTCATCGTCGACGGTTTCGCCTCTTCGCGGGATGTGCCCCGCCAGTTCGCTAACCAGGCCCGCGACGGTGGCTGACTCTCGTCCTTCCGGTTTAGTCCCGAAGAGTTCGGCCAGGCGGTCAACATCCATTCCCCCGGAAACGATGTAGGATTGCTCGTTCTCTCGCACGATTTCCGGCTTCTCGTGTTCGTCGCGGATTTCACCCACGATTTCTTCCACCAGATCTTCGATCGTCACCAGTCCCGCGACGCCGCCATATTCATCCACCACAATCGCCATGCGGATGTTGTTTTTTTGCATCTCGCGGAGAAGGTCGCTGCCGAGTTTGCTTTCGGGGACGAAATACACGTCTCGGCGCATCAGGGTGTCGAGAGTGCGCCTGGCGGCTTCGCTGTCCGGCACTTGCAAAACATCCTGGGCGTATACGATGCCTTTAATGTTGTGGATGCTCTGCGAATAAACGGGAACGCGCGAGTAGTGCTTGGTGCGCAGCATTTCGATGAAGCGTTCGACCGTGGTTTCTATGGGCACTGCAAATATTTCGGGACGGGGCTTCATGGCTTCACGCACGGTCTTGCCGCTAAATTCCACGGCAGACTGAATCAGATCGCGGTCGCCCTCCTGAATGATGCCTTCTTCCTGTCCGGCTTCAATCAGCGCGTCGACAGCCTCCGCCGCGCTTTCCGGCTGCTCGCGTGTATTTTGGCGGGTGAGCGATGCCACTGATTGCAGGAAGCCGAGAACAATAGTCACCGGCAGAACCGAATAAATCAGGAGGCGCATCAGCCACGTCCAGCGAATGAGCCAGGCGCCATTGGTACGCGAGAAGAAAACGAACGGCAGAAACTGATTGAAAACGATGATGATCAGGATCAGGCTGATGGCGGCTTGCAGGATTTCGTAGATGCTCCAGCGCGTGTCGCCAAAAACCAGATATCCCACGGTTAAGGCGATAGTGGCGGTCGTCAACTGCTTCAGGACCGACATGGAAAGCGACGCACGGGAGCGGCCCACATTCAGCATGGGCTCGACCTTTTGCTCGAAGACGTCGATATTGTCCTGAAATTCGCGGGAAAGAAATTTGCCGATCTCCTGATAGACACGATCGACATAGGAGGCGAGAGCGAGCAGTGCCAGCAAAGGAATCAGCGCCAGTGCGACGTACCAATTCATGCTGTTCTCCGCCTCGCACTGGGCGCGCGAACTTCGCGCTTCTTGCGGGTCAAAACATTCTGGGCGTGGGGCTTCATCCTCTCGATCAGACCGGTCTCCAGTTTCAACTGGCGGCGCAATCGAGCTTCTTCGCGGGCCATCTCGCCATGATCCTGCTCGTGGTCAAAACCGGCAAGGTGCAGGATGCCATGCAGCGCCAGAATTTTGACTTCGTCGGCCACGGAATGCCCGAGTCGGACGGCATTTCCCCGGGCGATATCCACCGAAATCGCGACGTCTCCGGCAAGGCGCCTTGCTGCTCGCGGAGCCGAGGGCGGTGATGGGAACGACAACACGTCAGTGGGCTTGTCTGCTCCCCGGAATTGCCGGTTGAGAGACCGCAGTTGGTTGCTGTTTGTTACCAGCACGTTCACGGTATCGCGCAGATGTGCGGCCTTCCTGGCCCGCAAGACAAAACGTTCGAGCGTGGATGGGCTGAGCCCTGCGATTCTCTTTCGGAAAATAATCACCTTGTTCCCGGCATTCAGCAATTGCCGTTATTCTCCTGAAGCTGAGGATCGATCGCCAGCCTGCGCCGGACTCCGTTGTCCGGTGGTCTTCCCCGCGGCGGTGTCGGCATTCTTCCCGCCGGCCAACAGCAGCATCTGCTCGGCGACATGTGTTTTGTGCTCGTCGTAGGCGCGGATGATGCGCTGCACCAAGTGGTGCCGGACCACATCGGATTCATCGAAGTTGACAAACGTCAGGCCTTCGACGCGTTGCAATATGTCGATCGCCTCGAGCAAACCACTGCGGCGTGCGTTGGGCAGGTCAATCTGCGTGATGTCTCCGGTGATCACGGCTTTCGAGTTGAATCCCAGGCGGGTAACGAACATCTTCATCTGCTCGGAAGTTGTGTTCTGCGCTTCGTCGAGAATCACGAACGAATCATTCAAAGTACGCCCTCGCATGAAGGCAATGGGGGCAATCTCGATAACATTTTTTTCCAGATAGCGGTCAACTTTTTCCGGATCGAGCATGTCGTAAAGCGCGTCATAAAGAGGACGCAAATAGGGATCAATCTTGTCCTGGAGCGTGCCCGGTAAAAAGCCCAGGCGCTCACCCGCCTCCACCGCGGGTCGCGCGAGGATGATGCGGTTTACGCGTTTGGCCAGGAGCGCGGAAATCGCCATCGCCACGGCAAGATATGTCTTGCCAGTTCCCGCCGGCCCAACGCCGAACACCATGTCGTGCTGCTCGATAGCCTCCACATAACGGCGCTGATTTACGCTCTTGGGCTGCACCATGCGGCGTCCGAGCGAGCGCTGGCGGCCGGCATCAGCCAAGCCCCGCAGGGTCGCCGTTGAATCCGCCGTCAGCACGCGCAGCATACTGTTCAGGTCGCCGTTGTTGAAGCTATATCCGGAGCGTTGCAGGCTTTCGTAGTCGGCGAAGACCTGCTCGGCGCGAGCCACGTCGCGAGCCGCGCCCTCCAGTTCAATGGCATTCGATCGCAAGTCAATGGTGACGTTCAGGCCATCTTCCAGGACGCGAACGTTTTCATCCCGCGTACCGAATAAGGTCTCGATATTGGGACTAATCCCGATGCTTTTCTTCATTCAGTCTCTTTTATGCACATTTAGGGACAGCCTCCTCGGCTGCGCCGAGCGAAGCGAGGCGTTATCGCCACACCTCCGGAAATTCTTACACCTCAGCCGCTTTGCAGACAAAACAGGATTATGCTTGGAGACGGGACCAGCCGGGATGCTCATGCCCAGAAGGCAAGTCACTACCATTAAGTTAAAGCGTACCCCGGGGCGGAGTGGGAGTCAATGGCGAGGCAACCGTTTGACCAGTCGAGACTTAGTCCCGTAGAATAGCGTATTCGGTTCTCGCCGAATATCTCGCTGTACACACAAAGGGTATCAAGCAGACATGGCTAATCATTTTTCGGCGCTCAAGCGCGCCCGCCAGACCACGAAGCGCACAGCTACCAATCGGGCCAACACCTCCCGCCTCCGCACGGCGTTGCGGACGCTGCGCGAGACCATCGAGAAGG
>Ga0307479_10003298_pt1 | contig 14685 bp, 10 predicted proteins | sample atmos_gasesECM4C_FD_203743 | JGI IMG/M metagenome (GOLD analysis project Ga0307479, IMG submission 203743) | Hardwood forest soil microbial communities from Morgan-Monroe State Forest, Indiana, United States - atmos_gasesECM4C_515 | ecosystem: Environmental > Terrestrial > Soil > Temperate...
GTGTTGCCACAGTCTTTCAGTATGGTTCCCGACACATTCAATTTGATTCGACCCAACGCCAATTCAAGAACTACCGGATGGCCGATCCAAGGTTCAAATGTCCATTCCATCGCGTTACCCACCCCCCGTTTTAGTCTGAAAGAGGCAAAGCATCTCTTGCAGATAATGGGATGAATACTGGCAAAAATGACAGTGCCCTGCCCGCAGACAAGCACGGTCCAACGATTACGCCGGAACAGGCAGCGGCACATTTTAAGGTCAACCGTCTAGGATTCGCGGCCAATGCAATATTCCCGGGGCGCAGGCGAACTTATGGGTTAAGCATTTTCATGAATTTGCGTGCAAGTCGACCTATCAGGGATACACACTGCAGATTTCCGGCGCGATCACGTTCTAAAAATCAGGGTGTGTAGCTATGATTCGGAGGGAACCCTGCCCGGCGCGTTTGGAGTTTCCAGGCCGATGCATCCTGAGGCATTCGACCTTTCTTCGCGGCCAAGGTCACGGAAACGCTACTTATGGATGCCCCGTAACGAATCTGCCAGTGCGGCCCAACCGACTAAGTGGGTGAAATGAATATTCGTCCGTTCAACACTTCACGGACGGCAATCAGAAGGTCGGTGCGCATGCGTACCTTAGCTACGTAACTGGCTCCCAGCGAGGTCATAGCCTGGACAAAATCTCGATCGCTTTGAATGCTGATAAAAATAATCCTGGTCGCTAGCTTTAGTTTTTTCAGTTCGTGAGCTACTTCTATTCCGCTCATTTTCGGCATAGAAACGTCTAGTATGGCGAGAGAGGGTTCATGTTCAGCGACTGCTCGAAATGCGGATATGCCATCGTCAACAGCACACACGATATCAAGATCATTTTGCAGTAATCGCGACAATTGCTCACGCATCTCCGGATGATTCTCGGCGAGGACAACTGTGTGTCTGGGTGCCATCGTGTTATTCACAACGAGCGTGACGCTTGCGCCGCTAACTATGTCGCCTCCCCAAACGAACTTTAGTGCATTCTGCTTCAGTTGAAAGAAATCGACACCAGGAAGAGGGCAAAATTTAGCCCATTTAGGGGTTGGTTTCAACCCAGATTATTAGACAGCTAGAGCGCTTTAACGACCGCAAGCCTTTTCGCGCCTGGGCAGGGAATTGCCAGCGCTGTCAATTCAAGGCACTTCCGCTTGGATAGTGGTACCTGCAGGCGTGCATTAGAAGGATGCGTCCCGGAGAGACGAATGATCAAATCATCCCGGCAACCGCTCCCTTTGTTACACAGCTGCCGAAAGACGCATCCCTTCCGTCGAGGATAAGTCCCGTCGACGAGCATGCCTACTAGCAAAAGTAACAGGGATTGGGTCCGTTTAAATTAATCTGCGAAAACATTTGAAGCAGATACTTGCCGAGGCGACTCGCGAAAACTTGACGCCAGGTGTCACTCAAACCGGGCGCGGAACGTTGAGCTCACGCAGTGGCAGTGACGCTTCGATGGTTGTACCTCTCATGGGCGCCGAAATGACCTCGATCTTTCCTCCTACCAACCTCACTCGTTCACGCATGCTGGCAAGTCCGAGACCCGTGGTCGGGTGATGCTCTACAACGAAACCGACACCATCATCCACGATGTGCAGACAGACGCGTTCCTTGTTTACCGTCAACGTTACGGTAGCGCTCCGGGCGTGACTGTGCTTTACAACATTCTGTAAGGCGGTCTGAGCGATGCGATATAAACACAACGAAACATTGTTTGGCAGTTGAGGAAGCGATATTTCAGATATGAAATTGATACCGAGGGGCTTTTCGGCTCGAATGTCCAGACAGAGATTTCTCAGGGCCGCGTCGATCCCAATATGCGCGAGGTTTGCAGGATGAAGTCCGTGCGAGATCTCACGGGTAGTCTTGAAAACATCAGCGACCTGCTCATAGAGTCGGCCCACGCGCGGCTTTGAAGCGGTACCGGATTCATCCCTGAGCTCTTCGAGTTCGAGCTGTACCAGCGTTAGTTGTTGGCAGACGTCGTCATGCAATTCTCGGGCGATGCGTCGACGCTCCTCTTCTTGGGCCTCCACCACCTTGGAGGTGCTCTGCCGCAACTCTAGCATAAAAGCCGACAACAACATTAACGGCACGGCGATGGTGCACAGGAATATCTGCAAAGTCAGCACACTTTCTCCCCTCGTTCCTGTAGTGAAGGGATCGTTACCGTGCATCGCATTCCAAATGGATATCACGGCGATGGTCAAGAGTGATGCGTGCATCCCGCCTGAGCCAAAGCGCACGGCCGCCCAAAGCAGAAATGGCAATGGAATAAAGATCAGCGCGGGGGTGTTGCCTCGCCATCCTCCCGCTCCTCCAAACGCGAAAATACCGATCGACACAGTTCCCACTGCCAGCAAACCGGCCTCGGCATACTGTGAGGGGCTTGCTTTGCGTATCCAAGATAACCCATTCAAACCGAACAATACGACCGTCGGCACGATGACCAGTTCGGCTATCATGTTTGTGAAGAGACGTGCGCTCCACAGAGCCCAGTAATGGCTACCCCATCCCGTTCCCAACACGATCGCAGCATCTAAGAATGACGTCGCTAGCGGAGCGAGAAGGACGCCAAAGACCAAGAAAATAGTAACGCCTCGAACGCTCTCGAACAGCGGAGCCTGATTCGTGAAGTAGGAGATACAAGAAGCACCGATCAGCGCTTCCGCTGTGTTTCCAACGAACCAACCGAGGGCCGTCGCCAGTGGCACCCCGGCCTGTAACTGCACGATAAGGTGAGCTGGGAGCACAGCGAGAAGAAAGATCCACCACATTCTCCGGGGAGCCAGCAAGAAGGTGGCAAGCAGGAGGGCGTTGGGTGGCCAGAATGTCGAGATGGGTCTTTCGGCCGGGGTGAAGGCGAAGCCGACCTTCGTGGCCGCATAGTAGATAATAGCTAGGAGGAGTAGGGCTCCAATACGGAAGGCACTCTTGGCCGAGGCATTATTGTAAGTTTCTGCGGTCGCACGACGCAACGCGGCAAGGTCTAATGGGAAGCGAAATATGACCCTTGGAGTTGCCATATACAAGCACCACCCACGCGGTCTAGAAGCCATGTGCGCCGCCCCCCCAACTTACAGGGGATTTGAAACGGTGAACGCGTGCCGTCCCGACTCTCGACGTTTGTCCGAGAGGCCTTGATAAATCGCCAATGCCCGAGAACCGCTAGTCGTACCGATTGGTACGTCTGCGTCCGTCGCTCGTGCTCCCTCAGGAACGTGACGTTACAATATATTTGTGGTTAGTAATCGTCAATAGCATCGACCGACGGTCGGAGGCATACGGCCGGCGGCGAAGCTTGCCGGCATCCAGGTGGTCCTGGACCTTAAGGACAACAAGGACGAACACCCTAGCCTCATCTACCGTACACTTCCCGGACACCGTGAGGCTTAGTTCCCGAGATTTACTGCTCTGCGCATCGTGAAGTTGCCATCGACCTCGAAGATGTGGGCGCCTGTCAGCACACAAATTGACCTCTACGCTCACGTGGGGTCCTGCGAAAAAAGCATGACAAATGGGGTTCGCGTGGCCGAGGAGATTGGCACCTCGCTCGCCATTATCGCGCAGTTTGTTAGTTAAGCTTCTTACCGTTTCGCACTGGCAAAAGTGACAGTTCAATGGTTGTCGTACTCCCGCTAGGCTGACATATAGAGGCGCGAATATCTGGGCTCAGATTTTCGCTTGAACTTGATGATCCAAAAAGAAACGAGGGAATTTATGAAGAGATACCGAGTAACGATTCTAGCGAGTCTTGCGGTCGCGTGCTTACTGCCATCGAGACAGGCATTTGGCGGAAGCGGTGACGAGGTCGAAACTAAGGGAATGATCATTTCCCGCACCGGAGAAACGTTGATTGTGAACAGTCCGAATGGGAAGGTCACTGTGGTCCTGACTGGCGACACGGAAACGAAAGATAATACGGGGCTCTTCGGCTTGGACGAGGAGCACATGTCCAACACAGTGCTGATACCGGGACTCAAGGTAAAGGTTGAGGGGATGTTCGATGACCAGGGTCGGGTGGCAGCGAAAGAGATCACCGTTGATGGCGATGATCTGGAAACCGCGGAGATGGTTCAGTCCGGCTTGCATCCCACCGCAGAGCAAGTAGCTGCCAACATGCAGGCTATTGAGGTAAACAAGAAGAACGTCGCGACCAACCAACAGAGCATTGGGGCCAACCGACAGAACATCGCGGCCAACCAACAGAACATCGGGGCCAACAGAGAGCAGATTGACAAGAACATAAAGGACATCGAAGAACATACCAATCGCTTTACCGCATTGGCCGATTATGAGGTGAAGGCTGCAGCAACTGTGAACTTCGACGTCGGTAGCACCAAGATCTCGGCACAGGATCAGGAAGAACTCAACAAGCTGGCGCAAACCGCCACTGGCCTCACTGGATACATCATCGAAGTGACGGGCTATGCTGACTCGACGGGCAGTGCTGCGAGGAACACAAAACTGAGCGAGAACCGCGCAAAAGCGGTAGTCATTTACCTAATGCAACGAGGTAACGTGCCAGTGCGTCACATCGTGGCACCGGGGGCGATGGGCGAATACGGGGCAGTGGCATCGAACGAGACGAAGGCCGGGCGGGCCGGGAACCGTCGGGTTGAGGTTAAAGTGCTGGTGAACAAGGGTATCACCGGTATCTAGAGTGCCGTCGATCAATACGTTCTCACAGTCGTTCGACTTTTGGCGACAAATCGAATCCGCCGTGGGGACCCAATGAACGGCCAACTCATGACGTTTCGATCCGGACAAAGCAGTCAAATTTTCTCGATCAGTTCCCTCAAGCTACTTTTTGGGTTGATGCGATTGAACCACGCGATTGCACCGTGCATACCGATGGCTGCCAAGATAGGCCCCTTTCTCGGATTCGCGCCATGTCGTCCGTGACTGTTAACGCTCGAAGTCGATAAGGAGCCGGGTGATGGACTGCATGGCGGGGACGCCGACCATGGGTAATCCCCGGCAAAGAAGAACATGCGCAACCATGGCAGTTGCTCCAAGGGCAAGTACTTTTCCAGCCCTTCCTTTTTCAACAACCACACCTGTTTTCGCCAACTGAACAGGTTTGGGAGTGGTGCGTCGAAGAACTCGGGGCGTCGCCTACTGGCAGTTTTCGCGCGGAGTCGATCCACGTTGTTCTCACTGTCCGGGCCTTTGATCCTCGGACTTCTCTTGGGAATGTCCTGCGCCCCCGATTGCGAGGGGTATTCCGTTCTTACGCATGAGGCCCTTATCGATGCCGCGTGGACGGGCAGCATTGCGCCCCTCCTCTTGTGCCGATTTCCCGACGCGACTCCGGAGGAACTGCTGCAGGCCCACGCCTACGCGTACGGCGGTGCAATTATTCAGGATTTGGGTTATTACCCGTTCGGTAGCCAATTCTTCAGTGACCTCACGCACTATGTCCGAAGCGGTGATTTTGTACTTGCCTTGATCGAAGAATCAAAGGATCTAAATGAATACGCATTCGCACTGGGTGCTCTGTCGCATTATGTTGCCGACACTTCAGGTCACCAACTTGCCACCAACCGGGCGGTGGCAATCATGTATCCGAGCCTGGCAAAGAAATATGGCCCCATGGTTACCTATCAGGAAAAACCGTCCGCACACATGAAGGTGGAATACGGCTTCGACGTGGACCAGGTCGCAGAAGGAAACTACGCGCCCAAAACCTATCATGACTTTATTGGCTTTGAGGTATCAAAGCCGGTCCTCGAAAGAGCATTTGCAAGAACTTATTCGCTCGATATGTCAGATGTCTTCTTCAGCGTGGATCTGTCGATCGGTAGCTACCGCCACGCTGTTTCAACCGTTATTCCACGCATGACCAAAGTGGCCTGGCATCTCAAGAGAAACGAGATTCAGAACAGCCACCTCAACGAGACTAAGAAGGAATTCATCTACAATATCTCAAATTCGGGGTACCGCAAGGAGTGGGGCCATGTCTATGAAAATCCAGGGTTCGTCGCCCGCCTGAAGGCATTCTTCTTGCGCGTGGTGCCCAAAATCGGCCCGTTCAGTGGCCTCGCGTTTCATCCACCCACACCGGCTGTTGAACAGTTGTATATGGACAGCTTCAACGAAACCTTGCGCCACTATCGAACGCTACTCCTTGCCCAACAGGAAGACCGGCTGCAACTGCCCAACGACAACCTTGACACGGGAGCCGTCACCGGAGCAGCCACTTATAGACTCGCTGATGAAACTTACGCCAAGTTGCTTAACAAAACGAGCGGCAAACCTGTCTCGGACGCTCTGCGCCGAGACCTTCTCTCCTATTACGCCGATCTTGAAAGGCCGTTTGCAACTAAGCGGAACTCGAAGGCTTGGCATGAGCTTATCAAGGAATTGGACGCCCTGAAATCAACGCCCGCGGTTGGAATTTCTCTCCCCACCGAGTCACAACAGGTGTCTGCTTTTTTCGTTCAAGAATTGCGGCACCAGCCAAGGCATACTCTGCACGTTGCCATCGATGTGCAGTCAGAACTGCACGAACGTCGAGGCCTCCAATCGTTCTTCTTCATTAGATAACTGGGTCAGTAGAATGGCTCAGGTCCCTTGCACTGTCAGAAATAACAGTTCTCAGTCTGGTGCGGTACCTGCCATTTTTCCACCTGCATGATGGAAGCGGTTGTGAAACTGCGTAAACGCAAATGGCTGACGTCCGTCATGGTGTAATCGATTGAGGAGGTCAAGCTATGGCTCAGTTCAAAGCAGCTAGAATCACACGTGGTGCCAGCGTATTCCTTATCGGGCTTACCCTGCTAAGCACAACGCTCGCCGCCCAGACCGCAAAGGTGGAAGGTCTCATCAAGGGGAGAAACGGCGACCGGATAATTCTGAAAACTATAGACGCTCCGAACCTCGTCATCGTACTGACTGACAGCACGGAAGTGGGGCAGGTACAGGGTGTTTTCAAAGCTCGCAGGAAGGGAATGTCAATGGCTGCGCTCATTCCGGGCCTTGCCATTAAGGTGGAAGGAAGGTACAACGATCACAATGAGCTGATTGCGACATCCGTCTCGTTTAAAGGAAATGACCTAAAACAAGCGGAATCGGTCCAGGCTGGTTTGCATGAAACTCAGCTTCAGGCGCAGCAGAATAAAGCAGACTTGGAAAAACAAAACGCTGCGCTGAAGGTGCAGAACGAAGCATTGCAAGAGCAGAAGCAGCAGATTGCGGGCAATAAGGCGGCTATTGACGCCGCCGTCGCGCGCTTCGGTCAGTTGGACGATTACTATATCTTTGAGGAAGTGACCGTGTATTTCGGTAACGGCAAAACCAAAGTCGATTCGCAGTACACGCCCCAACTGTTGGCATTGGCCGAGAAAGCCAAGACGGTGAATGGCTACATGATTGAGGTGAAAGGCTACGCCTCCTCCTCCGGCAGCGCGGAACTAAACCAACAGCTCAGTGAGGATCGGGCCGACGCGATAACGAATACCCTGATCCAGCAGGGCCATATTCCCCTCACAAGAATGCTGGCGCCCGGTGCGATGGGAGAGACCCACCAAGTTGGAAACGACAAGACTGCGGAGGCGGAAGCCCAGAACCGCCGGGTGGTGGTACGTGTTCTGCAGAACAAGGCCATTGCGGGAATCTAGCATAGACCACGCTGCGTGTGATTCGATTTGTCACGCTCTTCTCCGCGAACCCAACGACAAGGTGTTCGGCCAACAAAACGTTGTAGCCACCAAGGACGCAGTCCTCATGTTTCGTGCGGACACGAGCCGGGCTCACGGCCCTGGCGCTCATTTCCTGATCGCTACCGGCATCGACGAGAGAACACAAACCGCCACGCCCAGGCGGAACTGCTGGAAACAAGGCGATGGTCTATGCGGCAAAATCCGAAACAACCTTGCCAAGGTAGCGCGTCTGCGTCCCTTCAGTGACGCATCAATCTGACAACCTTTTTACAGTACCGAAACAAAACTGGGATTGACATCCCATCTCAGCCCGGATAATACTGGGCAAGGCCCGCAAGATTCCCCAACGCGAAAAAGGGCGTTAACCACACGATCTGACTGCCGCCGCAGTTCGGAACAACATTTTCAGCTAGTGCGTGTTGTACGTGATTGGAAGGACGGAGTGCGCGCTTGTCCAAAACCCGGGTTTTGTTAACTGACGACAACAAGCAAATGCTTGAATATGTTACGCAATTTTTGTCAAATAATTCCTGCGAAATCGTTGGTTTAGCAACGAATGGGCAAGCGGCCGTGGATGCCGCTGCTCAATTCCGCCCGGACGTCATCGTTATTGATATTTCGATGCCGGTACTAAATGGAATTGAGGCAGCTAAGCGCATACGAAAGGGAGACCCGTCCGCCAAGATTGTGTTCCTCACTGTCGAAAGAGATCCCGATACCTATCGTGCGGCGCTGGAAACCGGGGCTTGTGGTTACGTGCTCAAGCCTCGCTTGGCTACGGACCTGATTCCGGCAATTAAGCTCGCAAAAAATGGCCAACGCTGTGTATCTCCTGGCTGCGAATAACCGCTGACCGACCCTCCCCTCTGCACGCTACGCGCGCTCGACTGATCAGTGCTTGGCAGCGAGATCCTCAGCGTATCGCGCGAGAACTCCATAACAACATCGTCCAGCGGCTAACAATGGTTGGTCTAAATGTTGACGAGCTTTGAGCTGAAACTAACCTGTCCGCTAGGCAAAACTTCGACAAACTTTATAACCAAATTTCAGTATTTCCAAAGTAACTCGTGGCCTATCTACGGTAAGACACACCTCGCCTGTCAGTACTCCGCCTCTCTGGTAACCGCGTTACCAGGCATGGGGTCAACAAGCTGCGGAAAATTTGGCCGACATCGGTCTCTAACCGAAGCAAGAGAGACTGTCACTTTGTACAGTTACGTCCCGTAACCGCCAGGCACAACATGGCGGCTGAGTCGCCCTTTCCAGGCAAGGATTCGGGGTTTTGTGAATCGGAAACAAAAACAAGAAAGAGGAGCAAAGGAATGAACTTTAGAAGAACAATTCTGTTAGGGATTCTTCTGCTATTCGGATCGTCCGTCTATGCGCAGGACCTTCAGAAGATAGAGATATTCGGCGAGTATTCGTATCTGCGCTTTAATCCCACTCTGTCCTACCTCAAGAACCGCAGCTTCAACGGCGGCGGAGGAGGCGTCCAATACAATCTCAACCAGTATTTGGGGATCAAGGGTGAGTTCTTGGGCTATGGCAGCACCAATTTCACCATCCCCGCAGGCAGCTACAGCATCCCCAAGCTCTCACCGAATCCAATCCTGGTCGGCGCCCCGATTACAACTCAGGGCAACATGTTTACCTATCTCTTCGGCCCAATCATCAGAGTCCCTATTTCCAGGGTAACTCCATTCGGTGAATTGCTCTTTGGGGGCTCAAACTCGAACGGGTACGGAAACCAGATCCTGGCCATTTGCAACGGCATTACATGCACCGCGGCTGCCAAAAATGCGAGTGGCACCCAGCATCCCTTCACCATGGCGCTCGGTGGCGGCCTCGATATCAAAGTCTCCCAACACTTTTCCATTCGACCAGTCGAGATTGACTGGGTATTAACCCGGTACACTAATCCATTGACCTCTACGAATAATCAACATAGCTTCCGCTATTTGGGAGGAGCCGTGTTCCATTTCTAATTGGGACCTGTTTGGGTCTCTGGACCAAATCGTCTGTGAAAGGTCCTCCGAAGGTGAGACCGCACTCAGTGCGCGAGGAAAGCCAATTTACGAAATTGGCTTCTTGAACTGAGGCAGGGAACGGCAGTATTTCTCAGTACTTCGCCAATCGCGGCCTGAAGCAGTGGAAACAGTGTACTGCGCCTTGGCAACCGCTTGGCTTGTGCCAAGCTTCTCCCGTTCGCCAGGCGCGTCCTGACTTGCTGACCGGGAACGCATCAACCCCCGCTCTCAGAAGGTCCCCGGTAATACTTCCGGTGAACTCGACGAACAAATGTCTGCCAGTAAAAACAAACCGTTTTTGCTAACCCCCTCCCTTGTTGGCATGATCCTTTGCATAGCGCATATGGCAGTAGCGCCTGATGTCCAACCGACACGCGAAAGGGGCCTGTATAAGTCTACGAAACGACTAGGGCCTGTTCATGTCGCCATGATTTAGGACTGAAGCCATGTGGACCTCTGCCGTGGTGTTATTTGTCACACGTCGTACCCGTTACTTTTGACAGTTGGCCCGATGGGGCCAAAGCGCCAGTATCCTCCATAAAAACTTGTGGCATCTCGTAGAAGCTTGGCCCAGTTCCGCCCGCGCCCGGAAACCGAACTCTGTTTTGGCGAGTGCCATGAAAATAAAAGCGCTGTTTCTCTTCGCTTTTTCGGTTATGGTTCTCGTTTTGGGATCGTGTAGTGGTGTCAAGAAAGGTGGATGCTCGACGGGTTGCGGCAGTGGTAACGCGAATTTGAGTGTTACTCTCTTCGATCTCCCGCCTACCGGTGTTTCCATACTAAGTTTCATACTTCCCGTTGCCGGAATCTCGCTTACGGCATCCTCCGGAACGCTAGTAGCCGTGCCGATAACACCCACATCGTATGAGATGACGCGCCATCAAACGGACTCCACCCTGGTCGGCTCAAATCTGTCTTTTCCTGTGGGGACATACACCTCAATCAACGTAACTGTGACTGCCTCAAGTGGTGTGTTCATTAACACCTCCGGCGCGACGGTGGGCAAGTGCACGAACGGCGCGGTTTGTCCCCTGCCTTCCGGTGCGGCCACAACGATTCAGGTACCGATTTCGCTTACGCTCACCGAGAACCAGAATCAGTGGGTAGGATTGGAGTTCAATCTTCGCAACGCCATCACCACAACCAATGGGATAGCCGTAGACTTCAATCAGCCTAATGTCATGACTGCTACAACCGCTGTTCGGGCCGGGCTCCCTCCCGGGAGCGTGGACACCATCGAAGATTTCATCGGGGTGGTGACCGCGGCGAGTTCGAGTAGCATCACGGCGCAATCTAAAATTACCGGGAACAGCATGACTGCCACGATTTCTTCCAACACAGAATTCGATCTTGCACCAGTGACCTATAGCAAATGCTCGGGAACTTCTGCTTCCTGCATAACGATCGGCAGCACAGTCAGCCTCGATGCCGACCTCAGTTCCTCAGGCATCTTGACGGCGAGCGAGATTGACGTGCTGGACGCGGTCGCGGGGGATGAGGTGGAGGGCACTATTTATCCCACGGGCGTGGCTGGGGTAGTCGGGCTGATCATCCAGGACAAAGTGGCAATCACATCCACATCTCCTTTGGCCAGTTCCAGTACAACCTTTGGCACCGGCATATTCTTGACTACGGACTCGAGCACGCTCTTTTCGGTGGATACCAAGACACTCTCGTCGCAGAACCTGAGCCTAGGGGCATTGTTTGCCGGAAGTGGCGACTTGCTTGCCGGACAGACAATTCGTGCGCAAATTAAAGGGATTACCTCCGGGAATAACGGAATCGCCGCGGTGGCGACAAATGTGCTTCTGCGGTGGTCGCGGCTGACGGGAACAGTAAATTTAGTTACCGGAAACTCTTTCACGCTCGCCGATATCCCGAGTTACATCAATACGTTGAATCCAACGCTCAGTCTGACACCTCAAGTCTATACGTACCCCAATGCCACCGCATTTGATGGAATAACCGACATTAGCCAGCTCAGTGCAATACCTAACCAAATCGCCTCCATACGTGCGTTGTACGTAAACGGAGTGCCTCCATTCCAGGCCGCAAAGGTACGTGTGCCGTAGAAGCCGCCTTTTGCGGCGGAAGAATCTGGGTGGGTGAATCGTCCTTGACGAGGGTCTGTCTGGGATGAATACCACCACGTTCGGTCCAATCTACGTACGCTGTGGGCTTGATTTGTTGATTTGAACCAACGACGCTTCAGCAGACAGCCCTATGTATCACTCTAAGCATTACTCTCAAATTCGCGCCTCGGGCAATCGGCGTTCGATATAAATTCGGCCGAAAGCATGTCTTAGGAAGTCTTAGGGATGCCCTGAACAAACCGGGTGTGAGCTCATGGCGCCGCGCTTGGCAGTCATCGCACGGGAGAATGGGATTCAGAACCCCGCGTCAAATCTGAACGATTCGTCGGGTAAATGGCGAGCCAATGTGTTAGCTAGTCCCTGCGAGTATGCGGATGAAAACCTAGTTCTCGCTGCGTCGGGTAAATGGCGAGCCAATGTGTTAGCTAGTCCCTGCGAGTATGCGGATGAAAACCTAGTTCTCGCTGCGTCGAGCGCCGCATCCGGAACTGGCACCTGTAGAACTTGACAGATGCTTCAGTTCCTACGACGTGGCCGACTAGCCCCATGCTTAAAGACCTAAGGGAGCCTCGATGAATCACGTTGAACCACGCCGCTAGGGGCACCGAAGACAAATCGAGAGGTGAAGAAACTCTGCGATGGGCTCATTCCAACTAGCCGGGGAAGTGTTTTCTCGAGTACTGGCACTGGGGCTGCTGCTGTTTGCAGCCGCTTGCAGCCAACCAACAGTGCCATCTCCGGGAATTCCTTCGCGCAACCTCGACTCGAATCGCCGCGCGCGATTACCCACAGTGAGGAAGCCAAAACGTCATCTTCGTGGGAGCGGTTACCTCACGTAAGGTGAGCTCTACCGACTTGCCCGCTGACCACGGTTTTCTGTCTTCTTGTATTCCCGGTCATCGGACGCCCTGGTTGCTATTCGTCGCGCGTTGAGGCGGGGTTCAAGAGAGATCTCAGAGTCCATTGGGACGACTCAAGTATGGGTCTGCTAGCAAATCTCAAACTACGGCAAAAACTGCTTATCGCTATGTCTCCCCTGGCAGTCATGGCGATCCTCGCTGGTTTGTATTCTTCTATCCAAGGCAAAAGGATCGACGCCTGGTACAGCCAGCTCATCGGCAATGAGGTCAAAGCCGTCCACGAAATTGACGCGGCGCGCTCGCTCAACAGGCGCTACGACCTCTATCTCTACCGTCTTATCGACGAGACCGATCCGGACCGCATGCAGGTCATCGACAGCCAACTGGACAGCACCTACTCCGAATTCAAAATGCAGATCGCCGAAGCTATCCGCCTAGTTCCTGCCCGAAGCGCGGAAATCAAGGCCTCTGGCGCAGATTTCGATAAGGCGGCCCTTGATTCGCGGCTCGTGCGTGCCGCCGCCCTCGCCAACGATAGGGTAAAGGCCGCCGCGCTCATGCGCCTGAGCGTTGATCCCGAAATTCAACAAACTCACGAACAAGTCATGAAGATCTCAGACGAGTTACAAAAAGCTCTGGATCAGCGTTCTGATGAACTCACCGAGAGAACCCATCACTCCATCTTGATTACCTGGCTCGTGACCGGATTCGGCCTGCTCGTCACTTTCGCCATCGCTACCTATATACTTCAGGTCGATGTCGTCCAAGAACTCTTCTCCTTGCGCGACAGCATTCGGTCCCTCGCCTCTGGCCAACTGGATCAGCCGATCCCTTTCCTTAATCGGCCGAACGAAATCGGCGAGATTAGCCGCTCTCTTCATGCCCTTCAAGGAGGGGCCAAAGACCGCGAAACCCAGTCCTGGGTCAAGGCTGAAGTCGCCGCCACCGGAGTACGCCTTCAGGCTGCTGGAGATTTCTCCACTTTCGCCGCAAGTCTGCTCTCGCGCGTCTCCGAAGGCATTCCCCTCCTTTACGGCTCTTTTTATCTCGCCGACAAGTCCCATTCTCGTGTGTGCCGCGTCGGAAGCTTCGCTCTCGACAGTCCGACAGATTCCACCGAATTCGCGCTCGGCGAAGGGCTTGTGGGTCAGGCCGCTCTTGAACGCCGTGTGATTGACCTTTCTGCAAACAAGAGTGATCCAATTCGCGTCTCCACTGGCCTTGGCACGGTCGTCGCCGGCAAGCTCCTTTTTGTACCCGTTCTCAATCAAGACCTTCTCATCGGTGTCATCGAACTCGCTGCCGTGTCTGCTCTCTCCGACCGGCAACAAGCGCTCCTTGATATGCTTCTCCCCACCGTTGCCATGAACGCGCAGCTTCTGTCGCGAAACCTGGAAACCAACCGGCTCCTCGAAAAGACCCGGGCACAAGCCGAATCCCTTGCCGCCTCGGAACGCCAGATCATTGCCCGAAAGGAGGAGCTCGAAGCCAGCAATCGCGCCCTGGAAAGCTATCAGGAGGAATTGCGTCGCGCCAAAGAAGTCGCCGAGGACGCCACAAAGATCAAATCCGAATTCCTTGCCAACATGAGCCACGAAATTCGCACCCCGATGAACGCCATCATTGGCATGTCGCATCTCGCGTTGAAGACTGACCTCGATCCAGTTCAGCGAGGGTATGTTCGCAAGATTCAGCAGTCGGGGCAGCACCTGCTTGGAATCATCAACGACGTCCTCGATTTCTCCAAGATCGAGGCCGGCAAACTGAATGTCGAAAATATCGATTTCGATCTGGAAAAGGTGCTGGAGAACGTCAGCAATCTGATCTCGGAAAAGGCCACCGCCAAGGGCCTGGAACTAATTTTCGATATTGATCCTGCGGTTTCCGCTCACCCAAAGGGTGACCCACTCCGGCTCGGGCAAATCCTCATCAATTTTTGCAATAACGCCGTCAAGTTCACCGAGCGCGGCGAGATTATCGTGAAAGTCCGCGTCCAGGAAGAAGACGTA
>Ga0307479_10003299_pt1 | contig 14684 bp, 13 predicted proteins | sample atmos_gasesECM4C_FD_203743 | JGI IMG/M metagenome (GOLD analysis project Ga0307479, IMG submission 203743) | Hardwood forest soil microbial communities from Morgan-Monroe State Forest, Indiana, United States - atmos_gasesECM4C_515 | ecosystem: Environmental > Terrestrial > Soil > Temperate...
CGAAGCCTTTGACGCCGAAGGTGCTCTCGCTCCAGCCGGAAAGCTCCTCGTAGACCGGCTCGCAGGCCGCAACCGCTTCGGCGCCCGTCGGCAGCAGAGCAACCGACTCTCCGCCGACGCGATAGCTCGTGCAGATCTTGATCGATGTCAACCCATCCAGGACGTCGAGCTTGGTGATGCACAAGCCATCGGCGCCGTTCAGCTGGAGCGAGCGCGCGAGCGCGGGGATATCGAGCCAGCCGCAACGGCGTGGCCGCCCTGTGACCGAGCCGAACTCGTTGCCGCGCTCGGCCAGGCGCGCTCCGATGTCGTCGGTCAGCTCGGTCGGGAACGGCCCGGTGCCCACGCGCGTCGTATACGCCTTGACGATGCCGAGCACGTAATCGAGCATCTGCGGCCCGATGCCGGCCCCTGGCGCGGCGGCGGCGGCGACGCAGTTCGACGAAGTAACGTACGGATACGTCCCGTGATCGATGTCGAGCAGCGCGCCCTGTGCGCCCTCGAAGAGCAGCGACTCTCCGTCGCGACGCGCCGCCTGCAGCAGCGCCGCGACGTCCGCGACCATCGGCTGCACCGCAGGAGCGAGCGCCAGTGTTGCGTCCAGCGTCTCGCGATAGGGAATCGCTTCGCACTGGAAGTACCGGGTCAAAACGAAATTGTGGTATTCCAGGACGCGTTCGAGCTTCGCCGCGAAGCGGTCGGGATAGAACAGATCCTGGACGCGCAGCGCGCGGCGCGCGATCTTGTCCTCATACGCGGGACCGATGCCGCGGCCGGTCGTGCCGATGCGCGTATCGCCCATCGCGGTCTCGCGCGCCTGATCGAGCGCGACATGGTAGGGCATGACCAGAGGGCACGCCGGCGAGATCGCGAGCCGCGACCGCACTTCGATGCCGGCGCCTTCCAGCTCGGCGATCTCCTGCAGCAACGCGATTGGAGAGACGACGACGCCGTTGCCGAGATAGACGCGCACGGAGGGGCGCAGAATGCCGGAAGGAATCAGACGCAGCACGGTCTTCTTGCCGCCGATGACCAGCGTGTGGCCGGCATTGTGACCACCCTGGAAGCGCACGACACCCTGAGCGTGCTCGGTCAGCCAATCGACGACCTTGCCCTTGCCCTCATCGCCCCACTGCGTGCCGATGACGACGACGTTCTTGCCCATGGTGGTTACGCGGTGCGCTCGACGAGTGAAGCGAGCTGGCGCAAGTCCAGGGTGAAACCCGTCGCCGGGCGCGCGCGGCCGAACGCCTTGCCGATGCCGTCATAGCGCTCGCCACGCCCGATCGCGTTCGGCTCTCCCGCGGTGAACACCGAAAAGCTCGCGCCGCTCTGGTAGTGGTAGCCGCGCAGGTCGGCGAGATCGATATGCAGCGCTTCGACCCGATCGCCGACGGTCTGCGCGAGTGTCTCCAGCGCAGCCAGCGCAACGGCGATCGACGGCGTGTCGGGCAAGCGCGCGCGCGCCGTGGCCAGCACCTCGTCCGCGGGCCCGTACAGGGTCGGCAGCGCTACGAACGCGTCGCGCCATGCCGCGGGCAACCTGGCGGTGATATCGGTGATCGCCGGGATGTCCTTGGTGCGCATCGCCGCGAACAGTTCGCTGTCGCCGCCGTCGCCGGCGATGCGCGAGCCGTTCGCCAACGCGCGATAAACGCCGACGTGTCCGAGGTCGAGGTGCAGGCCGCGCACCGCCGCCGCATCCAGCGCAGACAGCAGCAGGCCGAGCACTTCGACGTCCGCGGCGATGCCGGGATCGCCATAGAGCTCGGCGCCGATCTGCAGAACTTCGCGCGCCTGCGATATCCCGCTCGCCAGCGTCCGCAGAACGCTCCCGGCGTAGCACAGTCGCGTAACGCCGGGCTCGTTCAGCAGATGCGCATCGATGCGCGCAACTTGCGGCGTCATATCGGCGCGAACACCCAGCAACCGGCCGGAGAGAGGATCGACAACCTTGAAAGTCTGCAGCTCCAGGTCATGGCCGGTCCCGGTCAGCAGTGAATCCAGGTGCTCGATCAACGGCGGCTGCACGAGACGATAGCCATGATCGCGGAAATGGTCGAGCAGCGTGCGGCGCAAGCGCTCGATCCGCTGCGCCTCGTCGGGCAGGATATCGTCGATATATTCCGGCAGCACCCACTTACGCATAAAGAACCATCAGGAGGATGATGCCGATGATGATGGAGCTCAGGCCGATGAAACGGAGCTGCCCATCGGAAAGCTCGGTGAGCCGGCGAAATGCCTCGCGCCAGGCACGCGGGGCGACCAGCGGCAGCAGGCCCTCGAGCACCAGCACGAGCGCGCAGGCCGCCAGGAACGTTTCCGGCACCCCATATCTCCTTCGATCCGGTTGCTTGCTGCTTGCTATCGGCCGCGGGAGCCCGGCGCGCCCTTGGCGCCGGCGGACTGCTTCAGATACTGGAAGAACTCGGAGCTAGGATCGAGCACCATGACGTCGCTCTTGTTCCTGAACGTCGCCTTGTACGCCTCGAGGCTGCGATAGAAGGAATAGAACTCCGGATTCTGGCCGTAGGCCGCGGCATAGATCGCGGAGGCTTTGGCGTCCCCATCCCCCTTGGTCTTCTGCGCCTGCTTGTACGCGTCGGCGAGGATCACCTCGCGCTGCCGGTCCGCGTCGGCGCGGATCTTCTCGGAATCTGCTGCCCCCTGCGAGCGCAGCTGGTTGGCGACGCGCTTGCGCTCGGACTCCATGCGCTGATAGACCTGCGCCAGCACTTCTTCCGGCAGCTCGACCCGGCGCAAGCGCACGTCGACGATTTCGACGCCGATCTGTTTGGCGTCTGCGTCGGCGCGCTGACGCGTCGTCGTCATGATCTTGTCGCGTTCGGCGGAGATCGCCTCGTGAATCGTGCGCTTGTTGATTTCCTGACCGAGAATCGCGCGGATAGTCTGGGCCAGCCGCTGCTTGGCGGCATCCTGCTTGGCGGCGTCGTCGTCGCCGCTCACGCTCTGGTAGTATTTGCGCACGTCGGCGATGCGCCAGTAGGCGATGAAATCGACGTTGAGCGGCTTCTTTTCCGACGTCGTGATGCGGTCGGGCCGCGGCGCGTCGAGCAACAGGATGCGCTTGTCGTAGAACTTGATGTTCTGCAGCAGCGGAACCTTGAAATAAAGACCGGCCTCGGTCTTGGCGTCGATGAACTCGCCAAGCTGGAACTTGATCGCGTACTGCCGCTGATCGACGGTATAAATCGACTGCGACAGCACGAGCAGCGCCGCGACGATCAGCGCGATGATCGGCATCGCGGATTTCATCTGCTGTCTCCGCGTTCGCGGCCGCGCGGCAGCTCGCGCGCGCGACCGGGGTCGAGCGTGACCGACGCCTCCGGCGTCGGCGCTGCGGCGCGCGCTGCATCGGCGCCGGCAGCGGGCGCCGGTGCGCTCGCCTGCGACTGCTTGAGCAGCTGGTCGAGCGGCAGATAGAGCAGGCTGTTGCCGCCCTTCTGATCGATCAGCACCTTGCTCGTGCTGCCGAGGACCGACTGCATCATGTCGAGATACAGGCGCTCGCGGGTGACGCCCGGCGCCTTGTTGTACTCGACCAGGATTTGCTTGAAGCGGCTCGCATTGCCTTCCGCCTCCTGGACCACGCGCGCGTTGTATCCATCGGCTTCCTGCAGCAGGCGCGAAGCCAAACCGCGCGCCCGCGGCACGATGTCGTTGGCGTAGGCCTGTCCCTCGTTTTTCTGCCGTTCGAGGTCCTGGCCCGCCTTGACAGCGTCGTCGAACGCGGGCCGAACCTGCTCGGGCGGTTGCGCGTCCTGCAGCGACACGCTCTGGATCTGGATGCCGGTGCCGTAACGGTCGAGCATTTCCTGCATCAGCGTCTCGGTTTTCCTCGCGACCTCGCCGCGCCCCTCGTAGAGCACGAAGTCCATCTGGCTCCTGCCGACGACCTCGCTGATCGCGGTCGACGCGACCTGCACCAGCACGTCGTCCGGATTCTTGGTGTTGAATACGTAGTCCTTGGCGTCCTTCAGCCGGTATTGCACGGCGAACAGCGCGTCGGTGATGTTCTCGTCATCGGTCAGGAGCAACAGGCCCCGCGCCGAGCGGCTCGCCGGCGTGTTGCCGTGAATCTCGACCGTCTTGACCTTGGAGAAATCGATAACCTCGACCGCTTCGACGGGATACGGGAGGTGCCAGCGCGGTCCCGGCTCGGTCGTCTGCGTGTATCTGCCGAAGCGCGATACCACGCCGCGCCGGCCTTCGTCGACGATGTAGAAGCCGCTCGCGAGCCAGACGACGAGCACCAGCGCGACGAGCAGTCCTGCGCCGCCAAGCGGAAAGCCGGCCCGCGGGGGCTCTCCGGCGCCGCCTTCATCCGGCGGGCGACGGCCGAGCAGCTCGTTCAAACGCCGGTTGACGTTGCGCCAGATCTCGTCGAGATCGGGCGGCCCGCTGCGGCCGCGCTTTCCCCATTGCGGATCGTTGAGGGACATGACGGATGCCCTGCGTCGTGGCTGTGGCGGATCGTATCGGGAGACGCCGCGAGGCGAGTCAGGCGGTCGCCGCCCGGCAAGGGATTTCCCTTGCAGGACGCGGGAACCGCTCGGCCAGCGCAGCGTGCAACTCGGGCACGCCAGCGCCGGTAAGCGCGCTCAAACGGACGGCGCGAATCTTACCATATTCGTCGCGTTCGACGCCGGGAGCGAGCGCTGCCGCGTCGCACTTGTTCAACGCCAGGATTCGCGGCAGCGCCTCCGCGCCGATTTCCGCGAGGACCGAGTCGACGGCGGCGATCTGTTCTTGACGATTGACATGGCTTGCATCGACGACGTGCAGCAGCAGATCTGCGTCCACGGCTTCCTTGAGCGTGGCGCGAAACGCGGCGACGAGGTCATGCGGCAGATCGCGGATGAAGCCGACGGTGTCGGACAAGACGATGTCCTCCACACCCGGAAGCGACAGCCTCCGCAGCGTCGTGTCGAGCGTCGCGAACAACTGATCGGCCGCGTACACGCGCGCGCCGGTGAGGCGGTTGAACAGCGTCGATTTGCCGGCGTTGGTATAGCCCACCAGCGCCACGTTGCGCACCTCGGCACGCCGCCGTGCGCGGCGCTGCGTCTCCCGCTGGCGCCCGATCTGCTCGAGGCGGCCCTTGAGCAGCTTGACGCGCACACCAATCATGCGGCGGTCGGACTCGAGCTGTGTTTCCCCGGGACCGCGCAGGCCGATGCCGCCCTTCTGCCGCTCGAGGTGCGTCCAGCCGCGCACGAGCCGCGTCGACAGGTGCTTGAGCTGCGCCAATTCGACCTGCAGCTTGCCTTCGGCGCTCTGTGCGCGCTGGGCGAAGATGTCGAGGATCAGGCTGACGCGATCGACGACGCGGCAGTCGAGCGCGCGCTCCAGATTGCGCTGCTGCGCGCCCGAAAGCGCATGATCGAAGATGACGAGGCCGGCATCGCTCTCGACTCGGCGCGCGGCGATTTCGGCGACCTTGCCGCTGCCCGCGAATAGCGCAGCGTCGGGTCGCGCGCGTCGAGCGGTCACGATGTCCGCGATGTCGGCGCCGGCCGAACGGGCGAGCGCCTTGAGCTCGGCCAGGCGCTCGGCAGGCTCGCCGTCGCCGAAGTCGAGCTCGACCAGCAGCGCGCGATCGCCGCCGGCGGGACGCTCAAACACTGCGCCTCACGGGCGCGACCAGCCTAGGCAGCTTCGCGTTCGTTCTCGTGCGGCATCGTGATGGCGCGGGCCGGCACCACGGTCGAGATGGCGTGCTTGTAGACCATCTGCGTTACGGTATTCTTCAGCAGAACCACATACTGGTCGAAGGACTCGATCTGCCCCTGCAGCTTGATGCCGTTGACAAGGTAGATCGACACCTGAACGTGCTCCTTGCGCAGCGTGTTCAGGAACGGGTCTTGTAGCATTTGCCCTTTATTGCTCATCGCATACTCCGCTGGTTTTTCTAACCGCACCGTTGTTGGTCCCAGGCCGCCGCCGGGCAATCCCCGGACAATCTCGCGGTCCTAGCGGCGCTTCCGCCGGTGCGTGGCGGCCTCCGCATAGGGATTGGCGCCGGTCTTGAATTGTATCCTAAGCGGCGTTCCCTGCAGTTTGAACGCATCCCGGAAGAAATGTTCCAGGTAACGGCGGTACGCGTCCGGAACGCTTCGAAGCGCGCTGCCGTGGATGACGATCACGGGCGGGTTCGCCCCGCCCTGGTGCGCGTAGCGGAGCTTCGGCCGCACGAGGCCGGCGCGCGGCGGTTGTTGCCGCGCAAGCGCCTCCTGCAGGGCGCGAGTGAGCTTCGGCGTCGGCAGCCGCGCCATCGCTGCGGCGTACGCCCGATCGATCGCCTTGACCAGCGGTCCGATGCCCTTGTCCTTCTTCGCGGAGATGGTGTGCAACTCGGCGAAGCTCAGGAAACCGAGCTTGCGCTCGAGGTCGCGCTTGACCTCTCCTCGCGCGTCGGCGTCGACCGCATCCCATTTGTTGACCGCGACCACGAGCGCGCGGCCCGCCTCGAGAATGTGCCCTGCGAGGTGCGCGTCCTGTTCGGAGATTCCCTGTTCCGCGTCGAGCATCAGCACGACGACGTTCGCATCCTCGATCGCCTGCAGCGTCTTGATCACCGAGAATTTCTCGATGGTCTCGATGACCTTGCCGCGGCGGCGCACGCCCGCGGTGTCGATCAGGGTATAGCCGCGGGCATTGCGATCGAAATCAAGGTAGATCGAGTCCCGCGTCGTTCCCGGTTCGCCGAAGGTGATGACGCGCTCTTCGCCGAGCAGCGTGTTGACCAGCGTCGACTTGCCGACGTTCGGACGACCGACGATCGCGACACGGATCCGCTTCGACTCCTCCGGCGTCGGCTCGTGGCCGACCTCGCTCTGTCCCTTGCACTCGGCGAGCGCGTGCTCGACCAATTCGCGCACGTTTTCGCCGTGCGCCGAGGAGATCGGCAGCGGCGTGCCCATCGCAAGCTCGTGAAATTCAGCGGTGACTCTCTCCGCAGCCAGGCCTTCGGCCTTGTTCACCGCCAGCAGCACCGGCCGCCCGGAGCGGCGGAGCAGGTCGGCGATGACGCGATCCTCGCCGGTCAGGCCTTCGCGGCCGTCGACCATGAAAATGACCGCATCGGCCTCGGCAATCGCCGTTCTCGTCTGCCCAGCCATCGCCTGCATGATGCCGCTCCTGGCATCCGGCTCGAAACCGCCGGTATCGACGACGAGGTACGGACGATCGGCGCCGCGCCCGCGCCCGTAATGACGGTCGCGCGTGAGGCCCGGGTAATCTGCGACGAGCGCGGCGCGCGACGCGGTCAGCCGGTTGAACAGCGTTGACTTGCCGACGTTCGGGCGGCCGACGAGGACGAGGGTGGGTAACATCGGTCGCGGCGCACGGGCCGGAGCCTCATCTCACCGTGCCGACGCGCTGATCAGATTGCCGGCAGCGCTCTGCCACACTGCAGCGTCCCCGGCCGCGACGGGCTGCGCCACGGGACCCTTGCCGTCCGTCGCCAGGCGGCCGACCAGGCTGCCGTCGTTCCTGTCGAGCAGGTGCAGATAGCCCTCGATGTCGACGACGCCCAGATAGTCGCCGACGACGACCGGACCGCTGGGAAAGCGCGTGGAGAGCTTGTCCTGTTTCCATACCGAAGCCCCGGTCGACTTGTCAAGCGCCTGGACCGCGCCCTTGTCGTCGGTGAGGTAGAGGTAGCGATTGTCCAGGGCAAGGCCGCCCAGGCTGCCGAAATCGCGCGACCAGGTCAGCGTGCCGCGCTGCGGGTCGAAGCAGGCGACCCGGCCGAGATAGGCTGCCGCGCATACCTGCCGCTCCGCGATGACCGGCAGGCTCGTGATGTCGGCGATCCGCTCGAGCTCGGTCTGGCCTTTCGGCGTCGTCACATTGCCCTCCCAGGCCAGCGCGCCGGTGGCGACGTCGATCGCGAGCAGCTTCCCTCCAGCGGTTCCCGTGAACAATCCGCCGCGGCTGACGATGCCGCCGGCGAAGCGCCGTACGGTAAGAGGCGGGGTCGCCCGCTGAAACACCCATTTCCGGCTGCCGTCGCTCGCCGACAAGCCGAAGATCTTGCCGTCGAGCGACCAGACGATGACCGTTTCGTCGGCGGGTTTCGGCGGCCCGCTCACCTCGCTCGAGATCTTCGTTTGCCAAAGCGGCTTGCCGCCGGTGTCGAACGCGAGCACCTCGCCCTTGTTCGTGCCGACGATGACCGCAGTCGCATCGGCACCGACGCCGGCCGACAGCGGCTTGCCGGCGTTGGCGCGCCAGCGCTGCGCTCCGGCCGCGGGGTCTACGCTGATCAGCGTGCCGTCGGCGCTTGCGGCATAGATCGCATCGGGGCGCACCGCAGGCGCAAAGCCACCGCCTGCGCCACCGACGGCAACCTGCCAGTTGAGCTGCGCCTTCGCCTTCGCTTCGAATGCCGGGAGCGCCCCGACCTTGGGTCCGCCGCCGAACCCGAATAGCGACGGCAGCGACGGCGGGGATGTCAGCCACGACGGCAGCCAGGACGAGAGCGTCGAGCACGCCGAAAGGAGCACCGACGCAGACAGGGCCAGCACGATCGATGCGCATGGGCGAGCGTAACGGGCCGCCTTCCGCTCCGCTGACGACGGCTTCATTTTGGCGACACGGCCGGAGCCGCCGGTGCCGCCGAATCGGCCGCGCGGGGAGCGGAAGACGCATCGATCACGGCGGGCACCGGGCCGCCGAGCGCGTCGAGCTTCGCCTGCACATAGGGGCGGTACGACGACTTCGGATCGAGCTTGCCGAGCGAGACCTGATACGCGGCACGGGCGTCGGGCGTCTTGCCGGCGGCGGCCAGGACATCGCCCTTGAGGTCCGAATAGATGCCGGTGAACGCTTCGTCGGTCTTCGCATCGAGCGTTTTGAGCGCCTCGTCGTACTGTTTTTCGTCGAGGAGCACTTGAGCGATCCGGAAGCGCGCGATGGCCTTGAGCTCGTCTTCGCGGGCGTGATCGATGACCCATTGGAGTTGCGCTTTCGCCGCGGTCTTGTCGCCCGCTTCGTAGAGCAGCTTCGCATACAGCAGCACCGCGCGCGGCGCGTAAGCCGTACCGCTGAAACGATCGACGATCTGGGTCGCCGGCTCCTTGGCTTTGGCGAGGTCGTTGCCGCGTGCCGCCTGGCTCACCGCCTGATAGAGGACGCTCGCCTTCTCGGCCTGGTTCCCCTGATACCAGCGCCAGCCCTGCACCGAGACGACGACGACCGCGACGGTCACGACGGCGGCGCTGACATATTTCCCATAGACGCCCCACCACGCCTTGAGGTCGTCGATTTTTTCCTGTTCTTCGAGATCGTATACGGGCATCTTCGCATCCAGAGTTAGGATTGCGCCGCTGCTAGGTGCGCGGCCACTCGGTCTGGCGGCAGCGCGATCTGCTCGGCGGCGAGGCCGAGGCGCAGCGGCTTCACCGACACGCGGTTGGCTGCGGCTTCGTCGTCGCCGACTATAAGCGCCCAACGCGCGCCGCTCGCATCGGCCTTTTTCATCTGAGCCTTGAAACTGCCGCCGCCGGCGTTGAGGACGATCGCGAGGCCGGCGTCGCGCAGCTCTTCGGCCACGCGGCGCGCGAGGGCGCTCGTGGCGTCCTCGCCGACGTGGACGACGTACACATCCGGTGCCGCCGCGGCAGTCAGGCCTGCGCCTTGCAGCAGGAGCACGAGCCGTTCAATGCCGATAGCGAAGCCGCATGCGAAGTTGCGCTGACCACCCAGCTGTTCGAACAGATCGTCGTAACGACCGCCACCAGCGACAGTGCCCTGGGCGCCAAGTCGGTCCGTGACCCACTCGAAAACCGTGCGATTGTAGTAGTCCAGGCCGCGCACGAGCCGCGGATTGACCTCGAAAGCGATTCCGGCTTCATCGAGCAGCTTCTTGAAACCTTGGAAATGAGCAAGGGACTTGTCCTTGATGAGCTCGACGAGCTGCGGCGCGCCGGCAAGCATTTGCTGCATCGCCGGGTTTTTGCTATCGAGGATACGCAATGGATTGCTTTGGAGCCGGCGGAGCGAATCCTCGTCAAGAAGGGTTTTGTGTCGACTGAAATATTTGACGAGCTCATTGCGATGGGCCAGCCGGTCGTGCCGGTCACCGATTGAGTTGATTTGCAGCGACATTCCCGCGAGCCCCAATCTCTTCCACAGCCGCGCAAGCATGACGATTTGCTCGGCGTCGACGTCGGGACCCTCGAAGCCCAGCGCCTCGGCGTCGAACTGATGGAACTGGCGGTAGCGTCCCTTCTGCGGCCGCTCGTGGCGGAACATCGGCCCCGCGGTCCAGACGCGCTGCGCCCGCTCGTACGTCAGGTGGTGTTCGATCGCCGCGCGGACGATGCCTGCGGTCGCTTCGGGACGCAACGTCAGGCTCTCGCCGTGATCGTCGAAGGTGTACATCTCCTTTTCGACGATGTCGGTTGCATCGCCGATCCCGCGGACGAACAGCAGCGTCGGCTCGACGATCGGCACGCGCAGGTTGCGGTAGCCGTACTGCGCGAAAGTCTCGCGCGCCGCCTCCTCGATGCGTTCCCAGAGCGTCGCCTCTTCGGGCAGCACGTCGTTCATGCCACGAACGGCCTGGATCGTCGGCACGGCCATGCGGCTACGCAATCGCCTTGATGTTGATCGGTGGTTGCTCCGGCTTGAGCTCTCGCGTGGGTGGCTCACCGCCATAGGTCGCGCGCACGTAATCGGCGATGATCTGCTGGAATTCCTCGGCGATGCGGTCGCCTTTCAGCGTGACGGTCTTCTGCCCGTCGACGTAGACCGGCGCCACGGGCACCTCGCGCGTGCCCGGCAGGCTGATGCCGACGTTGGCCATCTTCGATTCGCCGGGACCGTTGACCACACAGCCCATCACGGCGACGCTCATCGACTCGACGCCGGGATAGCGAGCGCGCCATTCCGGCATCTGCGAGCGCAGGTAGGTCTGGATCTTGTCCGCCAGCTCCTGGAAGAACGTGCTCGTGGTCCGTCCGCAGCCCGGGCACGCCGTCACGAGCGGTGCGAACGAGCGCAGTCCCATCGTCTGCAGGATCTCCTGCGCGACGATGACCTCGCGCGTCCGGTCGCCGGCGGGCTCGGGCGTCAGCGAGACGCGGATCGTGTCGCCGATCCCCGATTGCAGCAGCACCGCCATCGCCGCGGTCGAGGCGACGATGCCTTTCGAGCCCATCCCGGCCTCGGTAAGGCCCAGATGCAGCGGGTAATCGCAGCGCCGCGCGAGCTCGGTATACACCGCGATCAGGTCCTGCACGTCGGAGACCTTGCACGAGAGGATGATGCGGTCACCGGGCAGGCCGAGCTCTTCGGCGCGTTGCGCGCTGCCGATCGCCGAAACGATGAGCGCCTCGCGCATCACATGCGACGCGTCGTGCGGCTCGGAAAGCCGCGCATTCTCGTCCATGAGCCGCGAGAGAAGCTCCTGATCGAGGCTGCCCCAGTTGACGCCGATGCGCACCGGCTTTCCCCATTTCAAGGCATGGTCGATCATGATCGCGAATTGCGAGTCGTGTTTCGACCCCTTGCCGACGTTGCCCGGGTTGATGCGGTATTTGGCCAGGGCACGTGCGCAATCGGGGAACTCGGTCAGGAGCTTGTGGCCGTTGAAATGGAAGTCGCCGATCAGCGGTACGCGGCAGCCGTCGGCGTCGAGTCGCTCCCGGATTGCCGCCACTGCCGCGGCCGCCTCGGCGGTATTGACGGTGATGCGAACCAGCTCGGAGCCCGCAGCAGCGAGCGCCTCGACCTGAACGACGGTCGCATCGATATCGGCGGTATCGGTATTGGTCATCGATTGCACGACAATCGGCGCGCCGCCGCCGATCGCGACGTCCGCAACATGCGTGCCCCGCGTGCGATGGCGGACGATCGATGGGGATTCCAGACCGCTCATGATGTGCCCATCAATTCAGGCGCAGCCGCGCGACGTTCTGTCGCATGTAGCGCGCAAGGTCGACCGGCTTGCCGCGGTAAACGAGTGTCACCTCGCGCGCATTGCCGATCACGATGTCGAACGGAGGATTGCCGCGAAACGATTGCTCGGAGCCGGCCGCGACCAGACGCGAAATCAGCACCTGGCCGTCGCGATCCCGGATATCGGTCCACGACGGCCCGCGATAGGTGAGCTGCAGGGGTGGCGCAGGTGACGCGGCGGCGGGCGCGGGCGCCCCCGGGGCACCAACAGCGGCGGGTGCGGCGGCGCCCTCGCCGCCGGCCTCGCGTCCCGGCGCAGCGACTGCGGTTTCGCTCGCGGCTTTCTCGGACGCCAGAGGATTCGGCAGCTCCTGGCTGCTCGTCGCCGCGGGCACGACCGCCCGGGGTGCGGCTGGAGCGGGGCGCGTTGCGTCGTTCTGCGGCGCAAGCCCGCCGCGATACCATTCATAGGCGGCGGCAGCGACGATGCAACCGACGAGCACGATCGGAATCACCCAGCGCGTCAAGTTGGGCTTCGCGCTGCCCGCGGTCGGCAACTCCGCGATCATCGCCCCGGTCGACTGCAACGCGGGCGACTCGAGCGCCGGCGCACGTGTCGCATCGGGAAGCAACGCGAGCAGATCGTCGCCATCCAGGTTGAGCAATCGGGCGTAGTTGCGCACGAAGCCGCGCGCGAACGTGCGCCCGGGCAGCTGCGCGAAATCTTCGTCTTCCAGTGCCCTCACCTGGCGCGGTGCGAGCTTGAGTTGCTGAGCGACCTGGTCGAGCGAGAGGCCCGCTGACTCGCGCGCGGCCCGCAGGCGCGCGCCCGGGCCGATCTCCCCCGCCGGCGCCCATGACGGCGGGTTCTCCACCCGCTCCTCGGCTACTGTCACTCGCAACTCTCCGTCATGATCGTCGTGGTCTCCGGCGCGTCGGGGTAACGGTTCCGCAACTGCGAGATATACGACAGCTCGGCCTGGCGATCGCCGAGCCTGCGCTCGATGCAGACGCCAAGCCTTAAGCCCTCCGGCGGCGGATTGGTCGTCAGCATCACGCCTTTCATCCACCCGCGCGCTTCGTCGTAGCGTTGAGCCTTGTACGCGATCTGTGCCAGCCCGAGGCTCGCCAGCGGATTGCCCGGCTGGGCCGCAAGCGCCCGCCGGAAATAATTTTCCGCGCCGCGTTCGTCGCCAGCGGCCTGCGAGCAGCGGCCGGCGTTGACGAGCGCGACCTCGGGCGTGTGGTACAGCGGGTTGTTGACCGCCTTTTCGAATTCCGCGAGCGATTCGCGTTCGCGCTTGTGAGTGCAGAGGTACCAGCCCCAGTTGTGATGAACATCCGAGTCGTTGGGGGCGAGCTGCAGAGCCTGCGCGAAGCTCTGCTCCGCCTTGCGATCGTCGCCGAGGACCGCGTAAACGAGTGCGGAGATGTTGTACGCCTGGGCGTAGGTCGGGTCGATCTTGATCGCCAGATTCAACTCCTCGAGCGCCACGTCCAACTGGCCGCGCTCGTAATAGCCGGCGCCGAGATCGGTGTGCACCTGCGCGCGGACCAGGGGGGGCGCGAGCTGCGGCACTGGCGTCGGCGTTGGCGGCACCGGTTCCGGCGCGGTCTGCTTGCTGCTGCAGGCGACAAGCAGCGTCAGCGCGACGAAAGCGAGGCCGCGGGCGGTGTACAGGATGCGGGAGGTCATGGCGGCTCCGGGCTACGATGTAGGGGCCGCGACATGGAGACGATGCATGCGCCGGCGGGTCTTGTCCTGCACCTTTCCGGCGAGCTGGCCGCAGGCGGCATCGATGTCCTCGCCGCGCGTTTTGCGTACGGTGGCGACCAGGCCGGCGTCCTGCAGGACGGCCTGAAACGCGCGAATGCGTGGCCGCGGACTCGTCGTGAACTCGGTATTCGGGAACGGGTTGAAAGGGATCAAGTTGAACTTGCACGGCACGTCATGCACGAGCGCGACGAGCTCGCGCGCCTGCTCCGGCGCGTCGTTGACACGGTCGAGCATCACGTACTCGAAGGTGACGAAATCGCGCGGCGCACGCTCGATGTAACGCAGGCAGGCTGGAAGCAGCTCTCGCAGCGGATACTTTCGATTGATCGGCACCAGCGCGTCGCGCAATGCGTCGTTCGGAGCGTGCAGCGAGACCGCGAGTGCGACCGGGCATTCTTCGCGCAGGCGATCGAGCGCCGGCACGAGTCCTGCCGTCGACAGCGTGACGCGCCGCCGCGACAGGCCATACGCGTTGTCGTCGAGCATGATGCGCATCGCCGCGACGACGTTGTCGAAATTGGCGAGCGGCTCGCCCATGCCCATCATCACGACATTGGTGATCGGATGCCTGCCATGCTCGACCCAGGGCGCCGTCACGCCGGAAGCGAGCAGCGCGCGATCGGCGTGCCATAGCTGCCCGATGATCTCACCGACGGCGAGATTGCGATTGAACCCCTGCTTGCCGGTCGAGCAGAACGCGCAGTCGAGTGCGCAACCCGCTTGCGAGGATATGCAAAGGGTTCCCCGGTCGTCCTCGGGGATGTAAACAGCCTCGATCGCGTTCGCGCCGCCGACATCGAGCAGCCACTTGCGCGTTCCGTCGGCGGCGACCGAGTCGCGCAGCACCGCGGGGGCGCGGATTTCGGCGTCGCGAGCGAGGGCCTCACGCGTCGCTTTGGCGATGTCCGTCATCGCCTCGACTCGATCGGCGAGTCCGCGGTGCATCCAGCGCAGCACCTGCCGGGAACGGAATGGCTTC
>Ga0307479_10003300_pt1 | contig 14683 bp, 10 predicted proteins | sample atmos_gasesECM4C_FD_203743 | JGI IMG/M metagenome (GOLD analysis project Ga0307479, IMG submission 203743) | Hardwood forest soil microbial communities from Morgan-Monroe State Forest, Indiana, United States - atmos_gasesECM4C_515 | ecosystem: Environmental > Terrestrial > Soil > Temperate...
TTTGCGAACAAGTTTGGTTATAAGGTCGTGGCGATCGGGCGCGGGTCGGAAAACGCCGCGCTGGCAAAGAAACTGGGTGCCAGCATGTACGTCGACAGCCAATCGACGAACGCAGCCGAGGCACTGCAAAAACTGGGCGGGGCACAGGTAATTCTGGCGACGGCCCCCAGCTCGAAGGCGATGTCGGAGCTCATCGATGGCCTGGGGCCAAACGGCAAGCTCATGGTAATCGGTGCGGCATTCGATCCTATTGAGGTCACACCGCTACAGCTCATCAATGGAAGTCGAACGATTCAGGGATGGGCTGCGGGCACACCAGCGGATTCCGAAGACACCCTGCGCTTCGCTGAACTCAGTGGCGTACGTCCCATGATTGAAACATATCCCCTCGAAAAAGCGGCCGAGGCTTCCGCGCGAATGAGGAGTGGAAAGGCGGAATTCCGCGTCGTTCTGACGATGTAACCTTGCGAAAACGATCGATACTGCGAGCACTGGTTCTGCGAGTTTGTGAGATAAGTAAGCGAAGCGTCCTTTCACTTTGCTTGTTGGAGCCCGTGCTTGTTAGTTTTCTGCGTCCCAGTGGTGGCGATTGCATCCCTTCAATTATTCGCCCTACCCCCACGGAAAGGAACGTCCCATGAAATACCCAACTTTTTGTCGCACGGCGCAGGTCGATGGATTGTCGATCTTCTACAGAGAGGCCGGCCCGAAAAACGCGCCGACGATTCTTCTTCTGCACGGACTACCTTCTTCGTCGCGAATGTTTGAGCCGCTCTTTGCCCGGCTCTCAGATCGATATCACCTTGTCGCGCCCGACTACCCGGGCTTCGGACACAGCGACTGGCCAGATTCAAAACAGTTTGCGTATACCTTTGATCACTATGCGGAAATCATGAATCACTTTACTGAAGCGCTGGGGCTTGCGCGCTACACGCTTTACATGCAGGACTACGGAGGACCGGTCGGCTTTCGGATGGCTTTGGCGCATCCAGAGCGCGCAGAAGCCCTCATCGTTCAGGATGCTGTGGCGCACAATGAGGGCCTGGGGGCGAACTGGAAGGCGCGGCGGGCTTTTTGGGCCGATCGCGCGGCCAACGAAAGTGCGCTGCGCACAAATCTCCTGTCGCTCGCGACCACGCGCACGCGCCATGTCGGAAACGATCCCAACGTGGAACGTTATGACCCTGATCTCTGGACCGATGAGTTCTATTTTCTCAATCAGCCAGGCCAGGCGGAGATTCAAAGCGATCTGTTTTACGACTATCGAACCAATGTGGACGCCTACCCGAAATGGCAAGCGTGGATGCGCGACCAGCAGCCGCGCCTCCTGGTGATCTGGGGCAAGTATGACCTGTCGTTCGATCCCGGTGAACCGGAGCGCTACCGCAAGGATGTACCGAACGCTCAAGTTCACGTTCTCGATGCGGGTCACTTCGCCTTGGACACGGCTGCGGACGAGATCGCCGCATTGGTCCAAGGATTTGTCACTTCTTCACGCGGGGAGTTGCAGGCGCGACGCGCCAGTTGACCGCCGCTATTGAATTGATTGGTCCCTGTATACGCGCTCGAAAATGCCTGGGCGATCCCGAATAGGTACGTGGCGGAGGGGTGGGAGTGAGTCCGGAGTGACGGGCAACAGGAAATCCTTTGGGTCAGCGGGACGAGTTGGGCCCATCATGATCCTGCGGAACTATGAGCCATGCGACCGCAGCGCTTGCCAAAGACAGGCTTGAGCAAATCATCATTACAATTCGGAATCCATATACAAACGCTCCCCTCACGGATACTTTGATGGCGGCTATGGCAGTTGGATCAAGCCCAGCGGGCGGCGGCAAGCCCGCGAGCTTGATCTCGTTCGCCTGCAACTCCTGCAGAACGGTGGCCGGCAGAGAGAGGCCAGCCAGGCTTCGATTCAGATGAAAACTGAAGGCCTTTACCATAACAATGCCAAGCACTGCGATAGCTAGTACCCCTGCTACCCGCGCCACGGCGTTGTTGATTCCAGAGGCCGTGCCGACACGGTCTTCGTTTACTGAATTCATCACGACGGTGGTGAGAGGGGCGACGGTGACCGTCATCCCCAATCCCAGGATGACCAATGCCGGAAAAAACGACTTCCAATAGGTATCAATCGAGGGCACAGCGAACAGAGCGAAACCCATTGCGGCAATGAGAGGGCCAAGCATCAGCGGGCCTCTGGCACCATAGTGAGCAACGAGCCCGCCCGCCCAGCGCGAAAGGAGGAACATCAGCAGAATCAGGGGGAGGATAGCAGTGCCTGCTGCGGTGGGGGAATACTCCTGGACTTGAATCAGATTCAGCGGGAACAAGAAAAAGAAAATTCCAATCGCGGCATAGAGAAAGAGAGTGAGCAGGTTCGCGCCACTAAACCTCCGGGACCTGAAGAGCATGAGCGGCACCATCGGTGAAGTAATGTGGGATTCGAGGAAAACAAATGCGAAAAGACACCCCGAGCCCAGTATCAAACTTCCAAAGACCAAGGGATTCGTCCAACCCAAGTTTATGGATTCAAGGAAGCCGTTGACCAGGCCGCCGAGACCCAGCGTGGCCAAAAGTGCTCCGATCCAATCGATGCGTCCGGCGGTCAGGCGGCGACTTTCCGGAATTCGCCAAAATGAAATCACGACCACGGCCGCTGCAATCGGGAGATTGATGAAGAATGCCCATCGCCAGGAGGCGTGCTCAACCAGCCAACCACCAAGAACGGGCCCAACCGCGGTGGTAATCGCAGTAAAGCCCGACCAGGTGCCGATCGCCTGGCCACGACTTTTTTCGTCGAAAGAAGTGCTGATAATCGCGAGACTGCCGGGCACGAGGAGCGCAGCTCCCACGCCTTGCAGGTTTCTCGCGATGATCAACTGAGGAATGTCCGACGCAACGCCGCAGCCGGCGGATGCCACGGCGAAAATGGTCACGCCCAGTACGAAGATCTTGCGGCGGCCAAACAGATCGCCCAGGGAGCCTCCGACGAGAATCAACGCGCCCAGGAACAGACCGTAAGACTCGACCACCCATTGCACGTCCACCACCGTGGCGTGGAAACTAGCCTGTATCGCAGGTAGAGCGACATTGACGACTGTGCTGTCGATGAATGCCATGCTGGAGCCGAGGATGGTTGCGGTGAGTATCCATGGTTTGGCTCTATCCGCACATGGGACTTCGTTACCGCGTGATCGTAGTACGGCTTCGTCGCAAGGCGTTCTCATGAAGACTATGGATGCTATTCAGAGTGCGTTAGGTCCCGAAGATCAGGCTGTGTGGAATCATCGCTATTTTTGGGATTCCTGGGACAGAGGCGGGCCCGTGGGAAGTCTCAGCAAATACGTAACTAGAAACGACCTTGTGGTCGGCGGGTACACCCTTGCGCCTCCTAACCAGAAATCGCGCGTGAGACAAGGGGATCGGCGCACAGGCCTCACGCCAGCAGCGAGAACTGATCGGCAGGAGGCGCGCCATCGGAGTCCTCGGCAGGGTCAGCAAACCTTCTCAGTTCCGGATACTTCTGAATGAGCGTCGGCGGCGCCGAGACTCGCCTGCCCGTCACCATTGCTTTCAGCTCCAACGCGTTGACGCCGGCCTTGCTCTCGAAGTGATTGTTGGTGATGACGTAGGTGGTCTGGGCCTTTTCAGCGACGTTCTCGATTCTATCTTTCCAGCCTTCCAGCTCTCGCTCTTTGTAGAGATAGTTGTAGCGATCGTTGCGGTTGTCGGAATCGAACCACTCGCTGTAGTTGCGGCCGTGCAGGCGCACGTAGGCGAGGGGCGCGGTGACGTGTTCGGTGGGGCCGAGGGAGCGGCCGAGCACCGGCTGGTCGATGTTGCAGAAGGCGACGTTCTTCAGAGTAAAAGCCGCCAGCGTCTCCTCGTTGTTCCAGCTCGAGTCGCGCACCTCGACTACGCGCGGATATTCGATGAACTGCCGCAGCAGGCGCTCGAGGTATTCGCGGTTCAGCGACGTGTTCTTGAACGAGACGGGAAACTGAATCAGCAGGGCGCCGAGACGGCCCTCGCTGGCGAGCGCATCCAGGCCCTCGCGGGTGCGGATTTCGTCTTCGTCGGTCGGGCGAATGGTCGCGGCGGACGTGGGCTCCATTACCGCGGTCGGAGAGTGCGTGAAAGCGCGATACAGCTTGGCCGTGAAGAGGAAGCGCGGATTCACCGCTGCCACCTTCCGGCACCAGAGCTTGACCAGTTCCGGCTTCAGCGGACCGTAGAACGAAGTATTGATTTCCGTGGTATCGAAAAAGCGTGCCAGATATTCGAGGGGATGAACTTTTCGGTGCTGCATTCCCGAGGGATAGAAAATTCCCTCCCAGTCTTTGTAGGACCAGCCAGCGGTGCCGAAGCGAATGCTTCGTGAGTCGAATCGAGGCGACGGAATTGGAGCCGTGGATTCCATGAGGTGGAACCGCAGACGGAGGCAGGCCAAGCGTAGCACAAGATGCAAGATCGAGGGCCGGAGAGGGATCCAAGAGCCTGACCGGTGGCGGCTATTGCGGCGTTCCCTGCGCCGACAGGGTCTGGTTCAACTGGCTGGCCAGTAGATTGGCCTGCTCGTTCGAGATTTGAACCTGGCCCGTCAGAACGCTGCTCATTCTGCCCACGCCGCTGTCCTGGAATCTCATGGTCTGGAGAATGGCTGATCCCTGGACCGCAGGCGGGAGGGCGGCTTTGAAGTCCGCGGCAGCCTTGACACAGGAAAGGACGGATCGCGTGACTTTGTCACGCAGGTTGTCGCCCAGATCTCCGGAACGCAACGCTTCGCCCAGCATGCCGCCGGCTTCGATTCGCTGGAACTCGGCCGTGAGCTTCAATGGGTTGGCCGGGTCGCCTGCCGGCGATAGCTTTATGTTGACCGCGCCATCCGCCTCCGCCAGTTCGCTCTCCGTTATGGGACCGGATGTGGGCGAGCAGACCCAGCGTTCGAAGTGCAACTGCACGGTCAACAGGCTTGCTGGAGTCGAGGGCACGAGCATCGCCTGGCGGATCGTGACCCGCTCTCTGCAGGTGTTCGATCGGTCGAACTGAGCGCGCAAAAGCTCGGTAATACTTGATTGCAGGTCCGACAGGTCGGCCAGCAATTCGAGCTTGAAGGTACGCTGGCTGCCTTCGGCCGCAGTCTGGGAAAGCGTGCCGGAAACGCTGACCGCGACCGGCCGGCCCGAAAGGTTGACGGTGCTTTTTACTACCGGAAGGTTAAAGGTCAGATCCTGACCGGTGGCCAGCACGATCCCCATCTCTGTTCCCAGCGCGAGTTGCTGGTTCGAAAGCTCCGTCAATGCCCGGTCGAGACTTTGGGCGCGAGTTGCCATATCGGCGCCGGTAGTTTGCGATGTTTGATCCAGCTTTTTCTCTTCTTCCTCAAGGTTGGACTCCGCTTTGTTGAGTCTCTTGGTGGCTTCCTTGAGTCCAGACTTTTGGGTCGCTGAGAATCCCTCCACAAATTTCTTGGCGGCAGTGCGGGCGTTGTTCAAGGCTTCGTCCAGCTTGGCGTCGCTGGATGTGGGTGCAGCCGCAGAGGTTCGCTCATCCCGTTGTCGCAGAAAAATCTGCAGCTCGACTCTCGCGGCCTCGCAGATTCTCACGAGGGCGTGAAATTCAGTGATCTGCGGACTCGTCGCCTGCACGGCCATCGCTTGATGAAAATCCTTGAGGGTGTCCTTGTCTTCAACTCCCGTGGGCCGACCCGATCCGCCGGGAATGCTTCCGGGGCCGCCGTGCCCGCCGTGGCGTTGGGCAGTCGCTACTCCGGGACACGTCAATAGAATTCCCAGTAGCAGAGTGGTGGCAGCGGTGAAAGAAATCCCACATAGCCGCATGTGTAAATCTCCCAGTGGTGAAGTTGTGGTTGGAATCGGACCGCCAGAATGGGATGCCGTAACCGCCCAGTCAAGTAATCTGGAAGCAGCAACCTGACCAAGCTGGCGACCCGTTCTTAGATTGTCTTAAGGGCGGGAAAAATGCCAGAGACTTTACAGTTCTTTGCAAAACCGAAGCAGAAGCAACGTCATGGCTGGGGCAGAGCGACGATTTACTCAAGCGACAACACCACCCAATACACGCCTGTCGGATAGGTCTGGGTGCGGGCGTAACAGGCGCCGATCGAGAAGCTATGCAGGGTTCGGCTGGCGATAGCGTGAGCGGCGCCGTTGGGCAGAGTCTCCGGATGCAGGCTGGTGTAGGTGAGCACGGTGAAGCGTTCGGCGAGTTTACGCGTGGGGGTGGTGGCCACTTTATCGGCCTCGGCCATGGAGCATGCGACGCTGTCGGAGATCAGTAGATCGCGACGCTGCAGTTCGGGCTGGTTGGCCTCGCGGCGCGTCTGATTCACGCCAACGGCGATGCGGTCTTTCAATTCGGTGACCGTATAAGTGGGGAGAGCATGGCCGAAGTCTTGTACGATGTACAGCCGGTCGCCATCTCGAAGCACTCCCACCCCGACCACGTCATAGGCCGGGTTGAGCAGGTTCGCGCGATGCGGCGGAGAAAGCATCAGATGTTCGTGACCGTGCTGGGCGTCGTAGTCGAGCGCAACGTTTTCTGCCTCCTGATCGAGCAGGAGGTCCGACGCGACCGCGAGACGCTGTGGCAGGGAGGCCTCGCCGTCAAACTGGTGGGAAAGCTGGCGGGCGTCGAGCATGGCCTGCGCGTGCTTGCGGGCCGCCTGCGTTAGTCCGGGATCCAGTGTCAAAGGTTGCGCCCCCGCTTGCCGACGCGCGCGATTCGCCAGTTCCAGTAGTTTCTCTTCGGCCTGGGGCTCGGCGTTGTGAAACGGAATATCGGCAGGTGTCGCGTTAGCGGTCTTTAGAATTGGCTGTTGGACGGTCTGAGCGGGCGCTGGCGGATCGGCCCGCGACATCATCAGCCGCGTCGCGGGATGGACCGTGGCAACTCCCGCCCCGACGAGGAACGTCAGCAATAGTCCTGGGGTTCTGCGCATCCCTATGTCCACCGCAATTCCTGGGACGGCTCAATTCCGGCCCAAACTTTGCTGCAGATGCTAGGCTAGAAGCTGAATCGTAACGCGAGAAGTTACCTGTGTCCATGGAACTAGCGATCAGTGGGTTAATTGGTTTGGTGTTTGGCGGGGTTCTTGCCTGGCTCGTGCTGGGTACGCGAACCGCGGCATTGCACGCTCGCTTGTCATTGATGGAAAAGGAATTAGCTGCCACCAAGGCCGAACTGGCAGGGCTTTTGGAGGAACAGAAACAGTGGATCGCAGGACGCGCCCGGCTGGAATCTGCGCTGGAATCGGAACGAAAGATCAGTAACGAAAAGATCGAATTGCTGACGCAAGCCGGGGAACGCGCCGGTGCCGATCTGCAGAATGCCTTCAAGGCGCTCGCGGCCGATGCGCTGAAAAGCAATAACTCTTCGTTTCTGCAGATCGCGCAGGAAACTCTAAAGCGGTTTCAGAGCGAGGCCAAAGGCGATCTGGAGGCCCGGCAAAAAGCGGTCGCCGATCTGGTCGCGCCCGTGCGCGATTCGCTCAGCAAGGTCGATGCCCAGATTCAGCAAATGGAAATCGCGCGCGGCGAAGCTTATGGCGATCTGAAAGCGCAGGTTCAGTCCCTCATCACGACGCAAAGCGAATTGCGGTCTGAGACAGGGAACCTGGTGCGCGCCCTGCGCACGCCCAACGTCCGCGGGCGGTGGGGAGAGATCCAACTGCGGCGCGTGGTGGAAATCGCCGGCATGCTGCCGTACTGCGATTTTGCCGAGCAGGAAACCATTACTGGCGAGAGCGGGCGTCTGCGTCCGGATCTCGTCGTGAAGCTTCCTGGCGGCAAGAGCGTTGTAGTGGATGCCAAAACGCCGCTGCAGGCCTTTCTCGACGCCTTTGAAACAACCGACGAAGAAGCTCGACGTGCCGCGCTGGCCAATCATGCCCGCCAGGTTCGCGATCACATGAAAACGCTCAGCGGCAAGAATTATTGGGAGCAGTTCGAGGCCACGCCTGAGTTCGTGGTTATGTTTCTGCCCGGGGAGACTTTCTTCAGCGCCGCTTTGGAGCAGGATCCCGGGCTGATCGAGCATGGCGTGCTGCAGCGCGTAATTCCTGCGTCGCCGACCACGTTGATTGCTCTGCTGAAAGCCGTTGCTTATGGATGGAACCAGGAGAAACTGGCGCGCAATGCGCACGAGATCAGCGGGCTGGGTAAGGAACTGCACGAGCGGCTGCGCAACCTGGCGGGGCATATCACGGCTGTGGGCACGGGACTCGATCGTGCCGTTGAGTGCTACAACAAGGCTGTGGGATCGCTGGAGAACCGGGTTCTGGTTTCGGCCCGCAAGTTCTCTGAACTGGGTGCGTCGGTTGTGGAGGACATTCCTGAACTCGAGCCTATCGAGACCACGGCGCGGGCGCTTTCGTTTGAATGGGGTGACGAGGACACACTCCCAGAAGTCACGAAGAAGGACGAGCGAAAAGCGGGGTAGAGCTTGGACGCCCGATTTTAGATTAGCCGACCTGGGTGGGGGAGTTTTGGTCTCGCATCAGGCCCATGACTTTTTGTCCGCCGGCACGTCTAAGCAACGATCTCGTGCCACGCACTGCCATCACTTCCGTGCTGCTGAGCCTGGTGCTCGCTATATCAGCGAGTGCTTGCGGAGCGGGATGTGGCAGCTCTGCGGCGCCTTCCTGTGCCCTTACAAGCACCCGACGGGCATGTCCCCGAAAAGAACCACGCACCGTAACCACCAAGGGTTCTGCCTGCGGCAATGTCCTGAAATCGCTGTCTGGCAGGTGCGGCATGCGAAGTTTTGTTCAACTCCAGCTGGCGACCTTGCATGCGTGCGAAATTTCCGCTCCAGTCGAGCAGACGGCCCGCAACATCCTGGTGCCGTTTGACTCAGGGATCGTAGTTTCCTCAATCGGCTCTCCAGAGACCGACCGCGGCCCGCCCCGCTCCTAAAGACTCGCCCCAGTCTTGAAGACTCGCCCCAGTCTTGCGCATAGAGGCGGACGTGTGTCCGCTGATGCGTTCGCTTTGACCTTCAAAACTTGTTCATCAAGGAGCGACTATGAAAATTGCTTTCGGCACTCTGTCCTGCCTGTTGATCTCTGTCACCAGCAACATTGCACTCGCGCAAGCGCAAACCAGGCTCACCGTCAGTCAGGCGCTCGACTTCTGGATCTCCAATTGTGAAAAAGAGGTTGTTTCGGCCGCCGACGCCATGCCGGAGGCGAAATACTCCTTTGCGCCAACCGCGGGCGAGTTCACTGGAGCCCGGACATTCGCCGAGCAAATCAAGCACCTGGCCGCTAATAACTACCGCATGGCCGCGCGAATGCTCGGACAGAAGGCAACCCCCGATCAGGAGGCCGAGACCGGACCCGATGCTGTGCGATCAAGGGCCGAAATCCTTGATTACCTCAGGGGTTCGTTCGGGGCGCTCCATCGGGCAACGGCGACCGTCACGCAAGAAAACGCGGTCGCACCCGTGCTACCCGAGCGAGTCGGCACGGACAGACAGAACACACGGGTTCAGTTTGCCGTTGACGCCGTGGCCCACTCCTACGATCACTACGGCCAGATGGTGGAATACCTGCGCATGAATGGCATTGTTCCGCCGGCCAGCCGCAAGTAACCGGAAACCTGCCACCCAACATCCTCGGGGTGTTGGGTGGTATCAGCTACTCGGAGCTGACGGCCCAGAAATCGGCCCGGCTGAATCAATGTCCAGCCCATCCTGCTTGAATTAACGTATGTGGCCGTTACGGGCGCTGAACTCATTTCCCTGGCGGCGCTGATCAGCAGCTATAGTCGAAACTGATTCGTTGGCGATTACGCATCGCTGGACAGGCAGCGGAAAAAGTCCGTTGACACGCTCATGACGACACGGAGCTGAAGCCCGTATTGAGTCAATGTGCCTTACGCGGCCCTGAAAGGGCCGGTCTTCCACGGAAACGCGAGCGTTCAGAGTTTTTCCGCAGCCTTTGAAGCGAAGCCTTGATGCGAAGCGGGAGGCCGTCAGGGCTGTACCTTCTCACTCCTACTCTCCCACGCGTAACATCGTTCGCTTATAATTCAGCCGGTTTCTCGCAGACACCCCGGAGAGTCTTCATGCTTCGCTCGATGAAACGCATTTCAAACCCTATTCTGTGCTTTGCTTTGGTGGCCTTTTCGTTCGCGGTGGCGTTTTATGGGCAGGCCATCGCTCCGGTCATCGCCGTCGATCATGGGCCGAACGCCCCGCAGCAGCTTTCAAAACCGTACGTGATCCTGGTCTCGCTCGATGGATTCCGCTATGACTACGCGAAGAAATATCACGCGGACCACCTTCTCGCGCTGGCCACGCAGGGCGCCAGCGCACCCGAGGGAATGCTTCCCTCCTATCCTTCGATCACATTTCCCAACCATTACACGATCGTGACCGGGCTCTACCCCGAGCATCACGGCATCGTGGCGAACGAGTTTTACGATCCAGCGCGGAAACAGACCTACGGCTATTCGATGGTGGGCAAGGAGTTGGCTGATGGCACCTGGTACGGCGGAACTCCGCTCTGGGTGCTGGCGGAGCAGCAAGGGATGAGATCAGCATCTTTCTTCTGGGTCGGTTCCGAGGCCGACGTTCAAGGGGTTCGTCCCAGTTACTACTTGAGGTTTGATGGGAAATTCCCCAACGGAAAACGCGTTGAGCAAGTGCTGGCCTGGCTCCATCTTCCACCCGAGCAGCGTCCGCACATGATCACTCTATACTTCTCCGACACCGACTCTGCAGGACACCGCTATGGGCCCGACAGTCCGCAGGTCGCCGACGCCGTTCGCGAACTTGACGGCGAGATCGGGAAACTGGAGGACGGCATCAAGGAATCTAAGCTGCCGGTCGATTTGATCGTGCTGGCCGATCACGGGATGGCTGCGGTGAAAGGCGGGCCGATCGACCTTGATCATTTTGGATTGGACCCCTCGCAGTTTGCTCTCATCGTGGACTCAGCGCTGTATCCAAAGTCCGAGGATGGTGCGCAAAAGGCGTATGAAGCGATGCGAGGAAAGAGCGACAAGTTCACCGTTTATCGCCGCGCTCAGGTGCCCGCCTATCTTCATTTCAACAGCAATCCGCGCGAGGGTGATCCGGTTATCGTGGCGAACGGGCCTTATTACATCAACGCAGCTGCGGATCCCAACGGTCGCCGAGCCCCGGTGGGCATGCACAGTTTTGACGTAACCCGCATGCCCGAAATGAAGGCTTTATTCGTTGCCGCTGGGCCGGACATTCGTCCCGGAGTCTCGCTGGAGCCGTTTGAGAACGTGGACGTATATCCGCTTATCGCCAAGATTCTGGGTCTGGACATCACGAAACTGAAAACCGGCCCCATTGACGGCAAACTCAGCGTCCTTGGGCGAGTCCTCAAGACAAACTGAGCGCCTCCTGTCTGGGTGTCAGGCACGCGGAGGACTGTTCCCACCCTGTGGAAAAACATGTCGTGGCAAGATGCGGGGGCTCGGGACAAAAAAATCTAGTTGGGAATGCCGACACGTCGGACAAGCCCCAAAAATCGGGGATCGGAGCGTACGGTGTCGAGACGCGGATCAACCTTGAGATAAACCAACATGTCGGAGTGCTCGCGCAAAGCTCTGTCGAGTAGCTTGAAGGCCTCGTCGTTCTGGCCGAGACCGATGTAGATCAACGCGAGTTCATATTGATTGACGTAGCGCTGCGCCGACTCCGCCTTCAGTTCGGCAATGATTCTCTCGGCGGCATGCTTGTCTCCAGAAACAGCGTACACGTGTCCGATATCGGCTTGTACTCCTAGGTTCCCGGGAAGAAGTTCCTTGGCCTTGTTCATTTCGCGGAGAGCTTCCGGGTACGTCTTCTTTTGCTCGAATGCCAGGCCTCGATACCAAAATGCCAGGGGATAATTGGGATCCAATTCCAGCGTCTTGGCCAGCTGTTCGAGCGCTCGGTCGTACTGCTTCGTATACAGGTAGTGCCAGCCGAGGTGCAGATTGATGATCGGACTCACCGGATCCAGATCAAGGGCGCGGTTGCTTTCCGCGAGTGCCTCGTCCAGGCGCCCGCTCGAGAGTAGAAGATGCGCGTACCAATGGTGGCCGTGAGCGTATCCGGGATTAAGTTCCAAGGATCGTTTGAATTCCGCTTCGGCCCCCCGCCAATCCCAGTCGTAGGTCAGCTTCACGTAAGCGAGCGAGTTGTGGGCGTCGGAGAGTGAACTGTCGAGCGCCAATGCTCTCGAGGCTGCGGCCTTGGCCTGGGGCTCAACCTGGCTTGGGGCTCGTCCGCCCACGTCGAATGAGGAGCCGAACAAAACGTAGCAGTCCGCTAAGCCGCTGTAGGGAGCCGCGTAGCTTGGGTCGTGGTCGATCGCCTGTTGAAAATAGTCCATCGCGAGCTTGAATGATTCTCGATTTCGCTTTACCCAGAAGTATCGTCCCTTGATGTAAAGCTTGTAGGCCTCTGGGTCGACGGTGTGGGAGGCGGAGAGCCTGGTGTGCTCTTCCGGCGTGAGTTCCACTTGAATCTGTTCGGTGATGGTGCGGGCCACGTCGTTCTGAAGAGCAATGACGTCGCGCAAGTCCCGCTCGTAGGTCTCTGCCCAAAGATGTCTCTCGGGTGAGGCTTGAATTAGATTCGCCGTAATGCGAAGGCGGTCGCCTGACCGCGCTACGGCACCCTCCACCAAAGCATCGACCTGGAGTTCGCGCGCGATTTCGGGCAGCGGCTTTTTGGTGTCCTTGTACCGCATTACCGAAGTCCGTGAAATTATGCGCAGTGCGCTGACCTTACCCAGGTCGGTGATCAAGGCCTCGGTCATGCCATCGGCGAAATAGTCTTGTTCGCGGTCGTCCGAAAGATTTCTGAGAGGCAGGACCGCGATGGAGTCAATGCGGGCTGGGGCAGGTTTCCCGAACCATCCAGGGCGTAAACCGGTCACGCGCAAGGCGACGAGGATGGCAACGACGAGCACTGCTGAGGCCGTGACGGTTACGGCGATCAGTTTTTTCCTGTGATCGCCAGATCCAGGTGGAACGACGGGTTCAGGTCGCGGTGAAGGCTCCCCGGTCTCTCTTACGGGGACGACAAAGCGGTAACCCCGTTTTGAGATGGTGACGATGTAGTCCTGCTCATTCTCCCCGTCCTCCAGTGCCTTGCGGAGGATGGAGATCGCGCGTGCCAGGCTTCCTTCTTCCACGTAGGCTTCGGGCCACACTGTTTTGAGAATGTGATCCTTTTCCACCACGTGGCCGGCGTTCTGAACTAGCAGCAAGAGAAGGTCAGCGGCCTTGGGTGGGAGGGGAACGGACTGGCCGTCACGAAACAGAAGGCGCCCGGTCTGATCCAGGCGGAACCGGCCGAACTCGAAGAAGTGCCGCTCCGCCATGGAATGCACCCCCCTAAGGAATTGGTAAGAAAAATATCAAGTTCTGGGAAGGACTTCTACCCCTGGCAAGGCTACACCTGACGCCAGTGGGGACGACCTATGGGCCGGCAGTTCGTGAACCCCATCTCAGCCGACCCAAGAATCGTATTTCACCAAATCAGACTACGAAGGAGCCAAGTTCATGAACCGAGCCAAATTGCTTGTTCTTCTGGCATGTCTGGCACCGATTTCTGCCAGCACACTGCGCGCCCAGAACGCCGTTACGGACTGGAATACCATCGCATCGACCACCATTGTAAAAGTGGGCGGGAAACCGTCTGGCGCCGGCGCCGTTTGGTTTGCGTATGCCGCCATCGCCAGCTATGACGCCGTCAATGCCATCGATGGCCGCCACCAACCTTTTTATTACTCGCAGAAGGCTCCGGACGGGGCCTCCGCGGAAGCCGCCGCCGTGGCTGCGGCGCACCGTGTTCTGGTGAACTACTTTCCCAGCCAACAAACCGAACTGGACGCGCAGTTTGCCGCTTCGATTGCTGCCATTCAAGCAGGGGACGATGCGAAAACCGCAGGGATTGCGGTGGGTGAGGCGTCGGCCGCCGCCTTGATCGGGCAGCGCACCGGTGACGGTCTCGAAGCCGATGTTTCTTTTACTCCGGGCAGCGGGCCCGGTGTCTGGCAGCCCACGCCTCCGAAATTCCTGGCAGCAGCAACACCGTGGTTGGGACAAATGCGACCGTTCACCATGAGCAGCGCGGCGCAGTTCTTGCCGCCGGGTCCTCCCGCGCTTAACAGTCGGCGATGGAAGCGGGACTACAACCTCACTCGCACTTTGGGCTCCGTGAACAGCACCGAGCGCACAGCCGAGCAGAGTGAAGTCGGGCTGTTCTGGACCGAACACACTCCCGAACAGTACGCGAGGGCGTTCGGATACATGGCTGCGAACTACCATTTGAGCGTACCGGAAACGGCCCGGCTGATGGCAATCCTCTGGACGGGAGCAGCGGATGCCAGCATCGGATGTTTCAACGCCAAGTACCACTATAGTTTCTGGCGGCCTGTCACGGCCATCCCGGCCGGGGGAGGAAACCCAGATCTGATCGCCGATCCCAACTGGTTACCGCTCGCAGCAACTCCCAACCACCCGGAATACCCTGCTCAACACGGGTGCTTCAGCAATGCCGTCTCACACCTGATCGAAGGGTACTTCGAAACTCCGAAGGTGCATATCGTCGTCGATAGCTCGGTGTTCCCCGACGGCGTGCACACGCACACTTTTGAGGACACGGAGGATCTCTTCGAAGAGGTCTTCTGGGC
>Ga0307479_10003301_pt1 | contig 14682 bp, 12 predicted proteins | sample atmos_gasesECM4C_FD_203743 | JGI IMG/M metagenome (GOLD analysis project Ga0307479, IMG submission 203743) | Hardwood forest soil microbial communities from Morgan-Monroe State Forest, Indiana, United States - atmos_gasesECM4C_515 | ecosystem: Environmental > Terrestrial > Soil > Temperate...
GTCGATGCGAATCTCGCTCTTTCGCAGGTCCAAAATTACTTGTACGCAACTTCACAGCTCGCGCAGACCACTCTGCGCAGCTTGGTAGGCCAGTTCGAACTGGACTCCATCCTCTCCGAGCGCGAAAAGGTTAACGCCAAGCTGCAACAAATCCTTGACCAGGATACGGAGCCTTGGGGTATCAAGGTAACGAAGGTTGAGGTCAAACAAGTCGATATTCCGGAGAATATGCAGCGCGCCATCGCCAAACAGGCGGAGGCGGAACGCGAGCGTCGCGCTAAAATTATTCACGCAGAAGGCGAATTTGAGGCATCCGCGAAGCTGGCGGATGCCGCTGAAGTGCTGGAAAAACAGCCGGCGGCGATCCAGCTTCGGTATTTGCAGACTTTAACCGAAATCGGCGTCGAGAAAAACACGACGATCGTGTTCCCGCTGCCCGTGGATATTATTTCGCAGTGGGTGCAGGCGGCAGCGTCGAAAAAATAGGAGCTTATGGCAGCAAGAGGACAACGCGGAGGTGGAGGCGGCGATCGGGTGCTCGAGAGCCGTCACTTGGTCGGACTCTTCCTTGGAGTCGTCCTGCTCTGCGGCGTTTTCTTTACGCTCGGCTACGTGATGGGTCGTAACCAGTTCGGCGGCCCGGTGCACGCAGAGGATAAACGAATTCGCGAGACACCGTCGCCCGCGCCGGCCGCAGCGAAATCGAAACAATCTGATCCGGCGCCATCCTCAGCGTCCGGTGATTGGGATTTCTACGGCAAGTCGTCACCCAAGAATCCAGACACAACCGACGAAGCTGCAGCAGGAACTCGCAACACCGGGACTTCCTCAGCTGCAGCGAAAGCGAAGCCAGTCGCTTCCACAACGCCTCCAGGCCGCTTCCAGCCTCCAAAGATGGGCAAGAGCTCAATCGTCCTGCAGGTTTCCGCTCTCACGCGGCAGAGCGACGCCCTCGCCATGGCCGACGCCATCCAGCAGAAAGGATTTCCGTCGTTCGTCGTTACTCCCACCACGGACAATTTCTACCGCGTCCAGGTGGGCCCGTATGCTGACGAAAAATCCGCCGACGCTTCCAAGCGCGCCCTCGAACAAGCCGGTTTCAAGTCTATAATCAAGCGCTAGATGACATTCAGCCGGCAGACGCGAGTCCTGCTCGCCCTGGGCAGCGGCATTGCCTTGGCGTTGTCCTTTCCAAATTACAATTTGCCGCTGCTCGCTTGGATTTCGATCGGCATGCTCGTCCTCGCTTCGATTGGCGCGCCGCCTCGCGAAGCTCCGCTCTACGGTTTCCTTCACGCTTTCGTTTTCTATCCCATCTGCTTGCCCTGGATCGCCACGGTCATGCGGCAATACGGCAACGTCGATCCGTGGTTATCAGCGGGGATTCTGAGCCTCTTTGGAATCGCGGGTGGAATTATCTGGTCCACGTTCTCGATGAGCGTGGCGTTTGTCGCGCGGAGAAGAGGTGTCGCGCTCGCGTGTGTCCTGGCGCCGTTCTTTTGGGTCACGCTTGAATTTGCGCGCACTCACCTCCCGTACATTGGCTTCCCGTGGAACCTCACCGGTTACGCCGCGAGCAACAGCCTCGCGCTTTTGCAACTAACACCCATCACCGGCATCTGGGGACTCTCCTTTCTCATCGCGGCCTACGGTTCATTTCTCGCTTACGCAGTGCTGGCAGGGAAGCCGCAGATCTGGAAGGCTGTTTTTGCGGTCACTGTGGCGTTGCTGGCAATTGCCGTAGGCGGACGATATCTAATTCCTCACGACCAACCGCGATTCGTTGCTCACATGGTCCAAACCAATTTTCCCCAATCCGAGCAGTATCCCTCCGATTGGATGGAGCAACACGCAGGCGAGCTCGACCAGCTCGCGCAAATCAGTATCGACTCCGCCAAAAAACAACCTGGCTTGATAGTATGGCCTGAAGTTCCCGCTCCATTCAGCATGCAAGATCCGGCCTTCGCCGCGCGCATGGTGCGAATCGCAAAAGAATCGGGTAGCGATTTTCTGGTGGGTGTCGTTGATTGGCAGAAGAACGCATACGGCGACGCCCAGAATCAATGGTCGGCGTATAACAGCGCCATCCTTCTCGATCCCGCTGGCCGCCGCCTCTACGCCTATTACAAGGTTCACCTGGTGCCATTTGGCGAATATGTTCCCTTGCGGCGATGGCTCACATTTGCCGGCCGCCTCACCGCTGATATTTCGGATTTCACGCATGGCAAGAGCTATAGCGTGGGAAGCATCCCGATGATTCCTACGTACGTTCCGTCGGCCGGAGCGAAATTCGGCACCTTCATCTGCTACGAAGCCATCTTTCCTGATGAAGTCCGCCACTTCGCTGCCAATGGCGCAGATCTTCTCATCAACCTCTCCAATGACGGCTGGTTCGGCCGCAGCGCTGCTCCTGCGCAGCATCTGATGATGGCGCTCGTCCGCGCCATCGAGAATCGTCGGTGGATGCTGCGCGATACGAACAACGGCTTCACCGTTTCCGTCGATCCCTACGGCCGAATCGTGGCCCGCCTTGCCACCGACATCCGAGGTGAACTAGAAGCTCCCTTCGATTTCCGCTCCGACATAACGCCATACGTCCGCTTCGGCGACTGGCTCTGCTGGCTATCGGTCATCGCGTCAATATTCATTTTGGCCCTGGCGATAGCGCGCCCCAATCCCTCGTAGCGCCGGTGTCTTACCGGCTTTTTTGTCGTTGTGACGGCCACCGCAGGTGTGTGTTTGGCTTTGTCTTCCGCTACGGATGGCGATCTTTAGCTGAGAGCAGGGCAAAAAACGGAAGTGACGTCACATTTCGAAATATTTTCGCTGATGTCACCAGATCGGATTCCTGGGGCGGCTCAATCGTATGGTCATCCCTGGTGTCAAAGTAGCTGCTCGTACGTTCTTCCTCATTCCCTTTTTTGTCGTACAAAATCGTCTCCGCGAATCCCCAGCGCCACGCGGTTCGGAATTGCCGCTCCATTCGAATGAGGATTCCTCGATGGTCAAAACAATAATAGGAGTAGTCCGAAAAGTTTTGCCCTAGACCGACAATACGCACCAACACGGGTGAGCCAGCGCGACTCCACACCGACGCCGTTTCTGTCCACTCGCTAGGCCATTCTGGAATCTCCTTAATAGATTGGTATTCATGCCAGGATGTTTCGTCAGGCGAGGCGAAGATGCGGGGACTTTGCTGGATCGCACTCGGAACGCCACAGGCCCGCGCAAATCTCTCTAATGGATCGTTGGGTTTGGAACGGCTGCTCCATCCGCATATCGCGCAGCACGCCAGCGCCAAGGGCAAAATCCATGTTTTCAAGGTGATTCGGCGACGATCGCCGTGTTGTCGAGCTGCGAACATAGCCAATCCCGTGACCAATGAGCCCAGCATAGCAGTGTCACTCGTCCATTTTCCATTTTCACTTTTCCACTTTCCTCGGTACTCTATGCGCATGCCTGAACATATCGAAGACATCCAGCACCGCTACATCGACCTCAAGAAACGCATGGAACTCGTGCGGAGCTATCTTTGACGCCCCCGCCGCCCGCCAGCAACTAGCCGCACTCGAAGAAAAAGTCAGCGACGCCAATTTCTGGCAGGACCAGGAAAAGGCCCAGGCCGTCCTGCAGCAGCGCAAAGTAATCGAAGACCGCGTCAACGCCGAGGACACGCTCAATCGCAAAATGAGCGACGTCGAAACTTATTTCCATCTCGCCGAAGAAGAAAAGGACGACGCTCAGCGCGCCTCGCTCCTCGAAGATGTCGCCAAAGAAATCGCCGCCGCCGATGCCTACGTTTCCGGTCTCGAAACAAAAACGCTCCTCGCCGGCGAAAATGATCGCCTCAACGCGATTGTCACAATTAAGCCCGGCGCCGGCGGCACCGAATCGCAGGATTGGGCCGAAATGCTGCTGCGCATGTACATGCGCTGGTCGGAGCAGAAAGACTTTCGCGCATCGCTCGTGGATTCAACACCCGGCGAAGAGGCTGGCATTAAATCCGCCACGGTGCTCATCGAAGGCGAGAACGCTTACGGTATGCTCGTCGGCGAAAGCGGCGTCCACCGTCTCGTGCGCATATCTCCCTTCGACCAGGCCGCACGTCGTCACACATCTTTCGCATCCGTTTTCGTCATCCCTGAAATTGACGACCAGATCGAAATCAACGTCCGCCCCGAAGATTTGCGCGTCGACACGTTTCGCGCCGGCGGTCACGGCGGCCAGAACGTCAACAAGGTCGAGTCCGCCGTCCGCATCACTCACCTCCCCAGTGGCATCGTCGTCCAGTGCCAGAACGAACGAAGCCAGCACAAGAACCGCGAAATCGCCATGAAGATGCTGCGCTCACAGCTTTACGAGCTCGAAATCGAAAAGCGCCGCGAAGATCTACGCAAACTCGATGCGTCCAAGCCCGAAATCAGTTTCGGCAGTCAGATCCGCTCCTACACGCTCCAGCCCTACCAGCTGATTAAAGACGTCCGCACCAAAGTCGAGCGCGGCGATGTGGACAAAGTTCTCAACGGCGACCTCGACGAATTTATCCGCGCCTTTCTTCTGTACCGGCGAGATCTCGACGTCGCCCCGGCCCGCAAGTAATGCGCCACGAAGGAATAGCTGTCAATCGCGGCCGTTGGCCGGTGTCGTGCCAGCTGGCTGGGGAATTTCGTTGCCCGAAAAGTCCCCCAAACTTCTGCTTCCCGGCGAGGTTTGCCTTCCTTTTGGGGCGCATTTCAATCCCGTAAATCCCCATTCACCTTTGCTTTAACCCATTTCCCTGCATCGCGTTGACACCCCCATACCCCCATGCTACCGTCGATATTCGTGGGTTTCGCGTTTACTAGTTAAATTCGGCCCCGCATTTGCTCTCCAATCCTTGGGAGGATACTGTTTTGGCGCATGCCGATGAGAAGTACCTGTTTACCTCGGAGTCTGTAACCGAGGGTCACCCCGATAAAATAGCCGACCAGATTTCCGACGCCGTCCTCGACGCCGTCATGACAGACGATCCGATGGGTCGCGTTGCCTGCGAAACCCTCGTAACCACCGGCCTCGTGGTCATCGCCGGTGAAATCACCACCAAAACCTACGTCGACTTCGCCGATCTCTCGCGCGAAGTCATCAAGGACGTCGGCTACACCCGCGCCAAATATGGCTTTGACTCAGAAACCTGCGGCGTCATCTGCGCCATCAAGAAGCAATCCGACGATATCGCCATGGGTGTCGATACCGGCGGCGCCGGCGACCAGGGCCTGATGTTCGGCTTCGCCTGCGACGAAACTCCCGAGCTGATGCCCATGCCCATCCAACTCGCGCATCAACTCACCAAGCGCCTCGCCGATGTTCGCAAGTCCGGCAAAATTGATTTCCTCCGGCCGGATGGCAAATCCCAAGTCACAGTCGAGTATATCGAAGGCCGCCCCGCGCGCGTTGACACCGCCGTCATCTCCACGCAGCACAGCGAAAAAGTTTCGCAGCGCGACTTGACCGACGCGATCATCAACGAAGTGATCAAGCCGGTAATCCCCGCGGAAATGCTCGATAGCAAAACAAAATTCCACATCAATCCCACCGGCCGCTTCGTCATCGGCGGACCAATGGGCGACGCCGGCCTAACCGGCCGCAAAATCATCGTCGACACCTACGGCGGCTATAGCCGTCACGGTGGCGGCGCACTCTCTGGAAAAGATCCGACCAAGGTCGATCGTTCCGCCTGCTACATGGCGCGTTACGTCGCGAAGAACATCGTCGCCGCAGGACTCGCCACGAAAGTCGAAGTACAGCTCGCCTACGCAATCGGCGTCGCCGAGCCAGTCTCCGTCATGACGGACACCTTCGGCACAGGCGTAATTCCGGATTCGCAAATCACCGAATTGATCCGCGCGAATTTCAAGCTAACGCCGAAAGGCATCATCGAAACGCTCGATCTTCGCCGGCCAATCTATCGCCCGACTGCCGCCTACGGCCACTTCGGTCGCACCGGCCCCGGCTTCACCTGGGAAAAAACGGACAAAGCCGACGCCATCCGCAAGGATGCCGGCTCACGCGGCGCAGTAGCCGTCTCGCGCCCATAAAGTGCACGGCGCCGCACAAATGCTCAACTTGTCACTCCGAGCGCAGCGAGGAATCTGCAGTTTGTAGCGCCGGTCTTCAGACCGGCAGCCTTTGATTTCGAATTTCGGCGTTTATTTCAAAAGGGGACTCTCCGTGGAAACAGTGGCGAAACTAAATGGCGACGTAAAAGACATCGCTCTAGCAGACGACGGTAAGCGCAAAATTCAATGGGCCAATCAGCACATGCCCGTCCTGCAGCTAATCCGCAAGCAATTCATAAAAGACCAGCCCCTCAAGGGCATCCGCGTCTCCGCCTGTCTGCACGTCACCAGCGAGACCGCGAACCTCGTCATCACGCTTCGTGACGGCGGCGCCGATGTCGTTCTCTGCGCCTCGAATCCGCTCTCCACTCAAGACGACGTCGCCTCATCCCTCGTCCGCGATTACAACATCCCCACCTACGCCATCAAGGGCGAAGACAACGCCACCTACTACTCGCACATCTCCGCCGCTCTCGACCACAAGCCGCAAATCACCATGGACGACGGTGCCGACCTCGTCACCCAGCTGCTCACCAAGCGCACGGATCTGCTCAGCGGCGTAATCGGCGGCACCGAAGAAACCACCACCGGCGTCATCCGCCTCCGCGCCATGGCCAAAGACGGCACCCTGAAATTCCCGATCGTCGCCGTCAACGACGCGCTCACGAAACACTTCTTCGACAATCGCTACGGCACCGGCCAGTCCACGCTCGACGGCATCATTCGCGCCACGAATCTTCTTCTCGCAGGCCTCAAAGTAGTCGTCGCGGGCTACGGCTGGTGCGGACGCGGCGTCGCCATGCGCGCGAAGGGTCACGGCGCAGACGTCATCATCACCGAAGTGAATCCCACGAAAGCCATCGAAGCCGTGATGGACGGCTTCCGCGTAATGCCCATGAACGAAGCCGCAAAAGTCGGCGACGTGTTCGTCACCGTCACCGGCAATAAGAACGTCATCGCCCACGATCACTTCGAAAAAATGAAAGACGGCGCCGTGGTCAGCAACTCCGGCCACTTCAACGTCGAGATCGACATCCCCGCGCTCGAAAAACTTTCAAGCGGCAAGAAAGAAGCCCGGCCTTTCGTCGAAGAATTCACAATGAAAGACGGTCGCCGGATTTATCTCCTGGGCGACGGTCGTCTCATCAACCTCGCAGCCGCAGAGGGCCACCCAGCGTCCGTGATGGACATGAGCTTCGCCAATCAAGCCCTGGCCGCCGATTACATGGTCAAGAACGCCAAGGACCTAAAGCCTCAGGTCTACCCGGTCCCCGAGCACCTAGACCAGCAAATCGCCAAGCTAAAGCTAGAATCCATGGGCTTCCAAATCGATAAGCTAACGCCCGAGCAAGAGCATTACCTGGCCTCCTGGTCCGAAGGCACCTAAACTCGCTCGCAAATAATCGACAGTAGGGGCACGGCCCGCCGTGCCCGCCGTCGCACTCACCGCGCCGCAACGGCGCCACCTTGGGTAGCCACGCCGCCGCCGTCCTCGCCGTGGGCCTCGCCGTTCTGTAGCGCCGGTCTTCAGACCGGCAGGGTTCTGCCTTTCGCCCTCGATCTGAAATCTCCAATTCTGGAAGCACGCCTTAAGTGGGACAGGCACTCCTGCCTGTCCTCTGCCGCTCACGAATCCAACAAAGTGCAAACAACAAAATCGTCAGAACGTCGGAGAATCCACGCCAGCCCAACCACGCCCCCGCCTCTCCCATCGAGCCTCACCTGCCTTTCGCCTCCATCTGAAATTTCCAATTTCCAATTTCAAATTGCCTTACACTACCCCCGCGGCGTCAATCGCAGGCCCGGAGGCCCATCCATGAAACTCGCCCGTATCTCTTCGTTGCTAATCCTAATCGTCGCAATGTTGTTCGCAATCCGCACCAACACAGCCTCCGTCACGGCCTCCATACCGCCCACAGCACCCCCACCACCAAACTTCATCCTCGTCGCCCACAGCGGCGCCGGCGACATCAGCAAAGCCCCTCCCGAATTCGTCGAGTCCCGCCGCGCCGGCATGGTCGTCGCCATAAAAAAAGGCTACGCAATCCTCGCCGCCGGCGGCACCAGCCTCGACGCCGTTGAATCCACGATCCGCTCCATGGAAGATTCCGGCCTGTACGATTCCGGCCGCGGCGCCTATTACACTCGCGACGGCATCCCCGAAATGGACGCCGCCATCATGGACGGCAAAACTCTCGCCGCCGGTTCTGTCGCCGCCCTGCAACACATCGCCAATCCCATTCACCTCGCGCGCCTCGTGATGGAAAAAACTCCGCACGTGATGCTCGTCGGCACCGGGGCCGAACGCTTCGCCGAATCGCAAGGCATCGATCTCGTCTCGCCCTACTACTTCTACAACGAACGCCTCTGGCAGCAGTACCAGCGCGCAAAAGAAAAAGCAGACGCAGACAAAAAGAAATCCTCCGCGGTGCCCGACGATCCGATGCGCGAACACGGCACCGTAGGCGTCGTCGCTCTCGACCAGCATGGCAACCTCGCAGCCGGAACCTCGACAGGAGGCACCACCTACAAAATGCCCGGCCGCGTGGGCGATTCGCCCATCATCGGCGCCGGCACCTACGCCAACAACGAGAGCTGCGCCGTCTCCGGCACAGGCGTCGGCGAATTCTTCATGCGCAATATCGTCGCCGCCGATATTTGCGAACGCGTCCGCTACCTCCACGTCCCGCTCGAGCAGGCAGCCAACGACGTAGTCATGAAAGAGCTAGTCGAACAAAGCGGCGAAGGCGGCGTAATCGCCCTCGACCATCAAGGCAACGTCGCCACCCCATTCAACACCACCGGCATGATAACCGGCACCGCCCGTCCCGACGCCAAAATCGAAATGAAGGGCTGGAGCAAGACCGCCGAACCAATTATGGTCCCCGCAAATTGAGAAGCGCCTTAGTCGGGCAGGCACTCTTGTCTGCACTCCGCCGCTCATTCATGCCACAACGCCCTAAGAACCAAGATCGTCAGCGTTTCGGCGCAGCCAGCCGTTCTCGTCGTGGGATTCGCTCTGGTATATTCCTTGCGGATGAATCGAAAAGGTCATGACCGATTGGGGCATTAATAACGCGAAGCACACGCGCGGAGCGTTCCTGCAACTCAAAAAATATACTCGCTACAGCGAAACGTGGGAACACGATCACTGTGAAGCATGTTGGGCGAAGTTCATGGAATCTCCGGCGCCGGATGTCCTCACCGAAGGGTATGCTTCCGAGGATAACTATCGGTGGATCTGCCCGGCCTGCTTTTCTGAGTTGAAAGACGCGATGGAGTGGAAACTTCGGTGAACCTTAGAATGAGCCGGTGCGCCGCCTTGTGCTTCGCTGTTCCAACGTTTCTGTTAACGTCGTCGTTGCAGCCCGTCCAGCCTTCCGGTCAAAAACACAAACCAAAATCCACCCAACCCGCCATCACCGAACCGGATTTGGTTTTCGAAGGCGAAATCGAGCGCGGCAAAACCTACGTCCACGACATCGGCCACGATCTCCAATTCCGCCTCAATGTATCTTCCGAAGGCGACTACGCCGGTTGGGAGATAAGCATCACTCCAAAAACTCAGCCCAGCGACGGCCCTATCGAATTCTCCGCAATCGCCACACCGCCCTATCACAATTTCAACGAGCGCTATCTCGAAACCACCTTCAATTTCTCCGCCCAGGAAATCCTCGCAATGTCTCCGCGCCGCTTCAACTTCGTTCTCTCCGTGGACGACGAGCACCGCGCCGAAGAAGTCGTCAACGCCATGCTCTACCCCAATTCTCTTTCCGACGACGACAAACAACGCGTCGCCATGAGCTCCACAGCCATCGAACTGGGCACAGGAGAATTTTCAATCCAGAAATCCCGCGTCACCTCGATCAAAGACCCGCTCTACCCCGGCTCCATCGAATACATCAAGTTCGAAGTAAAACTAAAATTCCCCCCGGGATTAACAATGGCCCAGGTTCTCGCCCCCGCCGAAGCGCCTTCGAAGTGAGAACTCCGTTGGAGTGCGGCTCGTCCTGAGCAGAGCCGAAGGGTAGCTTGCCGCTGCTTTTGTGTGCCCCAGCTTGCGGGGGCGGTCTGGTCTTAACCCCAACCCCGACCTGTCATCCCGCGTGGCACGCGTCGCAGCCGAGGTATCTGCTTTTCCTTCCATTTGAAATTTTAAATTTTCGATTTGAAATTTCCGGCCCCAATCCCGCTTGACCCAGGGTTACTCTTGTGGTAATGTACCGGATGTGGTGAGATACACGGATTTACGGCCGAATAGATGACCGAGGACCAAGACGTCCCGCGATCCTCAGCCCACGCTCCACAGAGCGTGGGCGAATCAAAACCCTCTTCCACCCGCAAATTTCTAATCGCAAATCTGGAATTAGAATCTCCTCCAAGTCATAGCAAACAAAGCCTACTAACTTTTTCTAATCGCAAATTTTTGACGGTTTTTCGCCCGGAAATGCGATCCATAGCGCTGGCTGTAGCCCATTTGACACATCAGCCTCCCCGGACTAGTATCGTTCGCTCATCGCCCTGCCGATCTATCGTCAGAGGTCACTCGTAATGCAAGACTGGGCAACTCGCGCCATCGATACCGCCAAGCGCCGCGGCGCCTCCTACGCCGACGCCCGCGTGATGGACATTCGCCAGCGCGATATCTCGACGAAAAACGGTGAAGTGGGCACCCTCGTCGAATCCGAATCGCTCGGAATCGGCATTCGCGTAATCGCGTCGGGCGCCTGGGGATTCGCTTCCACCGACCGCCTCACCCAGGAAGGCATCGACTCGTGCGCCGCCGAAGCCGTCGCCATCGCGAAAGCGTCCGCGCTTGCGAAGCATGCGGACGTCGCGCTCGCCCCGGAGAAAGCATACGTCGACACCTGGCAAAATCCCTTCGTGAAGGACCCGTTCCGCATTCCAGTCGAGCGTCAAATCGAAGTGCTTCTCAATGCCGATAAAGAAATGCGACGCGTGAAAGGCGTCACTCTCGCCGAAGGCTCGATGACGTTTCGCAAAATCGACCAGCTCTTCGTCTCCACGATCGGATCCGTGATTCATCAGATCAAAATGCAATCGGGCGCCGGAATCGTCGCCACCAGTTTCGCGGGGAGCGAAATTCAGAAGCGCTCGTATCCCAATAGCTTCGGCGGCCAACACGCCCTCGAAGGCTACGAACTAATCGAAGCGCTCGACCTGGTCGGCAATGCGAGCCGCACCGGCGAAGAAGCCGTCGCCCTTCACTCCGCCGCGCAATGTCCTGAAATCACCGGCACGATCATCCTCGGCGGCTCGCAGCTCGGCCTTCAAATTCACGAATCGATTGGCCATCCTATCGAGCTGGATCGCGTCCTCGGACAGGAAGCCAATTTCGCAGGCATGAGCTTTCTCACTGTCGACAAACTCCGCAAATTGAAATACGGCTCGGACATCGTGAACGTCGTCGCCGACGCCCGACTCGCGCACGGCCCGGGTCTTGGCACCTTTGCCTATGATGACGAAGGCGTCCCCGCTCAGTGCACGCCGATCATCACCGACGGCCTCTTCACCGGTTACCTCAGCAATCGCGAGACGGCTTCCGCCATCGGGGAAGATCGCTCCAACGGTACGATGCGAACGGAAAGCTGGAACCGCCTGCCTATCATTCGCATGACAAACATCAGCATCAATCCCGGCACGTGGAAGTACGGCGATCTGATCGCCGACACGGACGACGCGATCCTCATGGACACGAATCGCTCCTGGTCCATCGACGATCGCCGCTATCATTTTCAGTTTTCGACCGAAATTGGCTGGGAAATCAAAGGCGGCAAAAAGGGCCGCATGATCAAAAATCCCAGTTACAGCGGCATCACCACCGAGTTCTGGAATAGCTGCGACGCAATCTGCTCTCGCGACGACTGGACGCTCTGGGGCACCCCCAACTGCGGAAAAGGCCAGCCCATGCAAACCATGGGCACAGGCCACGGCGCCTCCCCCGCCCGATTCCGCAACATCAAAATCGGGGTCGCCTTCGCCAAATGACGCCAAACATCGCAAAATTGCTTTCGGATCTGGCTATCGGCATTTTCTCGCTTGTCATCCTGAGCGCAGCGAAGGATCTCAGCTGCCAATGAAGCGCGCCGCGAAAAAATCGCTCTCACGCCGGATTCGCCGCGCTGAAGTAAACGCTTCCTCCGAACCGCTCCTCACCGCGTCGGAACTGAAGGCCATTGCCGAGCGCATCATGAAGTTCAGCGAAGCCGACGAAACCGAAGTCGAAATTGAGATCACGACCGACGCGCTCACCCGTTTCGCCAACAACATCATTCACCAGAACGTGGCTGAGCAGGTTCTCCACATCTCCGTCCGCGCCGTGATGGACGGCCGCACCGCACGCGCCACCACGAACAAGACCGACGAAGAATCGCTACGCCGCGTAATGGCCGCAGCTGAGAAGCTGGCGCTGCATCAGCCGAAGATCCCAGGCCTGCTTCCGATGCTGGGCCCGCAGAAAATCCCGAAAGTGCAGCGTTTTTTCGCGGCCACTGCGCAAGCCACGCCTCAGGATCGCGCGCGCGGCGTCACCCGCGTCTGCAAACTCGCAGAAAAGAATAAGCAGACTGCGGCAGGTATTTTCTCCAGCGGCGCGATGCAAACCATCCTGGCAAATTCAAAAGGTCTCTTCGCACACCACGAACAAACACGCTCGGAATTCTCGGTCACGATCCTCGAACCGAATTCCTCCGGCTGGGCAAAAGCGAATTCGGCAGACATTCGCGAACTCGATCCAGACCGGCTTGCGGAACGCGCCAGTCGCAAAGCATCCGAGTCACGAGAGCCGCGCGAGCTTGCACCCGGCCACTACACCACGATCCTCGAGCCCTCCGCCGTCCTCGATCTCGTCGGTTTCTTGTTTTATGACTTTGCCGGAACATCGGTGATGGACAAGCGCTCGTGCCTGAACGACCGCATGGGGAAGAAGGTGTTCGGCGACAACATCACGCTCTGGGACGATGTGTACCATCCATTCCAACTAGGCGCTCCCTACGATGGGGAAGGCGTTCCGCGGCAGAAGGTTTTGCTGGTCGATCGCGGCACTCCGAAGAATCTCGTCTACTCCCGCGCCACCGCAAAGAAAATGAAAAAGAAGCCCACCGGCCACGGCTTCGGCCTGCCGAATGAATATGGCGAAGCGCCGATGAATCTGGTTTTCGGTGGCGGTGACAAATCCCTCGACGAAATGATCCGCACCACGGAGCGCGGAATTTTAGTTACGCGCCTCTGGTACATCCGCGAGGTGGATCCCTACGAAAAGGTTCTCACCGGCATGACGCGTGATGGAACGTTCGTCGTAGAAAACGGCCGCGTCACCGGCGGCATCCGAAATTTCCGCTTCAATCAAAATATTCTCGAAATGCTTTCCAATGTCGAGATGCTCGGCCCCGCCATGCGCGCCGCCGGAGAAGAATCTTTCGAGATGGTCGTGCCTGCGATGAAGGTCAATAAATTCCATTTCAGCGAAGTGACAAAATTCTGAGTCTCAAAGTATTGCTTTCAAACGCTTTGTTAAAATTGTGAAAATTTCGACAGTTTGACTTGACACGAGCTGCGCACAGCAGAAGACTTGTCTCCTCCGGCCCGGTCCCCCTCATTCGAGGGGCCTCAGATAAAACCAACAGGAGATAGCCGTGGCAAATTTGACCTACCGTGATAACAACGTATTTCAAAACCTCTTCGATTTTCGGCGCGACTTCGACCATATTTTCAACCGCTTTTTGAGCAGCGGCTTGCAAACAGGCCAGGAGCAGCAGAGAGGCAGCATGTCGATGGCGTCGTTCGCTCCCGCCGTCGATGCGTTCATCGATAGAGACGGGAAAAGATTCGTCGCACATGTCGCTCTACCAGGCGTTGATCCCAAGGAGGTAGATATTTCGGCGCAGGGCAACATGCTCACGATCAGCGGAGAACGCAGCGTGTCTGACGAGCGGCGTGAAGCTGACACCGTTTACAACGAACTCATCTACGGAGCGTTCGAGCGCACCTTGTCGCTACCAGAGGGCGTCGATACGCAAAAGCTCGCTGCAGAATACCGCAACGGCGTCCTCGAAATCACTGCGCCGATTTCAGCATCGGCTCTGCCGCGGCGCATCGAAATCACGGGCGGCGGCCAACAGAAGCAGATGGCAGCAGGCTCCAGAGGTTAACAGCAGAAAAACTTACGCAGTGAAAACACCAAAGCCCGGAGCCGAAAGGCTCCGGGCTTTTGCGTTTCTGACTGAATTGCCAGTGCTGCGCTTCGGGGGTTCTGGCTTGACGCTCAAAGTACTTCCACTTGTCGAGATCTGCGCGCACCGCGACGTCAAAGAATCCGACCATCATTTCGTCGTAGGTCTGATCGCCCCAGCGCACGGCGGCCATGGGATCGGGATTGTGCGGATTGGAATTCGAGTTGTCGTACCACGCGACTGCTTGCAGCTCTGTTCCTGCCGCGAGTGGCAACGGCTGAGCGAGTTGATAGCTCAATTGCCAGTAGAAATCCCAGTTCACGCGCAGCAGTGGCTCGATTGTTCCGCCCTTGTGCACGATGTTGTACTCGAATCGCTTCCCGCGCAGGTGCATG
>Ga0307479_10003302_pt1 | contig 14681 bp, 8 predicted proteins | sample atmos_gasesECM4C_FD_203743 | JGI IMG/M metagenome (GOLD analysis project Ga0307479, IMG submission 203743) | Hardwood forest soil microbial communities from Morgan-Monroe State Forest, Indiana, United States - atmos_gasesECM4C_515 | ecosystem: Environmental > Terrestrial > Soil > Temperate...
CACTTTTCAAGGTTCGACGATCTGGGCCCGCGGCGGGCCCCAAACTCACTTCAGGATCTTGGTCACCCGGCCGGCGCCCACGGTCCGGCCGCCCTCCCGGATGGCGAAGCGGAGGCCCTCGTCCATGGCAATGGGCTTCTGCAGCTCCACGGTCATGATGGTGTTGTCGCCGGGCATGACCATCTCGGTGCCTTCCGGCAGGCTGATGCTGCCCGTCACGTCAGTGGTCCGGAAGTAGAACTGCGGGCGGTAGTTGGTGAAGAAGGGCTTGTGCCGGCCGCCTTCCTCCTTGGTCAGCACGTAGACGTTGGCCTCGAAGTTGGTGTGGGGCGTGATCGAGCCCGGCTTGCAGAGGACCTGGCCGCGCTCGACCTCCTCCTTCTTGGTGCCCCGCAGCAACACGCCGATGTTGTCACCGGCCTGGCCCTGGTCGAGCAGCTTGCGGAACATCTCCACGCCGGTGCAGACCGTCTTGGCCGTGGGCCGCAGGCCCACGATCTCGACCTCGTCGCTCACCTTGACGATGCCCTGTTCGACCTTGCCGGTCACGACCGTGCCCCGGCCCTGGATGGTGAACACGTCCTCGATGGGCATGAGGAAGGGCTTGTCGGTCTCGCGCACGGGCTCGGGGACGTACTCGTCCACCGCGTCCATGAGCTCGATGATCTTCTCTTCCCACTCCTTGTCGCCCTCGAGCGCCTTCAGGGCCGACACCCGCACGACCGGGGTGTCGTCGCCCGGGAACTCGTACTCGCTCAGCAGCTCCCGGACCTCCAGCTCGACCAGGTCGAGCAGCTCCTCGTCGTCGACCAGGTCGGCCTTGTTGAGGGCGACCACGATCGAGGGCACGCCCACCTGGCGGGCCAGCAGCACGTGCTCCCGGGTCTGGGGCATCGGACCGTCGGCGGCCGAGACCACCAGGATGGCCCCGTCGACCTGGGCCGCGCCGGTGATCATGTTCTTGATGTAGTCGGCGTGTCCCGGCATGTCGACGTGGGCGTAGTGACGCTTGGCCGTCTGGTACTCGACGTGGGCGATGTTGATGGTGATGCCCCGCTGCTTCTCCTCCGGGGCCTTGTCGATCTGGTCGAACGCGGTGAACGTCGTCTGCCCACTGGTGTCCCGTTCCGCCAGCACCTTGGTGATGGCGGCCGTCAGGGTCGTCTTGCCGTGGTCGATGTGACCCATCGTCCCGATATTGAGGTGGGGCTTCGACCGCTCGAACTTCTGCTTGGCCATGGAAACGAAACTCCTGTTGTGGGCCTTACTCGGTTACTCGCCTCGGACCCGGGCCACGATCTCCCTCGAGACGGACTCGGGAACTTCCTGATATGAGTTGAACTGCATGGTGTAGGTGGCGCGCCCTTGGGTGCGCGAACGCAGGTCGGTAGCGTAGCCAAACATCTCGGCCAGCGGGACCTGGGCCCGGATGACCTGGCTGGTCCCCCGCTGCTCCATGCCCTCGACCTTGCCCCGCCTGCTGGACAGATCGCCGATCACGTCGCCCATGTACTCGTCCGGCGTGACGACCTCCACCGCCATGATGGGCTCGAGCAGCACCGGCTTCGCCTTTTTCGCGGCTTCCTTGAAAGCCATGGACCCGGCGATCTTGAAAGCCATCTCCGACGAGTCCACGTCGTGGTAGGAGCCGTAGACCAGCGTGGCCCGCACGTCGACCACGGGGTAGCCGGCCAGGACGCCCGATTGCATGGCGTCCTGAATCCCGGCGTCGACCGAGGGGATGTACTCCTTGGGGATCACGCCTCCGGTGATCTTGTCCAAGAACTCGTAGCCGCCACCGGGACCGGTCGGCTCGAGGTCGATGACGACATGGCCGTACTGGCCGCGGCCTCCAGTCTGGCGGATGTAGCGCATCTCGACCTTCTGCACGGGCTGTTTGATGGTCTCGCGGTAGGCGACCTGGGGCTTGCCCACGTTGGCGTCCACCCGGAACTCCCGCAGCATCCGGTCGACGAGCACCTCGAGGTGGAGCTCGCCCATGCCGCCGATCACCGTCTGGCCCGTCTCCTGATCGCCGTGGACCTGGAAGGTCGGGTCCTCCTCGGCCAGGGCCTGCAGCGCCTTGGACAGCTTCTCCTGGTCGTTCTTGGTCTTGGGCTCGACGGCGACGTGGATGACCGGCTCGGGGAACTCCAGCGCCTCGAGCACGATGGGGGCGTTCTGGTCGCACAGCGTGTCGCCGGTCGTCGTGTTCTTGAGCCCGATCAGGGCCACGATGTCGCCGGCGAAGGCGGCGTCGCGATCCTCGCGGTGGTTGGCGTGCATCTGCAGGATGCGGCCCACCCGCTCCCGGTGCCCCTTGGTCGAGTTCAGCACGGCCGCGCCCTTGACCAGGGTGCCCGAGTACACACGGGCGTAGGTCAGCTTGCCCATGTGGGGATCGGTCATGATCTTGAAGGCCAGGGCCGAAAACGGCTCGGTGTCATCGGCTTTGCGCTCGAGCTCTTCGATGCCCTTGACGTCAAGGCCCCGGGTGGGCGGGATGTCGAGCGGGCTCGGCAGGTAGTCGACCACGGCGTCGAGCATGGGCTGAACGCCCTTGTTCTTGAAGGCGGAGCCGCACAGGACCGGGACCACCTGGTTGGAGATGGTGCCGTTGCGCAGGGCCCGACGCAGGTCGGCCGAGTTGATCTCCTCGTCCGAGAGGAACTTCTCGGTCAGCACGTCGTCGAACGCCGACAGGACGTCGATCAGCTGGCTGCGCCACTTCTCGGCGTCGGCCTCGAGCGATGCCGGGATCTCCTGGACCGACCAGGCCTCGCCCTTCTCCGATGACTCGTCCCAGACCAGAGCCTTCATGTCGATCAGGTCGACCACGCCGGCGAAGTTGCCCTCGGCGCCGATCGGGATCTGGGCGACGGCGGGCGTGGCGTCCAGCCGGTCGCGGATCATGTCGACCGATCGGAAGAAATCGGCGCCGATCCGGTCCATCTTGTTGATGAAGCAGATGCGGGGGACGCCGTACTTGTTGGCCTGGCGCCACACCGTCTCGGTCTGGGGCTCGACCCCTGCGACGGCGTCAAAGACGGCGACGGCGCCATCGAGCACGCGCAGGCTCCGCTCCACCTCGACCGTGAAGTCGACGTGGCCCGGTGTGTCGATGATGTTGATCCAGGTGTCCTTCCACTTGCAGGTGGTGGCGGCGCTGGTGATGGTGATGCCCCGCTCCTGCTCCTGTTGCATCCAGTCCATGACGGCCGCGCCCTCATGGACCTCGCCGATCTTGTAGGTCTTGCCCGTGTAGTAGAGGATCCGCTCGGTGGTGGTGGTCTTGCCCGCGTCGATGTGGGCCATGATCCCGATGTTGCGGGTCCTGGCCAGCGGGAACTCTCGGATCACTGGGGCTTCAGCCATAACTCACTCTCACATCTGCTGCTGCCGTGTCTGCTGCTGTCATGACATGCCGACGGCCCGGGCCAACAGGCCCGGCGCCTCCTGGCTCGTCGGGCCTACCAGCGGTAGTGGGCGAAGGCCTTGTTGGACTCGGCCATCTTGTGCATGTCCTCCCGCCGCTTGACGGCATTGCCGACGCCGTTGGACGCGTCGAGCAACTCGGCGGCCAGTCGCTCGGCCATGGTCTTCTCGCGGCGCTGTCGCGAGAAGCCGACCAGCCAGCGGATCGACAGCGTCGTCGCCCGCCGGGGCCGGACCTCGACGGGTACCTGGTAGGTAGCACCGCCCACTCGCCGGCTCTTCACCTCCAGCTGCGGCTTGGTGTTCTCGACCGCCCGCTTCAGGGTGGCGACCGGGTCGCCGTCGGTCTTGTCCTTGACCGTGTCCAGGGCCCGGTAGACGATGCGCTCCGCGAGGCTGCGCTTGCCTCTCGACAGGATCTTGTTGACCAGCTGGGTGACCAGGAGGGACCGGTAGATGGGATCCGGCATCAGGTCACGGCGCGGGGCGGGTCCCTTTCGAGGCATGGCTAGTCCTTCTTGGCCCCGTAGCGGCTACGGGCCTGCTTGCGGTCGCGCACGCCCGAGGTATCAAGCGTGCCGCGGATGATCTTGTAGCGGACTCCCGGCAGGTCCTTGACCCGGCCCCCGCGCACCAGCACGATCGAGTGCTCCTGCAGGTTGTGGCCCACGCCCGGGATGTATGCGGTCACCTCGACGCCGCTTGTCAGCCGGACCCGGGCCACCTTGCGCAGGGCCGAGTTCGGCTTCTTGGGGGTGGTGGTGTAGACGCGGGTGCACACCCCCCGGCGCTGGGGCGCGCCCTTCAGGGCCGGTGTCTTGGTCTTGGTCGATTTCTGCTCGCGGCCCTTGCGGACCAGTTGGGCAATGGTGGGCAACCGGAACCTCGTGCTCAGGGGTGGCCAGCCGAGCGCAGACGGCACGAAACAGCCGGCGCCAGGCCACCGGCCATGGTAGCCGAGGCGCCGAGCTAGGAGAAATGGTGGCCTTCGCCGGCCCGATCGGCGGTCAGCCGGTGGGAGGACAGGCTCCGAGGGCGAAGAGGTGCGTGGGTGAGCGGGAGACGTTGCCGGCCTGATCGGTGGCGGTGACCCACCAGTCGATGGGCCCGGCCGGGGGCGGGAGGTCCGCGGCGTAGCCGTCCAGGGCCGGCGTCATGGTGGTCGTGGCCCGATTCGACATGGCTGCGGCCGAGGCCGCCCCGTGCGGTCGCCACGAGAGGGCGACGGCGGAGATCGCGGCCGCGCCATGGACCGTGGCCCGCACCGTGCACCCGGAGATGGTCGCGTCGACCTGGGGCCCTGCCTGCCCGGAGGCCTGGACCTCGACCGCGGCCGCAGAGCCGTCGTCACCGGTGATGGTCACGACCGCCTTGGCCGGGCCGCCCGGCGCTCCCGGCAGGAGCGAAGTGCTCAGGTCCACCCGCTCGCCCGGCCCCAGCCCGCCCCGCAGCGGCGTGACCGCCAGCCAGGGGAACTGGCTGGCCGCCGTCCACTGGAGCGGGCGGTTCGACGTGTTGGCCAGGGTGAAGATCTCGCCGGCGCTGAGGGTGTCCGGTCCGTCGATGGCCAGCGCATCGACCGCCGGCACCCGGGTCAGCGCGTCGACGCGATCCGGACCGTGGCGCGCCGCTCGGATCCCGACGGCCACCCCGGCCCCGGCGACACCCAGCGACAACATGACCCCGGCCACGATGACGGCGCGGTGGCGCCACGGCCCGGCGCGGCGCTCGAGGGGAGGGGGCCAGGGAGAGGGCCGGCGAAAACGGGGCAACAGGTTGCTGGCGGCCGCGGCCGCCCTGACCGTCACCGGCGCCCCCTCGAGCGGCGTCCGGGCCAGGAGCTCCCGCACCGACACCATGGCGCGCACCCGGTCACCGCAGGTCCTGCAACCCTCGACATGGCCCCGCACCGGACCGACCGCGTCCAGCAGGCGGGCCCGGGTCAGCGGCCCAGCGGGAACCACGTCAACGGGAGGGGTCGCCGGGTTCGGGCCGGTGATGGTGGCGAGCGCCGGGCCGGTGGATCCGATGACCGCGACCGGCCCGGTGTCCCGGTGACCGGATTGGCTCACCCCGCCGCTTCCGGTGTGGCTCGGTCCGGACTGAGCGCCGGCTGGGTCGAGGAGGCCGCCCTCCGGGTCGGGGGGCGGCTCGACCGCCCTGAACAGGCCGGTGCCGATCAGGGTCCTGGCCAGCTCGGGGCACTCGCCGGGACCGAGAAAGGCGAGCAGCGCGGGGTCCAGCTCGATCGACCACCTGCTGGCCACGAGTGCGGATCGGGTTGCGGCGCTCGCGGGCGACATGCCGAGGACCCGGCCGAGCTGGGCCCGGTCGAGTCCGTGGCGGGCCTGCAGGTCGACGATGGCGCGCTCGAATGGAGGGCGGGCCCTGCTCAGCAGGCGGGCCAGCTCCGTGAGGTCGAACCCGGCGAGATCCTGGTCTTCGTCACCGCCCGGGGCCCGGGCCGAGCGCACCGCAGCCAGCGCGCAATAGCGGGCGTGGGCCAGCGCGGCGACCCGGGACCGTCCGCCCCCGCGCTGCATGGCCTCGAGCGCGCACTGCTCGGCCGGGGCCGGATCACCCAGTACGGCCAGGCACAACCCATAGGCGTGATCGCCCGCGTTGGTCGCCATGCGCGACCCCCACGCTACGCGTCAAGGCTGGCTGCGGCCAGTGGCGCCGCGGTGACGACGGGTCAGGAGACCTCTTCGCCGCCCCCGCGATAGCCGTACTCGCCGGCTTCGGCTGATCCGTCACCGGCGCCGTCGCCTCCGGTCTGGCTGCCCCAGCCGGGGCTGGACTCGGTGCCGATGCTGGCCAGCCAGGCGGCCAGATCCTCGGTGGCCGTCTCGGCCTCAGAGGTCCAGAACGTCATCCGCTCGGCCTCGGGAGCCTCCATGTTCAGGTCGCGGTAGCGCGGCATGCCGGTGCCGGCCGGGATCAGCTTGCCGATGATGATGTTCTCCTTGAGCCCGAAGAGCTTGTCGGAGCGCCCTTCGATGGCCGCTTCGGTCAGGACCCTCGTGGTCTCCTGGAACGACGCTGCCGAAAGCCACGAGTCGGTGGCCAGTGAGGCCTTCGTGATGCCCATCAGCTCGGGACGGCCTTCCGCCGGCCGCTTGCCTTCCTGGGCCAGCTGGCGGTTGACCGCGGCGTAGATCTTCTGGTCCACGCGCTCACCCGGCAGGAAGGGCGAGTCGCCCTGGTCGGCGACCAGCACCCGTCGCAGCATCTGGCGCACGATCAGCTCGATGTGCTTGTCGTGGATCGGGACACCCTGCTCCCGGTAGACCTTCTGGACCTCTTCGACCAGGTACTGCTGGGTGTCGCGGATGCCCGAGATCTCGAGCATCTGCTTGGGGTCCTTGGGTCCGTCGGTCACGGGGTCACCGGCGCTGACCTCGGCCCCCTCGCGGATGCCGTCGGCGAGCTTGGTCCGCACCGACACGTTGTAGACGTCCTCGCTGCCGTCGTCACCGACGATGGTGATCCGCCGGACGTTGTCCTCGTCGACGATGCGGACCACGCCCGAGGTGCGGGCCAGGATGGCCGCCCCCTTCGGGCTGCGGGCCTCGAACAGCTCGACCACGCGGGGCAGGCCGTGGGTGATGTCCTCACCCGCGATGCCTCCGGTGTGGAAGGTCCGCATGGTCAACTGCGTGCCGGGCTCGCCGATGGACTGGGCCGCGATGACGCCCACTGCCTCGCCCAGCTCGATCTCCCGGTTGGTGGCCAGCGAGCGGCCGTAGCAGGCGCCACAGACCCCGTGTTCCGACTCGCAGGTCAGGACCGAACGGACCATGACCTCGTCGACCCCGGGATCGTCCCGGAGCATCGCCGTCTCCTTCGGGGTGACGTGGGTCCCGGCCGGAAAGACGGTGCCGTCCGAGAGCTTGACATCGCGTGCCAACACCCGGCCGTCGAGCCGCGACTCGAGATAGGCGCGGTGCTCGGCGGTATCGGGAGCAACCCCGGGCAGGCGAAGACCCCGGGCCGTGCCGCAGTCGTCCTCGCGCACGATGAGCTCCTGGGCCACGTCCACCAGGCGGCGGGTCAGGTACCCGGAGTCGGCGGTCCGCAGCGCGGTGTCGGCCAGACCCTTGCGGGCGCCGTGGGTCGAGATGAAGTACTCGAGCACCGTCAGGCCTTCACGGAACGAGGACAGGATCGGGCGGGGGATCATCTCGCCTCGGGGATTGGAGACCAGGCCCTTCATGCCGGCGATCTGGCGAACCTGCTGGGGGTTCCCTCGGGCACCGGAGTCCACCATCATGTCGAGAGGGTTGAAGGCGATGGTCCGCAGGTTGCGGTCCATGGCCTTGCCGACCTCCGAGTTGGCCGCCGTCCAGATCTCGATCTCCTTCTGGCGACGCTCGTCGTCGGTGATGATGCCCCGCTTGAACTGGGTCTCCGCCTTCTCCGCCTCCTTCTCGAAGCGGGCGATGATGTCGGACTTCTCGGGCGGGGTCTTCACGTCGTCGATCGAGATGGTCAGGCCGGACTGGCTGGCGTACCGGTAGCAGAGGTTCTTGATGTTGTCGAGGCTCGAGGCCACCGCGCTCCGCGGGTAGTCGTCGGCCAGGTCCTCCACGATGCTGCCGATGCTGCGGTTGCGCTTGCCGACCACGTCGTTGACGAACGGGAAGTCCTCAGGCAGGGCCGTGTTGAACATGATCCGGCCGGGAGTGGTCTCGATCTCGGTCCAGGCCTCTGCCTCGTCACCGGCCGAGTGGCCGTTCCCGGAGGCAGCCGGGGCCGGCATCCGCCAACGGACCTTGGCCTGAAGCTCGACCACGCCCGCCTCGTAGGCCCGCTCCACCTCGTGGAGGGCGCGGAAGACCAGGCCCTCGCCCCGCGCCCCGTCCTTCATCAGCGTCATGTAGTAGGCGCCGAAGACCATGTCCTGGGTGGGCGTGACGATGGGGCGGCCGGTGGCCGGAGAGAGGATGTTGTTGGCCGACAGCATCAGGATGCGGGCCTCGGCTTGCGCCTCGGTCGACAGCGGCAGGTGGACCGCCATCTGGTCGCCGTCGAAGTCGGCGTTGAACGCGGTGCACACCAGCGGGTGGATCTGGATGGCCTTGCCCTCGACCAGCACCGGCTCGAAGGCCTGGATCCCGAGGCGGTGGAGGGTGGGAGCCCGGTTCAGCAGGACCGGGTGCTCCTTGATGACCTCCTCCAGCACGTCCCAGACCTGGGGCCGCCGGCGCTCGACCATCCGCTTGGCCGACTTGATGTTCTGGGCCAGCTCCTGGTCCACCAGGCGCTTCATGACGAACGGCTTGAACAGCTCGAGCGCCATCTGCTTGGGGAGCCCGCACTGGTGCAGCTTGAGGGTGGGTCCGACCACGATGACCGACCGGCCCGAGTAGTCGACGCGCTTGCCCAGCAGGTTCTGGCGGAAACGGCCCTGCTTGCCCTTCAGCATGTCGGACAGCGACTTGAGCGGACGGTTGCCCGGGCCGGTGACGGGCCGGCCCCGCCGGCCGTTGTCGAACAGGGCGTCGACGGCCTCCTGGAGCATCCGCTTCTCGTTGTTGACGATGATCTCGGGGGCGCCGAGGTCCAGCAGCCGCTTCAGGCGGTTGTTGCGGTTGATCACCCGCCGGTACAGGTCGTTCAGGTCCGAGGTGGCGAAGCGGCCACCGTCGAGCTGGACCATGGGCCGCAGCTCGGGCGGGATCACCGGCACGGCATCGAGGATCATGGCGCGGGGATCGTTGATCCGGCGGCTGTGCTCGTCCCGGCGGTTGAAGGCCGACACGATCTTCAGGCGCTTGATCGCCTTCTGGCGCCGCTGCACGGACAGGGGCCGGCGGCCGTCGCCCGGGTCGATGGCGTCGCGGAGCTTGATCTCCTCCTCGTCCAGGTCGATCTCGTGGATCAGCTGGGCGATGGCCTCGGCGCCCATGCCGCCACGGAAGTAGTCGCCGTAGCGCTCGCGCAGCTCCCGCCACAGCAGCTCGTCCTCGATGATCTTGCGGCTGTGCAGATCCCGGAACTCGTCGAAGGCCCGGCGGACCAGCTCGAGATCGGCGTCGGCCCGCTCGCGGATGGCCGCGATCTCCTTGTCCGAGGACTTCTGACGGGCCTTGATCTCGGAGTCCTTGGCTCCCTCGGACTCCATGCGGCCGAGCTCATCCTCGAGCGTCTTGAAGCGCCGGTCGATGTCGAGGTCCCGCGCCCGCTCGATCTCGGCCAGCTCCTCGGCCAGTTCCGCCTCGAGGTTGGGAAGGTCGCCATGGCGCTTGTCCTCGTCCACGAAGGTGACCAGGTTGGCCGCGAAGTAGATGACCTTCTCCAGCTGCTTGGCCTTCAGCTCCTCGCGCGCCTCGGTGCCCATGAGGAGGTAGGCCAGCCAGGATCGGGTGCCGCGGAGGTACCAGATGTGGACCACGGGCGCGGCCAGCTCGATGTGGCCCATGCGCTCGCGTCGGACCTTGGAGCGCGTGACCTCCACGCCGCAGCGCTCGCAGATGATGCCCCGGAACCGGACCCGCTTGTACTTGCCGCAGTAGCACTCCCAGTCCTTGGTGGGACCGAAGATCTTCTCGCAGAACAGGCCGTCCTTCTCAGGGCGCAGCGTGCGGTAGTTGATGGTCTCCGGCTTCTTGACCTCGCCGTTGGACCACGTCCGGATCGAATCGGCCGTTGCCAGCCCGATCCGCAGTTGCTCGAAGTCGTTGACGTCCAGCATGGATCAGAAACCCCTCTCCGAAGCCCGGCGAGCATCCTCTTCGTCCGAGCCCCGCTCAGGCCGTGAAATGTCGATCCCGAGCTCCTCGGCGGTCCGAAACACGTCCTCGTCCAGCTCACGCATCTCGATCTCCTCCCCCGTGTAGGAAAGGACCTCGACGTTGAGGCAGAGGCTCTGCATCTCCTTGATGAGCACCTTGAAGCTCTCGGGGATCCCAGGCTCGGGAATGTTCTCCCCCTTGACGATGGCCTCGTAGACCTTGACCCGGCCGAGGACGTCGTCGGATTTGATGGTCAGCAGCTCCTGGAGGGCGTAGGCGGCGCCGTAGGCCTCCAGCGCCCAGACCTCCATCTCCCCGAAGCGCTGGCCGCCGAACTGGGCCTTCCCGCCGAGGGGCTGCTGCGTGATCATCGAGTACGGACCCGTCGAACGGGCGTGGATCTTGTCGTCGACCAGGTGGGCCAGCTTCATGATGTAGACGTAGCCCACGCTGATGGGATTGTCGTAGCGCTCGCCGGTGCGGCCGTTGTACAGCATGGCCTTCCCGTCCGCGCCGATGAGCCGGCCGTTGTTGCCGATGCCGTCACCGGACTCGGGGTGCAGGCTCTCGAAGACCTTCTTGATGGTCGGATGCCTGCCGGCGTCCTCCTCTTCGTCCCAGTGGGCGCCGTCGAAGACCGGCGTGGACACCCACACCGCCGGCTCGGTGACCGGCTGGGTCTTGCGCTCGGTGCCGAGAACCGGCTTGGTCGCCAGGTCGCAGCCTTCCCACCCCCAGCGGGCTGCATAGCCCAGATGGCTCTCGAGCACCTGGCCCACGTTCATCCGGGACGGGACGCCGAGCGGGTTAAGGATGATGTCGACAGGGGTTCCGTCCGCGAGGAACGGCATGTCCTCCACGGGAAGGATCTTGGAGATGACGCCCTTGTTGCCGTGGCGGCCGGCCAGCTTGTCGCCCTCCGAGATCTTGCGCTTCTGGGCCACGTAGACCCGAACCAGCTGGTTGACGCCGGGCGGCAGCTCGTGGGCGTCCTCCCGCGAGAAGACCCGCACGTCGATGACCTTGCCCGACTCGCCGTGGGGCACCTTCAGGCTGGTGTCGCGGACCTCACGGGCCTTCTCCCCGAAGATCGCTCGCAGCAGCCGCTCTTCGGGGGTCAGCTCGGTCTCGCCCTTGGGGGTGACCTTGCCCACCAGCACGTCGCCGGGACCGACCTCGGCGCCGATGCGGATGATGCCGCGCTCGTCGAGATCCTTCAGGATCTCCTCCGAGAGGTTGGGGATATCCCGGGTGATCTCCTCGGCGCCCAGCTTGGTGTCGCGGGCGTCGACCTCGTGCTCCTCGATGTGAATCGAGGTCAGCACGTCGTCCTTGACCAGACGCTCGGAGAGGATGATGGCGTCTTCGAAGTTGTAGCCCTCCCAGGGCATGAAGGCCACGAGCAGGTTCTTGCCCAGGGCCAACTCGCCGGAATGGGTCGAGGGCCCGTCGGCCAGCACGTCTCCGGCCTTCACGTGGGTGCCCTCGTCGACCAGGATTCGCTGGTTGAGGCAGGTGTTCTGGTTCGACCGGCGGAACTTGGCCAGCCGGTAGACCTTGCGCCCGAGGGGAATGCCCAGCCGGTCCTTCTGGCCGGCGCCGTACTCGATGGTGATGTGCTCACCGCTCAGCTCGGCCACCACGCCCGTGCCCTCGGCCAGCAGGACGTCACCCGCGTCGCGCGCCGCCCGGGCCTCGACGCCCGTGCCGATGAAGGGGGCCTCGGGCCGGACCAGCGGCACGGCCTGCTTCTGCATGTTGGCGCCCATGAGGGCCCGGTTGGCGTCGTCGTGCTCGATGAAGGGGATCAGGGCGGTGGAGATGGACACGATCTGCTTGGGCGAGACGTCCATCAGGTCCACTTCGGCCGGCGGCACGAAGTCGACCTCGCTGGTGGTCCCGTAACTGGTGCTGGTGGCGCCCACCCGCACACCGGCACCCTGAGGCGCGCGGCGGACCAGGACACGCGAATCGGTCAGCGTCCCGTCCGGTGCCAGCTTGGCGTTGGCCTGGGCGATGACGTAGTCCTCTTCCTCGTCGGCCGCGAGGTACACGATCTCGTCGGTGACCCGGCCGTCGACCACCTTGCGGTAGGGGGTCTCGATGAAGCCGTAGCTGTTGATCCGGCCGTAGCTGGCCAGGTGGCCGATGAGGCCGATGTTGGGACCCTCCGGCGTCTCGATCGGGCACATGCGGCCGTAGTGAGACGTGTGCACGTCCCGGACCTCGAAGCCGGCCCGCTCCCGGGAGAGACCGCCCGGGCCCATGGCCGACAGCCGACGCTTGTGGGTCAGGCCCGACAGTGGGTTGGTCTGGTCCATGAACTGCGACAGCTGGCTGGTGCCGAAGAACTCCTTGATGGCCGCCACCACCGGCCGGATGTTGATCAGGGTCTGAGGGGTGATGGCCTCCACGTCCTGGGTGGTCATGCGCTCGCGCACGACCCGCTCCATCCGGGAGAGCCCGACCCGCACCTGGTTCTGGATCAGCTCGCCGACCGACCGGATCCGGCGGTTGGCGAAGTGGTCCTGGTCGTCGATCCGATAGCCCGGCTCCCCGTTGGCCAGGTGCAGCAGGTAGCTGCAGGCGGCCAGAATCTCGCTGCGAGAGAGGACGCCCTGGCCCTCGGCGGGACGCTCCAGCTCGACGCCGAACAGCTCCTCGGCCCGGGCGATCTCGGGGCCGAGCTTGCGATCCAGCTTGTAGCGGCCGACCCGGGTCAGGTCATAGCGCTTCGGATTGAAGAAGGCGTTGTCGAAGTAGGCCCGGGCCGACTCGACCGACGGCGGCTCGCCGGGGCGCGCCCGCTTGTAGATCTCGAGCAGGGCCTCCTCCTGGGTCGGCGCCAGGTCGCGCTCCTTGTCCCACTGGCCCTCGAGGAAGTCGAAATGGCGGACGAAGCGCTCGAGGAACGCCTCGTCGGTGAACCCGAGGGCCCGGAGCAGGACGAACAAGGACAGCCGCCGCTTGCGCGCCACCCGGCTACCGGCGGTGATGTCCTTGCCGGGCTTGGCCTCGACGTCGAACTCGATCCACTCCCCGCGGTAGGGATGGATGGTCCCGGTGACGATGGTCTTGGCGTCCCGTCCGGGCTGGAAAATGACGCCCGGGCTGCGGACGAGCTGGGACACCACGACCCGCTCGGTGCCGTTGATGATGAAGGTGCCCTTGTCCGTCATCATCGGGAAGTCACCCATGAAGACGGTCTGCTCTTTGATCTCGCCGGTGTTGGCGTTCTGGAACTGGGCGCGCACGAAGATCGGCGCGGCGTAGGTCATGTCCTTCTCTTTGCACTCCTCCACCGAGAACTTGGGCGGCGGGCGCAGGTCCTGATCGGTCGGGTCGAACTCGAGGATCAGCTTGAGCGACCCCGAGAAGTCCTCGATCGGACTGATGTCGCGAAAGGTGTCGGCCAGTCCCTGTTCCAGGAACCAGAGAAACGAATCGCGCTGAATAGAGATCAGATCCGGGAGCGGCAGGACCTCTTGGAGATTGGCAAACGAGAAGCGCTCCCGGTTGGCGGGACGAGACGGCAAGGCCTACTCCTCGGACGAGTGGGCGCGCCGCGGCAGCGTCGCTGAAGCGAGGTGCGCGGAGCGGGCGGGCACGGCAACTTCCCAATATACGCGCACGCGCGTCCAAGAGCAAGCGCTAGTGGGCGCGCTTCACAGGGGCAGGGTAAGACAACTGCTCGGCTGGGTCAAGGGTTTGCGGCCCGGACCGGTCCTCTGGTCGGGGGGCTGGCCGGGGCCTAGCCGAGGGGCTGGCGCGGCGACCTCAGGCCCGGCGACCGCTGCCATTCCGCGCCGTTCGCGTCCATTCTTTGGGTAAAAACCGACAATATATGTCAGTTTCTACCCAAACAACACCTGGTCGCGCTACGCAGGGTGGCTCGACGACGTCGCCTGGGCCCGGCTACTTCAGTTCGACAGAGGCGCCGGCAGCCTCGAGCTGCGCCTTGGCCTTCTCGGCGTCCTCCTTGGAGGCCTTCTCGAGGACGGGCTTGGGGGCTCCGTCGACCAGATCCTTGGCTTCTTTGAGACCCAGGCTGGTGAGAGCCCGGACTTCCTTGATGACCTGGATCTTCTTGTCGCCGGCTGCGGTGAGGATGACGTCGAACTCGTCCTTTTCCTCCTCCGCGGGTGCGCCGCCGGCTTCCCCCGCGCCGCCAGCAGGCGCGGCAGCGACCGCGACCGGCGCGGCGGCGGTGACCCCGAACTTCTCCTCGAACTCCTTCAGCAGTTCGGAGAGTTCGAGGACGGTCATGCTGGCGATGGAATCGAGGATCTCTTCCTTGGTGGCCATGGTGGTGCTCCTGTGCTCGGCAGATGGACTATTCAGCGGACGGGGTCTCGGGCTCGGTGACGGCGGGCTCGGGCTCGGCCGCGGCGGTGGCGGCGGGCTCGGGCTCGGTAACGGCGGGCTCGGGCTCGGCCGCGGCGGTGGCGGCGGGCTCGGGCTCGGCTGGTTCGGCCGCGGCGGTGGCGGCGGGCTCGGGCTCGGCAGGTT
>Ga0307479_10003304_pt1 | contig 14678 bp, 8 predicted proteins | sample atmos_gasesECM4C_FD_203743 | JGI IMG/M metagenome (GOLD analysis project Ga0307479, IMG submission 203743) | Hardwood forest soil microbial communities from Morgan-Monroe State Forest, Indiana, United States - atmos_gasesECM4C_515 | ecosystem: Environmental > Terrestrial > Soil > Temperate...
CATGGGTGGCCTCGCCGTGAATATCGTCATGGAAGGAATCAACGCTTCCCTGGAAAAACGCGAATGGAAGACGGTCAGCCACAAAATGCACCCGGAACTGGTGATTCGCGATTCCACCCGCGCCGTTTCCTTGTAGGACTCACTTTGGTCGTTCAGCGTAGGGGCGCAACACCGCTGCACCCCACCTTGGCAGGTTGTTCACCACGAAGCCGTTCAAACGTAGCGTCTCAGTCCAACTTCTTCCGCGCGAAATAAAACAGCGATCCCGCGAGTAACACGAACATGAACATGCCGAACAGGCTGCTGGTAGCCAGCGGGCCCATCAACTTAGGACCAAACGAAAACAAATCCGTCCTCCAAGGCAACCGCAGAATCACTGTAACCCAATGCGGAGTGCGACTGGAAATCTCCGGGTCCTGCAACAGATTGATGATGATGCCCAGCAGGCCAAACACACCGCCTGCAGCGATCAGTCCGCTGGAATAGAGCGCACCGGGGCTGGCTTCGCTTTCATCTTTCTTCTTCGTGGTTGCCTCGACCAGCGCGCGCACCAATCCTCCTGCGAACATCGCCGCCGTAGTGGCAATCGAAAGATACGATCCAGTGGCGAACGCCAGCGAACGCACCCCCAGCACTTCGACCGCAATCACCAACGCCACACCCATCAGCACCAGCCGCCAGGGCAGACGCTGATTCAAGATTCCATTGATCACCGTGGCCATCAAACGCGCCTGCGGAGCGGGAGCCTTGTCGCTGCCGATCCCTTGCGCCCATTGATATTCAATTCGCTTAATGGCTGGATCGTACAGGTATTCACCATCGGGAATTTCGTGCGAACCCAAGGAATTGATCAGCACATACGTTTTTCCCTGATACACGAAATTTTCTCGTTCCACCTTTACACCAGAGGGCAGTGCCTCCACGCTAACCGGAATTTTTGTCGGCAAATATTTCTCCAAACCTTTGTTCATCAAATTCAATGTGGCGCCGATGGCCACAGTGGAGATGGTCACGCCCACCAGCAATCCCATCTGTTGCCAGAACGGCGTCGCACCCACCAGGTACCCCGTCTTCAAGTCCTGCGACGTCGCTCCGGCAATAGCCGCGGCCGTACACACCACACCGCCAATCATCAGCGCCAACACTGCATAGTTCGGAGCCGTCCATCCTGCCAGGAAAAAAATCGCGCACGTTGCCATTAAAGTCGCAATGCTCATGCCGCTCACGGGATTCGACGAATTTCCCAGCAGTCCGCTGATGCGTCCCGCCACGGTTACAAACAGGAAGCCAAAAATCACCACGAAAATCCCGGCCAGCAGATTGTGATACCAGCGCGTCTGCGCTCCCTGCATGGGGTGAAAGGTCAGCAAAAACCACATCATCGCCACGATCAAAAGCGAACCCAGCACCACCCACTTCATGGGGATATCCCGCTCAATGCGATTCGTCGAGCCTGCTGGTCCCGCGCCTTCCGCGCGCACGTCTTTTAGCCCGGCACGCAGCGCGGAGATGATCGTCGGCATGGTGCGTAGCAGAGTAATTAGTCCTGCGGCCGCAACCGCTCCCGCTCCCATCGGGCGAATATAACTTCGCCAAAGATCATCCGGACTCATCTGCGGGATAGGAACTGTGGACGGATAAATCGGCGTGTTTCCCGCCAGTTGCCCATAAAACTTGATCGCCGGCATCATCACCAGCCACGAAATAATTCCGCCTGCAAAAAGAATTCCCGAGACTCGCGGTCCAATGATGTAACCCACTCCGAGGTATTCCGAGGTGACGTTCACGCGAAACGAAGCTCCCGGGAACCAAGACGGCCGGCCTTCCGGCTGCTCCGTCCAGGCCAGCACCGTTTTCATCAGAAAGGTGTAGACGCCGCCGAGCCCCAGTCCCCAAAACACTCGCCCCGCGAATGATCCGCCTCGCTCTCCGGCGACCAGCACATCGGCGCAAGCGGTGCCTTCGGGAAACGTCAGATTCCCATGCTCCTTCACAATCAGTTGACGCCGCAGCGGCACCATGAACAGCACGCCCAACCACCCGCCCAACAGCGCCAGCGGAAAAATGCGCCAGAACGTAAACTCAGACCCAAATCCCAAAAAAATCAGCGCGGGAATCGTGAACATGACGCCTGCCGCCAGCGATTCGCCGGCCGAGCCGGTGGTCTGCACGATGTTGTTTTCCAGGATGGTCGGTCGCCCGAAGGGAGGTAGATACGCGCCCAAGCGCCTAAGAATGCTGATCGACAACACAGAGATGGGAATGGACGCGCTCACCGTAAGCCCGGCGCGCAAGCCCACGTACACGGTTACAGCACCGAACAGCAATCCAAACAGGGCGCCCAATACAGCCGCGCGGATCGTAAATTCCTTAAGATTTTCGTCGGGCGACACGTAAGGCTGAAATTCGCCCGGGGGCGCCGTGGAACTCCAGGAACGATTGCTCTCGACTTGGCTCACATCCACCCCCTCACCTTCATGCCCGTAAAGGCGCAGCATTGCTGCGCCCCATTCCAGCAAGCGTCGCAAAGGTGCTGCCCGTGCCGCTGGATTATGCCGCAGCAGCCCCGCACCACAAAGAGATGATTGCTGCCGAATCAACGCCAGACGCCCATTGACCGAACCGCGTTTTTGGCCTATGCCTTTGACGTGGCATACTGCTACCCGCCGTAAGCAACGAAAATCTCTGCCCGGAATCAAACGAAAATGCGCATACTTCTTGTCGATCTTGCTGAGCAATCTGCGCAAAGCGTGCAGCACGCTCTCGCCGGTCACGGCTACGATGTATTAACCGAAAGTGACCTCACCGTTGATGAGATTCTCGCGGTGTCTCCCGACGTGCTCATTACCGAAGCCACGCCTTCGGATCTGGGCTGTTGCGGCCTGATTACTCAGCTCAAATCGCTCCCCTCTACGGGAGCCTCCATCAAAGTAGTTATGATCGTTCACGGCGGAGCGCTGGAACGCGCACGGGCCCTCGATCTCGGCGCCGACGATGTAATTCCTTTCCCCTTTGAAGCGGTGGAGTTTGCCGCCAGGATTCGCACGCAAATCCGCGAGCGCCAGCCTGAGCAAGAACTCAAGACCATGCTCAAGTACGCGACGCAACGCGAGCATTATGCGGACATCGCCGTGGAAACACTCAGTGGAGGCGCGGTTTCCAAGCGCCGCTTCTGGCTCATTCCCGCGATTTTCGTCTTGAGCGCCGCCGCCGTTGTTGCCGCCGTGTACGTTGGATTTTCCGACCGCCGCAGCCGCAAAGAAAGCCTCCAGCTCCGCGCCGAAATCGCTCGCCTCAACAGCGGCCTCGGTCAGCAAAGCGCGTTGTTGCGCCGCGCGGAAGAGGCCCGCGGGTCCCTCGAAACGCAGTCGCACTCCGCTGCCGCCACGCGCGATTCCCTCAAAGCGCAATCCGAAGATCTGCGTAAGCGCGTTGCCGCTGCCGGTCCGGACGCCGACTCTCTCAAGCAGCAGCTCGTGGACACCCAAAAGCGCCTGAAGCTCCTGGAAAGCGAAGGAAAAATCGCTGAAACCGTCGTCCACGATTACGCGCCAAGCGTCTGTCTGCTGCACGTCGTCGTGGAATTTCTGGACAAAGACACCGGCAAATCTATTCAGCTCGCCGTAGATTCCCTGGGGAAACCGCGCGTCGATGACAAAGGCATGGTTCAGCTGGACGTCGGTGGCACGGGCCCGCATCTGCAGTTGGACATTTTCGGCACGGGATTTCTGGTGCGCCGTGATGGAAAGCTTCTCACCAACCACCATGTCGCCGAGCCCTGGTGGAATAATGACGAGCTGAAGGAACTCATCGACAACGGCGCCGCAGCGTACGTATTGTCCTACGATGCCTACTTTCCAGGTTCCTCGGAAAGCATTAAAGCCAAGCTCGACCGAATTTCTTCCGCGGCGGACGTGGCTACGCTCCAGCTCGAAGGGCCCATTCCTCCTCGCGCGGCGCTGTTGCAGCTCGATGACCGCACCCAAGCCAGCGTGACTGGCGATCCCGTTGTCCTCATCGGTTATCCCACCGGCATCGAAGGCATCCTCGCCCGCGCCGGATCGGACGTGGCCGAGAAAATTGTCGGAAACACGCAAAATGTGACTCGCATTATGAGCCAGCTCGCCTCGCAACAACTCATTCGCCCCACCACCACGCAGGGTCACATCGGCGATGTGCTGAAAGATAAAATCGTTTACGACGCCGCAACCACTTCCGGCGGCTCGGGTGGTCCGCTCTTCAATCGCGAAGGAAAGGTCATTGGCGTTAACTTCGCTATCCTCAAAGGCTTCGGCGGCTCCAACCTCGCGGTTCCCGCCCGCTACGCCAGCGACCTGCTGAAATAACTTAACGCTGCCATTTGTCTCCCGCTAACCGCGAACCGCGGCATGCTGGCTGACATGCTCCCTCGCGATTCCTGTTAGCGCGCATCCTAAAACTGGGCGCCCGACCCTCGTTTTGCGAGGGTGGGTTTTTCCTTCTCAGTTCTCTCCCTAGACTTCCCCCAAGAAAAATGCGACGATTTTACCCTGCTAGGTAAACAAGGCCAGAACTTCACCCAGACATGAGCGGCACTCCCATCCGCCCTGCCGCCACTCGCGGCGGGGGCAACGGTATTCCGCGCGTCATAGTCGCGACCACCGCGCTGCTGACCTTCATCTCCTTTTGGCGGGCCGCAGCCATCGTCCTCAACGATTTGGCTTCCTCCGCCTACTACGCCGGCGGCGAAGCCGAAGGCTACATCGGCAAAACCGCGCCCTGGTTCATCTTGGCCATCATGCTCTTCTCCTACGCGGTTCGCGCCGTGTACGTCGAGAGCTGCAGCATGTTCGTCCGCGGCGGCGTGTACCGCTCCGTGAAGCAGTCGCTCGGCGGAACGCTCGCCAAGTTCAGCGTCTCCGCTCTGATGTTCGACTACATCCTCACCGGGCCCATCAGCGGCGTCGCCGCCGGCCAATATCTGGGTGGTTTGCTCAGTGAACTCTCGCAACAAATGCACTTGAGCGGACCCTTTTCGGCGGGAACGATTTCTAGCATCGCTACCGCATTCGCCATAGCGATCACCGTTTATTTTTGGTGGGAGAACACTAAAGGAATTCCTGAGTCGAGCGACAAAGCATTACAGATCATGAAGTTGGTCACCGTCATGGTCGTCCTGCTGATCGGCTGGTGTATTTACACCGTCGTTCAGCGGCACTCCACTTTGCCCCCATTTCCGTTTCCGCGAAATCTGCGCTTCAGTCCCAGCGCGCTGGGATGGCTCGCGCACAGCACCCTGCCGTACCGCTTTGGTTTTATCGCTATCGCTATCGCGTTGGGCCACTCCGTGCTGGCTATGAGCGGAGAGGAGTCCCTCGCCCAGGTCTATCGCGAAATCGAATATCCCAAGCTTCCCAATCTCAAGAAAGCTGGGTTGATCATTTTCATCTACAGCCTGGTATTTACCTCGCTGGTTTCCTTCTTTGCCGTGATGCTCATTCCCGACGATGTTCGCCAGAACTATCTGGAAAACCTCATCGGCGGTTTGGCCATGAGCCTTCAAGGACCGATCCTTGCCCGTTTAATCTTCCACGGATTCGTCGTCGTCGTCGGCACATTGATTCTGGCCGGCGCGGTGAACACCGCCATCGTCGGCTCCAACGGCGTCTTAAACCGGGTTTCCGAAGACGGCGTCCTCACCGAGTGGTTTCGCCAGCCGCACCCACGCTTCGGCACCAGCTATCGCATCATCAACATCGTTGTCGGCTTGCAGATTCTTACCATTCTGATCAGCCGTGGCAATGTCACCTTTCTCGCGAACCTCTACGCCTTTGGCGTCATTTGGAGCTTCGCGATGAACAGCCTCGCCGTCCTCGTCCTCCGCTACACGCGCCCCGGCCAGCGCGAGTTCCAGGTCCCGCTGAATTTCCGCGTCGCCGGCGTGGAAGTTCCCGTCGGACTCGGTTTGATCACCCTCACCTTGTTTTCCATCGCCGTAGTAAACCTTTTCACTAAACCTGTCGCCACCATGGCCGGCGGCACCTTCTCCATCATCCTTTACATCGTCTTCACCATTTCTGAACGCCGCACGCGAAGTCGCGGCGTCGCCCACGTCGAAATGGACCAGTTCAATCTGGACCTGGAGAACGAACTCAGCCCTGAAGCCGTCGGCGTGCGTGCTGGCAACATTCTAGTCCCCGTTAGTAACATTCATGCACTTTACCATCTAGGCAACGTCTTGGACCGCCTCAAACCCGGCCGCCGTGACGTCGTGGTTCTGCACGTGCGCCTGTTGCGCCGCTCCGGCTCGGGTGAAGGGGAGCTCGAACCCGACCAACTCTTCGGCAGCATCGAGCAACAACTTTTTTCGCAAGCCCTGTCCATGGCTGAAAAGCGTGGCAAGTCCATTCGCCTGGCCGTCGTGGCCTCCAACGAATTGTGGGATGGTATTCTGCGCGCCGCCACTGCGCTCAAATCCAGCGCCATTGTGGTGGGGCGTTCCTCGAAGGAAGACATCGAGCAGCAGGCTCGGGAGATCGGCGAAGCCTGGGAAAAGCTGCCAGACCCCAAACCTCAGTTCAACCTGGAAATTCATCTGCCCAATGGCGACAAAATCTACAAAGTCCTCGGACCGCACGCGCCCAACCTGACCTCCAACGAGGTCAATCTTCTGCACCGTTTGTGGCTGCGTTTCACCGAATCGCTGCACAAAGAAGAGTTGCATCACCATGATGTGGTGCACTTCGCCCTGCAGGAAGTCCAGAAGGAAATCGACGAAGGCCATGAGGAAGAAGTGGTCGAGCGCCTCCGCGCCCATCTCGAATCCAACCTAAAGAAGCGCAAACCCAACTCGTAGTTCGTTTGGAGTGCGGCGGTCTTGCCGCCGTTTTTGAAACCGCTCCCCGACACCCGCTGCAAAATTGCGCGCAACTCGAAGTGTTCGCTCCAGTCTTCTCTGCGTTCTCTGCTCCCCTCTGCTACCTCGGTGTTAATCTTTCCTTTCTTTCCGCTAATAATTCTCCCGTCTCGAATGCGCCGCCGTCTGCTCGCCCCGATAAGCCTTCCAGGCCTGCGAAATCACATACTCATGAATCGCGTCTGCGTCCGCCACCGTCATCCGCGCATGTGGAAACGCGAACTTCGGCGGATCAGCAAACCCCGGCATCCCCTTATCCCAATGCGAACCTCCCAGCACGATTCCATACCAGTCCCGATGCACATCCGCGGGCATATACCGCAAGTCGGGAACCGCTCCGTTTAGCACCCAAGCTCCACTCCCGTCCGCCGCGGGTGAATGGCACCCCGCACAATAGAATTTCTCGAACAGCATCTCGCCCCGATGAACCGTAGCCGCGCTAGCCGTGAGTTCCGGCGGCTCAGGCACCGCCGGAATCTTCACGTGCGGCGTCGGAAACGGCACGTTCCCCCCCAGCTTGAATGCCAGCAGCCGCGAAGGTCCGCGCTTGGACTCCGGCGTCGCCATCGTGCGCGCTGCCGCAAACAATCTCGACCCCGACCCCCACCCCACCGGCGTAAGCACGTATTGCTCCCCATTCAAAGAAAACGTCACCGGAATCGACTGGATCGCCGACCCAGTCTTCACCGACCAAACTTTGCTTCCCCTGTCCGCCGCATACGCCGCAAATTCGCCCGTCCCTTGCCCCTGAAACACCAAATTCCCCGCCGTCGAAAGCACTCCGCCATTCACGGCGATTTCTTCTTCCACCGACCATCGAGCCGACTGGCTCACCGGATCCCACGCAATCAGCCGCCCCTCGAGCCCCTGGCCGTTTTCTCCGGATTCGACGGCCGCCTTGGCATCCTCTCGCCGGTCCGTCGTAGGGATATACAGCAATCCCGTCGCCGTGCTGTAGCTCATCGGCCACCAGTTGTGCACCGTCCACTGTCTCCCGCCTCCCGCCGACGCAGGAATCTCCACCGCGCGTCCCGTTTGCAAATCAATCGATGAGGCCCACGTTGTCTTCACCAGCGGTTTCGCCTCAAGCAGCTTTCCTGTCTTTGCGTCGAGCACATACACAAATCCATTCTTAGGCGCAGTCATGGCCACATGCCGCTGCTGCCCATCAATGGCGATGTCCGCCATCAGGATGTGATTGTTCTCCGTCTGTCTATGCGGTGAGCTCGTCTGGTAATGCCACACGTATTCTCCCGTTTCTGCATTCACCGCAATAATGCAGCCAGCGAACAGCTTGTCGCCACTCGGATGAATAAAAGTCAGCTCCCCGTAATCGACGCCCACGCCCGCCGTCCCAAAAATCACCAATCCGGTCGCGTCATCGTACGTGATCGCATTCCACACATCGCCACCGCCAATCTTCCACCAATCCTTGCCCGACCACGTCTTCGCCGCCATCTCCAGGGCCTTCGTCTCATACGGCTTCGACGGAGCACCCGGCACCGTCCAGAAGCGCCAAGCCTCCTTGCCAGTCTGCGCGTCATACGCCACCAGCGCCCCGCGTACGCCATCATCGGACCCGTTGTAGCCCATCAAAACTTTCCCTTTGGCCACGTGTGGCGCGCCCGTGATGCCCGTCTGCGTCGGATCGCAAACCGTCGCCTCCCACAACGCCTGCGCGCTGGCCGCATCAATCGCGACCAGCCGGCAATCGCCCGTGCCCACAAAAACCTTGCCTTCCCAGACTGCCACGCCGGCATTCGTCCGCGCCGAATACGATCCATTGATCGCCTGATTCAGCCGTACATGCGGATCGAACATCCACCGCACTTTCCCCGAAGCTGCGTCCACGGCATACACTTTCGAGAGCGGCGCGCTCACATAAATCACGCCATCCACCACAATCGGCTCCGAAACAATGCCCATCGTGCTGTCAATGTCCAGATACCACGCCAGCCCCAGCCCACTAACGTTCTTGTCCGTGATTTGCTGCAAAGGACTGAAATGCTTCTCGTCAAACGTGCGCCCGTTCAGCAGCCAGTCGCGCCCGTCCGCCACGCTGGCAGCCACCCGCGCCTCCGTCACATCGCCGGGCTTGGTCGAAGCTTTCGCCCCGTTTTGCGCCGGCCCATGACAGGCGCTCGCCAACGTGGCGATAGCGCACAGCGTCAAACCGAAACCCTGCGGAAGCTTCACGGCACACCCCTTTCACGCTTGTCAGCGAACCTGCTGCAAGTCCTTCGCACCATCATCCTGAGCACGGGGAATTTCTGCACGCCAATGTTAGAAGCGCACCTGAAACAAGTCAAACGCGGGAGGTGGTGGGTCAGTTTTTAATAATGGGGATAATCAAGAGTTGAGCACGGCGAGAGCTTTGTGACGCGGAGAAATAGGGAGTGTCTTTTCCGGATCCACCAGCGCCCGGCAGTCCGTCTTGGTGAACGCCTGTAGCGCTCGCTTCAATTACCGTCTACCCGTATCGGTTGTGCAGTGAAACACCTGCACCCCGCTTTCTAGGGTAATGGAGACAACGCGCAAAGCTTTTTGAAACAGGTTCGTGCGAAAGCGCGTGGGCACCCCTCGAAAAATCTGGTCGAGTGCAGGCTCCTTAGTCGATTGCAGCACACGGATCGGCTCGGGTTTGCCGTTATTGATTCGAGCGCTGATGACTAGTGGTTCCGGCTTCGTTTCTGGTTTGCGCTTGGTTGCCGGGCTGGTATTAGCGCGCTTCATTGTTTCGCCTTTCCCAGCCCGTCCACCAAGCTTGCCGTTGGCCACGTTGGCCAGATAACAGCCAACTATTAGATTGGACTGCTGGTGTTGGTTGCCGCCGCACCGGAGTTCTGACGGATCACCGCGGTCTGGTCCGTGTAGAAGTATCGCACGCCTGTGGAATTCAGGGCAGTGGGTCCCCCCGTCACGGCATACGATCCCGTTGCCGGGGTATAGGTGAACACGTAGCCTGACTTAGCGGTGGTCGTAGCGCCCGCCAAAGCAGCGTCGATTAAGCAGGCGGCCGTCGATGTCGGAACTACCGTCGTCCCGCCGCAGTTTGCCGGCGCCCCGCCATCAGCCAGCGCTGACAGACTCGGAGAAAAGACAGTCGTGGTGTTGTACGTGCTCGAGTAAACGATCTCCGCCGTATTGATGGTGCGGCACGATGCTACCGCAGAAGCCTCGTTGGCGGCGATCTTGGAACGGATCAGGTTCGGAATCGCAATCGCGGCGATAATCAAAATAATCGCCACGACGATCAGCAACTCGATCAGTGAGAAACCCTTTTGTTGTTTTCGCATTTTGTTCAGTAGCTCCTTAAGAGCGGATATCGGTTCTTAACTCAGTCCTGCAGGCCTGTGTGCTGGCGTCTATCTAACGATTGCTAGCAGTGGGGTCTGGTGGTGTCTAGGAATGGAGTGCAAGCGGCTTGCCGCAACCTAAACGTCAGAAATCATTCGACTTACTGCCAGAAGCACCGGTTCCTGCTTCGCCGCGATGTTACAAAAGGAACCAAGGAGACCCCTTTCGCATCGAGTATAGCCGATATTCCCGTTTCGTAATACGATGGTCTTGTTATGGCCTTTGGACACCCAGTGGCCCCCCGCCCAAGCGGTATCTTCGCTGCGTTACTGTTGCGCTCTCATTCACCCAATTCGAGGTGCATTCGTGTCTCAATACACTAGACGTGAATTCGTCAAAACGGGACTCGCCGCTAGCGCTCTGGCCCTCACCAGAAACCTCCCGCTGAGCGCGGCGCCCCAGACCGCCACCGACTGGGTGACGCTCGGAAAATCAGGAGTAAAGGTAACCCGCCTCGCGTTTGGCACCGGCAGCTTTAGCGGCCAGGTACAGCGCGACTTGGGGCAAGACGCCTTTACCAAGCTGGTGCGCTACGCCTACGACTGCGGCATTCGCTTCTTCGAGACTGCCGAGTCTTACGGCGAGATGCACAGAATGCTCGGCACGGCCCTCAAGGGCATTCCCCGTGACAGTTATCGCCTTATGTCCAAGGTGACCACCCGCCAAGGTGTGAATCCGCAGGAAAAATTCGACGAACTGCGCAAACTCGCCAGCACGGAATATTTCGACATCATGCTCTTGCACTGGCAACATATCGCTACATGGCCCGTCGATTCGAGCCGGTGGCAGGATGGAATTTTGGAGGCTCAGTCGAAAAACGCCATCGTAAGTCACGGCGCGTCGGTGCACGGCCTTCCCGCCTTGCGCCAAGTACCCGGAAACAAGTGGCTGGACATCGCCATGATCCGCATGAATCACAAGGGCACCAGAATGGACGCCGAGGATTACAATACCGCCGGGCTGGGCAACGTCCCCGAAGTTGTCACCCACGTCCAGCAAGTACGCAAAGAAGGAATGGGCGTAATCAGCATGAAACTCGTGGGAGAGGGCACCTTCAACCGCGAAGACCGCAAGGCGGCCATGAGATTCGCCTTCAGGAACGCCGGTGTCGACTCCGTTACCGTCGGCTACAAGAACACTGCGGAAATCGACGAAGCCATCGAGAATCTTAATCTGGCCCTCGCCTAGCAGGCGAAAAAACGAAACTGCAGGAATAAATCCGCCCTTTGCATCCCCCTTAGATTTACATGTACCGCCATCCCTTCAGGGTGGCATCTGTGTGCTTGGCACCCCACATCGTCCGCGGCGAACAACGGCACCTTCCCAGTAGGCGCATCCGACGCGTTACAACTTCGAGAGCGGCGCGCCGAGATAAATCACGCCCTCCACCGCGATAGGTTCCCGAAACAATGCCCATCGCGCTGTCAAAGCAACAACCACAACGCTTGCGACACGAACCGGATTGGCGTATGGTCAGTCCCCCTCTGTTCATTCCGTCGATTTGCAAATCAAGTTTATCCTTTGCTTCTGGATAAATTACGTGTATATCTCCTGCGCTGTCTTCGTCCTCAGACAAGCCAAAAACTCTCTACAGGAGTCCCTATGAAGATCCCAGGGAGATTTATGTCGATGTGCCTACCCGTTTTGTTCCTGCTTTGCGCGGAGAGCGCCCTCTACGCTCAAGAAGCGGTAACCGACCGGGTTTCTCCAGGTTACGTGAGAAGAGGGCCCATCAATATCACCACCGTGCAGCCTTTCTCTCCCGACACAGTCCTTGTCTTATCCGATGGTGCCGGCGCTTCGGCCAGCTCTGCCGCTGCTTCGGCCAATAGCGGGAACATTTTCGGCCTCCAGACCGTCCCGCTTTTCGCCGGCTCCTTCTCCGCTGCCGGCGGACCCGATACAGGCAAAGTCTTCCCCTTCGTCATGATGGGCAACGATCCATTTGCCGGAGGCAAAACTCTAATCCCCGTGAAAATCACGGAAGTCTCGCTGGAACTGCTCAATGCCGACGGCAGCACACTTCTGACTTGGCCGTACGCGCCGTTCGAACGTATCGTCAACGATTCTCCCAATTTCGAAAATGCTGAATACACCTCGTCGGACAGCCCCACGCAATTTGCGGACGCTGTTCAGCGCGCCGAATTCTTCAACATGATGAAACAGAATTGGCACACACTTCTCGGGAATCCTGTGACAGTGAACCGCATCACTTGGCGAATACCCCGCTTTGTTAACGTCAGATTCCCGGATGGCACCGTACACTCCGCTCGCTCCTATTTCCGATTCATAAATCCCGATGGATCCACCGCTGGTGTAATCCTCCTAAGTTCGCTCTTCAACTTCCTATATTCGAACGCCCTCTTCGCGGATATCGACGCCAATAAATTTGCCACCGATTCCATCAATATCGACGCCTTTCCCAATACCTTTCTGTTCTCGCTCAATCTCAAAAATCCCAATGCGCCCGGTTCGTGTTGCGTCATTGGTTTCCACACTTACGCTTATGATCCCAGCGCAACACCAGAACCGGTTTGGATCGCCATTTACGCAAGCTATATGTCTCCCGGAATTTTTGGCGCCGGTTTCGAAGACATCACCGCTTTCTCCCATGAGATCTCCGAGGCGTTTAACGACCCCTTCGGCAAAAACATCGTTCCCACTTGGCAATTCCCGATCCCCAACCTTCCGCCGACGGCCAAGGTGTGCCAGGGAAACCTCGAGACTGGTGACCCCGTCGAGGTGCTGGACACCGCGACGGTTCCACTTAACAGCAAAGAAACGGGCCAGCTCTTCATTTATCACCCGCAGACCGAAGCGCTGCTGCAGTGGTTCGAGATGGGTCCGACCTCGAACGCCATCGATGGCGCTTTTAGCTATCCGGACACAAGCGCGCTTCCACACTCGGCCAAGCCCTGCCCGCAGTGAGGCGCCGTCCCTAAAAAAGGCAAGGCGCCAGAGGCTACCTCTGGCGCCTCCTCGTTTTTTCTCGCAGATCAAAAATTCGTGAGCCGGACCCAGTACACCAAGCGCCCGGGCAAGTTGCCATTGAATCGACGACCTGAAAGCTAGTCAGGGTTCCTAACCTTACGGGCTGGTCGCGCAAGCATGCTCCATATTGGAGTACTCCGGCTGAATCGCGTAGTGACGGCTTCCCAGCATCACCGGCGAAGGATCGAAAAACACGTCGCCCGTGTTCGAGATCACGAAGAACGAGCACTCATCGCCGATCTCCGCTCCCGCCAGCGCTACATCCGTAAAGTTGAACCACGCTGACCCATCCGGATCGGTGATCGTCTCTATCGTTTCATGCGAGAGCGAGTTGTAAGTCGAGTCCGCCAGCTGCCCGTTCGGCGTTCCCGGCCGCACCGCGCAGCCGCTCACGTTTTGAAATGGCTCCACGGTATACAGCACGTGGATGTTGTCCTTCGGAAAGATCACGCTGTTGTGGTACGCGCAGAACGCGAAATTGTTGGGAACGTCGGGCGAATAGCAAATTGCGTCGTCCGGATCAAACGAGTTCGCGGGCAAACACACGTCTTGTCCTCGCGGCAGAAACACATGATAGATGTGTCCATATCCGCTTTTGCCCGTTCTGGCCGCCACGCTGTGAACGAAAGCTTGAATGTCCGTGTCGTTGAACGCCTTTTTAGGCGGCACGTAATCAATGCTCGCGTGTGCGCCCACCGTATATCGATGGCCTGCAGCCATTCCGATGTACTGATCGACTACATGGATGAAATCACTGCCCGAAAGATCGTTCAGGAAACCTTCCGGGTTCCCCCAGCATGTGGAGATGGGGCACTTCCCGTGCGGCAATAGGAAAATCGCATGCGATTCCGCGCTGGTAACCACCGGGCCTCCGAGATTGACTAGGTCTGCCGGGTAACGGAGCTGGTCATTGTCCGTTGCGGAGCTGGCACCGGCCGGTTTGCTTGACGCTTCCCTCTTTGCGGTTATGTCCTTCTGCTTCAATCGTAAGCCAGCCGGTGTATTCGCTGGCCTGGCATGGCGGTATATGACAGTGGCTTCCGCTGCCGCGGCCTGGTCGGCGGCAGTCGGGCTGACCTTCGATTCGTCTTGAGCGGCATCTTGCGCCCGGGTTGGGCTCGTGGCAAAGACGCTGATAGCCATCGCACAGAAAATGGACAAACACCAAGACACAACACTGCTCGACTTTTTCATTGAGTAGGACACCTTTCCACTCGGTAGGAGGGACGCTGGTGTCTTAGATGGTCCACGCGCCTAATGGGTTTTGCCCCGCGCCTGTAGGTGCCTTAGTTTCTGTCTCTAAGGAAGTTTCAGTAGATCAATGTAGCGCGGGCGTACTCTCTCGAAATACCCGAGCACTAGGGTGCGTGGTCACAGAATTCCCAAGCGCCGACAGGTGCCAGCGCCTTCAAGGTGCGTCCGCTCCTTGCTTCTT
>Ga0307479_10003305_pt1 | contig 14674 bp, 12 predicted proteins | sample atmos_gasesECM4C_FD_203743 | JGI IMG/M metagenome (GOLD analysis project Ga0307479, IMG submission 203743) | Hardwood forest soil microbial communities from Morgan-Monroe State Forest, Indiana, United States - atmos_gasesECM4C_515 | ecosystem: Environmental > Terrestrial > Soil > Temperate...
ACCGACAACAATGCGCGGGTTCGCGCTTTGAATGCACGCGTCCTCGAACTTCGCAAACAGCTCCAGAAGCTCGGCGGCACGGCCGGTGACGCCACGAAAGTCGCGAATTCGCTTTCGGAAGTTTCAACTGGCATGCCCTATCCCACGATTCGCAGTTTGCCATTGCTCGGTGCGAAATACGCGGATTACTACCGCCGCGCAAAAATCCAGGAAACCGTTTTCGAGCTGCTGACCGAGCAGTACGAACTCGCCAAAGTACAAGAAGTGAAGGAAACTCCCACCGTCAAAGTGCTGGATCCGGCGCAAGTTCCGGAGAAGAAATCGTTTCCTCCTCGGATGCTGATCGTGTTTGTAGGAACGTTTTTGTTTTTTTCGATATCCGTGGTTTGGGTTATTGGCTCCGGTCATTGGCAGGCCGATCCGGATGACCCGCGTAAAATTCTCGCGCGGGAAGTTGTGGCCACGCTGAAGGCGCGGACGCGCTGGTTCTCGCGGAATGGCACGGGACCAAGCGGGGACGAACAAAAGGATTTGGACCGGCTCGACGGTCTCCAGCCGCAAACACAGGGGCCAGTGGACCCGTAGAGTTGGATGCAAAGTAAAGAAACAAAATGGGTTAAGTCACATATCGCCCTGTGAGTGACGGGGCGAAGCTGTATTTGGAGTTCGATATGGCATCTTCGACACTGACGATGGCGGCCCGTGAGCTAGCAAATTACCCCGGCGCGGTTGGGCTGCCTGCGCCGTCACCCGAACCGCGCTGGTACGCCGCGTACACTTGCGCAAACCATGAAAAGCGCGTCGCGGCTGAGCTGGGGGCGCGAGACGTCGAGCACTTTCTTCCGCTTTACAGTTCCATGCGCCTCTGGAAAGACCGCCGGGTGCAATTGCAGCTTCCTTTGTTTCCGGGTTACGTTTTCGTGCGTCTCGCAGTGCGCGACCGGCAGCACGTTGTGCAGATTCCGAGCGTTGTTCGCCTGGTCGGCTTTGGCGGATTGCCAACTGCGCTGCCGGATACGGAAGTGGATATCATGCGCTCGGGGCTTTCGCAAAGTCTGTGCGCCGAGCCGCACCCCTTCCTGACTGTTGGGCGACGCGTCCGGATTACCGGGGGACCGTTCGCGGGACTAGAGGGCATCCTGAAACGGAAAAGAAGTAATCTGCGGGTTGTGGTCTCGCTTGCTCTCATCCAGCGATCAGTCTCGGTAGAGGTCAGCGCCGCGGATCTGGCACCCGTCTAGAAATCTTCGACACTATCCAAATTGCACGCCATATGGCGCAGCCAACAGCAAATCATAACCTCCACCTGACCAGCGGCCGATTGCTCGCCAAAAATGCCGTGTGGAATCTGATCGGCAACGGTGCGCCGCTGATCGTGGCGGTTTTCTCCATACCCATTTTGATTCATACGCTCATCAAGGTAGCGACGGGTCTTAGGCCATGAACGGCACCGCCGCAGGCCAAGCGCCGACGTCGCCGTTCGGGGAGTCGACTCCAATGGGAGAATTTGCACCAAATACCTGGCTTGACGCCGGAGACAGCCCCTTCTTTCGAACGCGATCGCAACGTCGGCGGGTCGGATACGCTCGCCAAGCGTCATATGTAGCGATTGACGTCTTTTTGGTTTGCGTCGGGGCAGTTGTCATCTACGTGGCGCGCTTTGGCTTTGCTCATCACCTCGGCATCTCCATAGCTCCTGTTCGCGAATTGATTCGTCAGGCGGACACACACACCTACATTGCCTTTTTGCTGCTTTACGTGACACTGATTGTGATGGCATGCATGAGCCAGCATCTGTACCGCACGTCGAGGGAAATTAGAGCGTTGGAAGAAAGTTTCAAGGTGGCCAAAGCAGTCGGATTTGCCACCGTCTTGCTGGTTCTTTTCGTCTTCGTCTCTGGCAACAAGGAAATCTCCCGAATGGTTGTTGCCTCTGCCGGCGTCGCAAATATCGGCACCTTAGCCGGCTGGCGCTGCGCCAAGCGGCTTTATGTTCTAAAACGTTCACGCCGTGGTGAAGGAGTATCACGCGCCCTGATCATCGGGGCAGGAAGATTGGGACAGACACTGGCTCTCTGGCTCGAGAATGACCGGCAATTAGGTTACTCGGTCTGCGGGTTTTTGGATGTGCATCCGAATGGCGATGCGCGGGTATTAGGATCAATCCAGGATCTTAAGAAAGTCGCTCTCGAACAATTCGTTGACCAATTGTTTGTAACGCTGCCCGCGGATCGCGAAGTCGTCAAGGAAATCTGGGTCGAAGCACGGCGGTTGCGTCTTAATTTAAACGTTGTACCGGACATCTACGACGGACTGGGGTGGCGTGCGCCCCTTAGGTCGATCGGCGGTTTCCCGATTATCGAACTGCACGGACAGCCGATTCCGGCGTTTGGGCTGGCCGTGAAACGCGTCATCGATGTCTTTGTAGCCTCCATCGGGCTAATTCTTGCGGCGCCTCTGCTGGCGCTTGCGACACTTTGGATTCGGTTGGATTCCCGCGGGCCTGTTATTTATTCCGCGCTGCGCGTGGGAAAGAAGGGGAGAAAGTTCCGCTGCTATAAGCTGCGGACGATGGTCGACGATGCCGATGTGCAAAAGGACAAATTGCGCGAAGCGAACGAGCGGAACGGGCCGTTCTTCAAGATGGAAAACGACCCGCGGGTAACGCGGTGCGGGCGGTGGCTGAGAAAGTACAGCATCGATGAATTGCCGCAACTCGTGAACGTGCTGCGTGGGGACATGAGCTTGGTGGGGCCGCGGCCGCATACAGTGGACGATTACGAGCGCTATCGCATCGAGCACCTGAGACGGCTGGACGTGAAGCCAGGAGTGACCGGGCTGTGGCAAGTGAAGGCGCGGCGCGATCCGTCGTTCGACACGACGATGACGCTGGATCTTGACTACATCGAGAACTGGAGCCTGCGGACGGACCTGGGGATTTTATTGAAAACGATACCGGCGGTTCTGCGACCGGATGGAAGTTAAAGTGATACTTGAGGAATGGGGATGGTGGGCCCCCACCCCTATGTTTTTTGTAAGTGTTGCATCTAAAGAAGTTGCGGACCAGTTTTTTGTAAGTGTTGCATCTAAAGGGGTTTAAGTCCTTTAGAAGCAACACTTGCGAGGGGGTTTTGTAAGTGTTGCGAATAAAGGAGTTGCGGGACGGGAGGCTCGCAAGTGTGGATTCTAAAGGAGTTAGGGGGATTCGTGGCGGGAGCGAAGCTGGCTTCGAGTAAATCATCCCATATATTAGCTCAATCGTTAATGGAAGTCAAGGAGATTCGGCAGGCGGTGTGGAAAGGATAAGGAATGGCGGTAGCGGAGAGAGCCATGGGATTGCTGCTGACGCCCGCGAAACTCCGCGTGTGGGGCTGGCGGTCGGCAATGTCGTTGGTGGACCAGGGGTTAACGTCCGGGGCCGGATTCGCTGTGAACCTGCTGCTGGCGCGCTGGATGGCGCCGGAAGTGTACGGCGCGTTCGCGGTGGCGTTCGCCGGGTTTCTGTTTGTCTCCGGGTTTCATAACGTGCTGCTTCTTGAACCGATGAGCGTGATGGGCCCGGCGCGGTACCCGGGGAGGCTGGGTGCCTACTTCCGTTCACAGATTACGGTTCATGCCATTCTCGTCGGGGCATTGTCCGGAGTGTTGCTCATTGGCGGCCTGGTTCTTGGGAGAGCGGTTCCAGGGAGCCCCCTGACAGGCGCCGTGCTGGGAGGCGGCTTGGCGCTGCCGTTTCTGCTTTTGGCCTGGCTGGCCAGGCGGATGTGTTACGTGGCGCAGCGGCCTTCCGCGGCGGCGTTGGGGAGCGGTCTCTATGTGACGTTTGTCGTCGCCGGATTGTTTGTGCTGGGTCACTACGGCTGGCTGGCGTCGTTCTCGGCATTTCTGTTGATGGGATGCGGGAGCATTCTGGCATCGGGGCTGCTGCTCTGGCAACTCGGGCTGGCGGAGCGCGAAACGGCCGCTGAGCCGGGCGTTAGGTGGCGCGCGGTGTTGCGGGAGAACTGGACGTATGGCCGGTGGCTGGTGGGCAGCACTGTGCTCTTTTCCATCTCCACACAAGCGCAGACGTTTCTCGCCGCTGCCTTCCTTGGACTCGGTGCCGCAGGAATCCTTCGAGCCATGCAAATCCCTTCGCTGGTGATGACGCAGGTCACCACGGCGGCCGGCCTCCTGGTTCTTCCCGCCTTTTCTCTCGATTTTGGGAAAGGGTCGATAGAAAGATTGCGGCACAAGGCGATGCTGGTGAGTCTTGGCCTTGTCGTTGGGGCGCTGTGCTTCGCTAGTCTTATGGCGCTTCTTGCCGGTCGCGCGGAACACATACTCTTTGGCGGAAAATACGCTGCCTACGCCTGGCTGATGCCGGTGCTCGCGCTGATCCCGGTCTGCGCGGGATTTTCCATGGGCTATGCGATGGCGATGCGCGCTTCCCAGAAGCCGCACTTTGACCTGCTTGCGAACGCTGTTGCTGCTCCCGTTGGAGTTGGGTCCGCGATCTGCTTTATGCATTGGTGGGGCCTCGCTGGTGCCGCTGCCAGCATGGTCTTCAGCTTCGTTGCGGCTGCCCTGATTAATTTCTTCTCGTATCGGCGTTATCTGGTGAGCCCAAAAGTGGTGACAGGGACGACTCTATGAATGGCGTGAATCGGCGAGAATCCGGGGACGCATTGGCTAGCCAGCCGACGTTCTTTGAAAAGGTGTTTATTACGGCTGTTTTGTTGTATGCAACCGGGGCCTTCTCCACGTTGCTGAAGGGAACGAGCGATCTTCCACTGGGGGCTCCTACCGGCAGCCTGGTTACGAACACGATTTGGACAGTCATCTATGTCGTGACTTCCTATCTAGTTTACTCCCGGTGTGTGGGCGTGCGTCTAGCGTTGCGGAATTGCTTTCTGTTTATCTCGCTTCTGGTGGTGGCTGTAGGTTCTGTGTTTTGGTCTGAAGCCGCCCAACTGACAACTATGCGAGGCGTTGCGCTCATTGGGTCAGTAATTGTCGGGATGTATTTCGGACTCCGATTCCCTCTTAGTCAGCAGTTGAGACTACTCGCTCTGATGTTCGGAATAGCTTCCTCCCTGAGCATAATCTTTAGTCTTTTCCTTCCCGACTATGGAATTGGAGTGGGAGCATACGAAGGATTCTGGCAAGGTATCTACTCTCATAAAAACATTCTTGGCCACAACATGGCTATGGCTTTCACGGTCTTCATGGTTTTGGGGGCATCGAGGCCTGCATATCGATGGATAAAGATTCTATTCGCGGGGATCGCGTTGGGGCTCGTGATCTTGGCGAATTCGGTTACCTCTATTTTTGTGTGTATGACTATCGTGTGCGTCCTCCTTCTTTTCAGATTCTTCCGCCAGAAGATTCACCGTCGACAGAGCTATTTTCTTGCATTATCCGTGGTCGTTGTAGGGGCCGTGGCTTTTTGCATTTCCAATTTTTACGAGATTATGGACCTCGTAGGCCGGGACGCGAATATGACCGGTCGTTTCCAGATTTGGTACCTCGTGTGGACAGCTATCGCCAGTCACCCTCTTCTTGGTTATGGATACGGGGCTTTTTGGCGGGGACTTGATGGACCTTCTGCGGATGTTTTGGGTGCGCTCGGAAGTCAAGCCGTGTTTCATGCCCACAATGGGTTTCTGGATATTTGGGCGGACATAGGATTATTGGGCTTGGGTGTGTTCCTTTCTGGCTATGTTTCTTATTTTAGGCGTGCGTGGTTGCTGTTCATCAACACAATGGAACCGGAACTGATCTGGCCGGTATTGTTGATGACTTTCCTGCTCCTCTCAGATTTGACCGAGGCTACCTTCTTGCGAATTAATACGGCGTGGATTCTCTACGCGAGTAGCGTTTTCTCTCTTGGCATTTGGTCCGTAAAACGAGGTGAGCCTGAGGCGGCCACACAGATTGTGAAGGTGATTCCTCCGCGGGTGCTTCGTCATGGGGCCCAGGCATGAACAAGGATCGTAAGGTCTGTCTTCTTACGAATACTATCCCGCCTTACTACCGACCGGTCCTTGAGCATCTCCGGGGCCAATTGGATTACCTGCGGATCTTTGTCTGTACGCCGATGGAACCTAACCGGGATTGGAAGCCGGATTGGGGAGACTTGCCCGTTACCGTACAGAAGTGCTGGAGTTACGAGACCTATTGGGGGCACGAGCAGGGATTCACTGACAGAATTTGGCGTCATATTCCCTATGACACTCTCCCGCTTCTGATTCACCAGCGACCTGATGTGGTGATCCCGATACAGCTTGGGTTTCGCACATTGCAAGCCGCACTCTACCGGAAGCTCTTTCCGAAGAGCCGTTTGGTCATTTGGACCGGACTCTCCGAGCATACGGAGAAAGGGCTTCCTTGGTGGAGGATCCTCCAGCGGAAGGCGTTACTGCGCGCAGCCGATGCGGTGTTAGTGAACGGAACGAGTGGGAAAAATTACTTGCTGAGCCTCGGGTTCCCTCGTGAAAGGATTTTCCCTGAGCCTTACTGTGCGGAAATTTCTTCGCATCTTGCGCTCCCACTGGAGCGAGAACCGAACGTGGCGCGGCGTTTGCTCTATGTGGGGCAGCTCACGACAAGAAAAGGCCTGCAACCATTTCTAACTGTCTTGTCAGAATGGCTCCAAAAACATTCTCTCGAAAGATGTGAATTCTGGATTGCGGGGGACGGGCCTTTGCGGGGAGAACTCGAAAAGTTTCCCGCTCCCCCTCAACTTCGGTTGCGCTTTTTGGGGAACCTCGCGTACGAGAAATTGCCCGAGCTTTACGCTCAGGGCGGCATCTTTGTGTTTCCCACGCTTGCCGATGAGTGGGGCGTTGTGGTGAATGAAGCGCTCGCGGCAGGGCTTCCTATTCTTGGCAGTCTCTACAGTCAAGCGATGGAAGAGTTGGTGCAAGATGGTCTTAACGGATGGACGTTCCGGCCGGATCATCCCGAGGAGATGTACGGAGCGCTCGACCGGGCAATGACCGCCCCTGTGGAACAGCTCGATGAGATGCGACGGGCGGGCCGGGAGCGCATTCGTGCGCTATCTCCGGAATACGGCGCGAAATGTTATCTCGAAGCGATAGATTTCGTCCGTTCCTCTCCGGAGCAAAGATCATCGCCAAAGAAAGCGCTCCAGGCAGGTCAAGAGCCGATAACGAAGGCAGAGGTGTAGGCTTGATGAAGTTGTGTCCTCTTTGTCGCGGTGAAGCCAAACACCGATTTGGACTTGGGCACACCACTGCTTGGGCGTGCACGTCTCCTGTTTGCGGTCTGTTCTTTGCCGATCCTCAATTGGACGAGAGAAGTTTGACGAATGCCTACACGAAGCACTATTACCCTTCGAACGGCAATGGAAACGCGGCTGTCTACGAGAACACTCCGCAGGAAATTCTGCGGCAGACACTTGATAAGGTGGAAGCTGAATTGGGGCCACTTGCGGGCAAGAGCCTACTCGATTTCGGCTGCGGCGTGGGCGGTTTGTGCAAGGTCGCGAGTGAGTACGGCGTCCGAGCGATGGGGATCGAACCTGACGCCAATGCGAGAGCGGAAGCTTCCAAGTCCAGCGGCTTGAGAGCTTACGCGAGTCTCGGCAGCCTGAGGGAGGCGCAGCCCGACGCCAAATTCGACATCGCGACGATGTGGGATGTGATTGAACATTTGCGCGAGCCGTGGAAGCAGCTGAACGAATTGTCGGCCGTCCTTCAGCCGGATGGATGGCTGTTGCTCTCGACGCCGAATGCGGCCTGCCTCAAGGCCCGCGTTGAACGGGAGCGATGGGAGAATGCGGCGAACCCCACGCATTTCTACTACTTCGCGCGGAAGTCGCTTGAGGCCGTGTTAAGACGAGCTGGGTTTTCTGAGATTACCGAATTGCGGTTTCCTATCCGATATCCGGGGCACGCGACAGTCCGCCAACTTGTTCATCGGGCACTGGTTTCCTGCCGTTTGCAGGGCCAGCTCGTGTTTGTAGCCGAGGCGGCAAGCACCCATGACTAACGGAATGACTGGAACGAAGCAAGAAGTAGGTCAGACGGCTGCGCTGGCCAATCTGGCGATGTTCGACAAAGAGGGCACGGCAAAATACGTACTGCGTTCTCCTCACCTCAGGTACGCCTGCGTGCAGGAGCTTTATGCAAGCTTGGTAGTTCGTCTTTTCAACACAGCCAAACAGCACGTGGAGATTCCGAGAGTTTTGGACCTTGGAGCAGGAGAAGGCTCGGCCACACTTCCTTTTCTCGAGCTCGGGGCTCATGTGACTGCCGTGGATATTTCGGAAAGCCAACTCGCTAGCCTGACGGAAAAATGCGGTCGGTTCAGCGAAAGACTGCGGGTGCGTCATGAAGCAATAAGTGAAGCCTTAACACGAAAGCAAGAGAGGTATGACGTAGTTGTGATGAATTCTTTCTTGCATCATATCCCCGACTACCTGAGCACTATTCAAGATGCGCTTTCACTCCTTCAATCGGCGGGACAATTCTTCTCATTCCAAGATCCACTTCGCTACGACACTCTGGGACGCGGAACACGTGTGTTCAGCCAAGCCGCGTACTTTTCTTGGAGAGTTTTTCAAGGTGACTACGTACGGGGTCTGAAAACCCGCATCCGCCGTGTTCGACGAATTTATGTTCCCGGGAGCAAGGAGGATGACGCCGAATACCACGTCACTCGAAATGGTGTAGACCAGGAATCAATTGTAGATCTTTTACGGTCGCGCGGTTTCGCATACGAATTTATCCGTTATTTTAGTACGCAGAGCTGGGCCTTCCAAGTTCTCGGTACTTCGTTGGGAATTGAGAATACTTTTGCGATCGTCGCGCGGAGGGGCGGGTTGAGAGATGTGGCGGTTAGTCTTGGACATCTCGGCCAACTCTAACTGAGCCAATTTCACTGTGATGGCAGCTTCTTGTTTTCTGATAGGGCTGTGAACTATGGTCGCACCTGATCCCGGATTGGCAAACGCAAGTCAAGTGGAGACCGCGGGACGCGCCACCTTCCTTAGAATGACGCCCCGAAAGTGGCAACTTGTTCGCGCATTTGAGAGCATCATACGGCTACTTTTGCCACTGGCGCCACCGCTACGCATTCTGGAAAAGTCGGAGGCACTGCCCTCCAGCATCTTGGTGGTCGAATACTGGAATCTGGGTGATCTAGCGATCGTTGTGCCCTTTTTGAAAAATCTGCGGCGTAGTTATCCCCAAGCGCGAATTTCCCTACTGGTTAACGCAGGACTCGCTTCGTTTTTGGAAGGGCAGGCGCTGGTGGACGAGTTCATTCCGGTGCGCGTGCCCTGGGCGCAGCATTTTTCGCGGTGGAAGAAGTACAACCCCTTCTCAAGTCATTGGATTTCATTTGCGCGGACGCTACTGGCCATTCGAAAGCGGCAGTTCGACTGGGCCATTTCCGGCCGAATGGATTTGCGCGACAATTTTCTGCTCTGGCTAAGCGGGGCGGCTCGGCGGATCGGCTACGGCCTCGGCGGCGGAGGCTTTCTTTTGACGGACCGAGTTGCGCCGGACCTGTCTCGTCCCCATCGCGGGGACATCTGGCTGCGTCTTTTGGATGCCTTAGGCAAGCCGACGAACCGAGATTTGAGTAGCTTCAGGTTGACTGCGGACGAGCTTGCTTCAGCACAATTCTTTCTAAAGGAACGAGGAATTCCTTCGGGTGCGTTTCTGATTGGCGTCCATCCCGGGGCACGGATCGCGGTGCGTCGTTGGGGCGACGAGCGTTTCGCCGAAGTGGCGCGGCATATTCTGGGGGAAAGCGACGCGCACATCCTGTGGTTCTCGGATCCAGGCAATCCATCCGCGGCGCCATCATTGGAAAGATGCCATCCGGTCAGCCTGGAGTTCCGCTCGTTTCTGGCGGTGCTATCCCGATGCCGGCTCCTTGTGTGCAACGACAGCGGGCCGATGCACCTCGCCAATCTACTCGCCGTGCCAGTCGTCGCGGTGCTTGGCTCGACGAATCCAGTGTGGTTCGGTCCGCGAGGTGCACAGGACCGGATCGTGATTCGCCCGGAGTTTTGGTGCCGGCCGTGCTTCGACTACTGTATTTTCGATGAACCCCATTGTCTGAGGACAATTACACCGGGGCATGTCATCGCATCGGTCCGGGAAGCGATCCCGAAACTGGGGGCAGAGCTACCGGTGGCGATTGAAAATTGTGTGGCGGCTGGGACGGGAAAAGGGAGGAAAAATGGCTGAAGCTGCGGAACTCCAGGCAGTTGAGAACAGTATTCCCCGGACGCCAAAAGATAAATCCTGCCTCCTGGAAGTAATCGGTCGCTACCAGGAGGCGTGCGGGGTTGACAGGAGACAGCCGGTATTGGTTTTGGGGGGAGAGCAGGAAGACATAGACATACTGACTGCCTGCGGTTTCGAACAAATCGTGCTGTCCAACCTGGATGCTGCGGGGATGGCTCTGGATGCGGAAAATATCGCGCTAGCGGACGATAGCTATCCCGTGGTGTTCGCGCACGCGGTTCTCCACCATTGCCGCTGTCCGCAAAAGGCAGTCGGAGAAATGGTGCGCGTCTCCCAGCAACACGTGTTCTTTGTCGAGCCGAATGATTCCTGGGCTCTGCGTATGCTGGTGCGCCTGGGGTTTTCGTTTCCGTACGAACTGGCGGCGGTGGGGGCACATGAATACCTGCACGGCGGCATGCGAGATGGTCCCATCCCCAACTATATCTATCGATGGACAGGGCATGAGGTGGAAAAATCCGTCGCATCCTATCACCCAGAACGGCAATTTCAGGTTCGCGCGCATCCCTACTGGGATTTTTACGTGAACGAATACGAGTTGCTGAACCGCAAGGAAACGCGCGTAGCTCAACTGGCGGAGAAAATTGGGCCTCGAAATCTTGTGAGCTTGTTGCAGCTGGCGCAGGCGGTCTTGAATTTGCTTCCCCCAGTGCGTTCGCAGGGGAATAAATTTTTCTGTGCGATCTCCAAGCGAGAATTGCAGCCGTGGATCGAGATGCGAGACGGGCGTTGCTATTTGAAGAAAGAGAATGAGCGCTCGTCATAGGGCGCGAACTGGTGCACGCTAATGCCACTAGAAGCGGTCGTAGAGAATACTGACGAATCAAGGGCGAAGCTCTTCCAAGCGTATTACAAGGTGCTTAGCGTGCGGGTGGATGCGGTGCAGATACCGGAGGTCGTGGCGCGGATGGAGGAGTGGATCGCGCGGCGGGAGGGGTGCCAATACATTGCAGTGACGGGGATGCACGGAGTGGCGGAGGCGCAGCATGACGGGAAATTCAAAGACATCCTGAATGCGGCGGGGCTGGTGGTGCCGGACGGATATCCGCTGGTGTGGCTGGGGCAGAAGAAAGGTTTTCCGGAGTTGAGGCGGAGGGTATACGGGCCGGAATTGATGGCGGCATTTTGCGAACAGACGGCGGCGAAAGGATACCGCCACTTCTGGTATGGGGGAGCACCCGGTGTGGCGGAGGAGTTGGCGGGGCGGTTTGCGGCGCGGTACCCGGGGCTAGTGGTGGCAGGGACGTATGGCCCGCCGTTTCGCGCGCTGACCCCGGGGGAAGACCGCGAGGTCATCGCCAAGATCGAGCAATCGCGCGCGGACATCGTTTGGGTTGGTTTGAGCACGCCGAAGCAGGAGCGCTGGATGTTCGAACACCGGGAGAGACTGCGGGTGCCGGTGTTGGTGGGCGTTGGGGCGGCGTTTGATTTTCACACGGAGCGAGCCGCGCAAGCGCCAGAGTGGATGAGAGAGAACGGCCTGGAGTGGCTGTTCCGCTTGGTCAAGGAACCCCGGCGACTGTGGCGGCGGTACCTGATCTACGGGTCGGAATTTACTGTGCTGGTGATGTTGGAGTCGCTGGGATTGAGAAAATTTCGGTGAAGAGGCGGCCAAGTTAGATACGCGCGCATCGGGGGAGTACGGATTTTGGTTCAAGGAAGTCGGACACTTTGTCGGAGATGCTGATATTCATAGTTCAAGCGACAGACGGGAGGGAGGGAGCTTTGACCAACGATAAGCAGGAGCTGGTGGTAGTGACGGGGGCAGGAGGATTCGTCGGGGGAAATCTTGTGGCGAGGTTGCGCGGGCGGGGATACAAGCGGATCCGCGCGGTAGACGTGAAGCCCTTGGGCGAGTGGTACCAGCAATTCAGCGACGTGGAAACCCTTTGCCTAGATCTGAATCTGAAGGAAAACTGCGAGATAGCGGCCGAGGGCGCGAGTGACATTTACAATCTTGCCGCCAATATGGGCGGAATGGGATTCATCGAGAACAACAAAGCGCTGTGCATGCTGTCGGTTCTGATTAACACGCACATGCTGCAGGCGGCGGTGAAGCACGGGGCGAGTAGATATTTCTACTCGTCGTCGGCGTGCGTCTACAACGGAGACAAGCAGAAGACGTTCGAAGCGCCGTCGCTTAAGGAAGAGGATGCGTATCCAGCGCTGGCGGAAGATGGGTATGGATGGGAGAAGTTGTTCTCCGAACGCATGTGCCGGCACTTCCGAGAAGATTTCGGACTGTACACGCGCGTGGCCCGCTTCCATAACGTCTATGGACCATGGGGTACGTGGTATGGTGGGCGTGAGAAGGCTCCGGCTGCGATCTGCCGCAAAGTAATTGAAGCGAAGGTTTCCGGCAAGCACGAAATCGAGATCTGGGGCTCTGGCCAGCAGACCCGCAGCTTCATGTTCATTGATGACTGCCTTGAGGGCCTCGATTTGATCATGAAGTCGGAGATTCTGGAGCCCGTCAATCTGGGGTCAAGCGAGGCTGTGACCATCAATCAATTGGTCGATCTCACCGAGGAGGTTGCGGGGGTCAAACTCAATCGCAAATACGATCTCACCGCGCCTAAGGGTGTGAACGGCCGAAACAGCGACAACACTCTGATCAAGAAATATCTCAACTGGGAACCGAATACGCCCTTGCGGTTGGGTCTTGAGAAAACTTATCGGTGGATTTACGACCAGCATATGGCTCGCGAGAGAGGCGAACCAGGCGTCGTTCGAGAATTGGCAGCCGCTCGATAGGTCGCAAGATCGAAAGCACCTCCACAGGAGCCCTCCGGTATTCCATCATGCCTGCCCTGCAAACTGTTAGCTTTCCCGAAGCGGCTGGCTGGAGCGGACATTTCATGTGCTAAATTCAACCGGACACATCAATGGGCAAACGACAGAATTGTCACTGCGCCGTGTCTGCTTCACTTTGCAAGGAACCGGCCCGTGTATCCTTCCGGGCCTCGGTGCGCTCCGTGACGGAACTGACGATCGGGAAGATCCGCCTCTCGAACTAGCCGCGCGCTGCTACGGGTGCTTGCCCGGTCCAGTCGGGAGCGGCAAGGTTGTAGTCTTACCGACATTGCCAGGTGATATTGTGGGTGGAACTCCCATTATCTTAGCTGCGTCCGAAATCGGGAACGTTATCGCTCGGCCTACATCGGCAGGCGATACACCTGGCGGAACGCCTATGGCATTTACTGCATCCGCGAGCGGCATGGTTGATGGTGCCAGAGGCAGCTCGGGAGTAGCTTCTGCGGCGGGCGCATTTGGTTGGCTGGTGGTCCCGGCTTGCGCTTGGACTGGAGGTGGCGGGGAAACTTGCGTTACGGCGTTGCCAGGGACCGGCGGGCTGGAGGCGGTGTCCTGTGTCACGCTCGCTTCGAGCGGGGCCGAAGGAATCACAACCACCTTCACGGCGCCGAATCCATTCACTCCACCCAGGAATGCATAGCCCAGTCCGCTGCCCTCCAGAAGCTTTCCTAAAGCAATTGAAAGTTGTGTAGTTTCTACGTGCACATAGGAGAGCTTCAGCTCATCCGCTAAAGGAGGAATTTCGATCTCCCAACCCGACCTTCCCCGCAAGGCCCGCAGAACTTCTCCGTAGCTCACGTCCCTGGCAAGAATCCTGATCTGTTGATTCGGTCCGACTTCCACCTGCAGCTGCCGAGGGCCTTGAGCACATATCGCGGGTGCTAGCGCAGCGCTGATGAGCACCCCCGCCAAGTTTCTGAAGTTCGCGAGCTTCCTCGACTTCAGATTTCCCATGATAAGCCTCCCGGTAGCTAGAATCGCGCTTTCCTGTTACCTCACTGCCCAACGGGCTTCTGGACCGGCACATCGGTGGAGATCCCCCATTGGGTCACAGTGTAGTTCGTGGGTGCCGATGAGGGGATGAAGTACCAAGTTCCATTCGAGGGCCGCCAAACGGCAAAGTCCGCAATTCGATCGCCGTCATAATCCGCGGGCGCAGGGATATCTGTGCTTTCTCCCCATTGCTGCACGAGGAAGTTGCTTGGGTTGCTGCTGGGGATGACATACCAAGTCCCGTTGGAAGGCCGCCATACCGCAAAATCCATCTTGCCATCCCCATCATAGTCTCCCGGCACGGGGATATCTCCGATCAGGCCCCACTGCTGCACGATCATAGCGCTCGGGTTGCTGCTGGGGATGACATACCAAGTCCCGTTGGAAGGCCGCCATACCGCAAAATCCGTCTTGCCATCCCCATCGTAGTCTCCCGGTCCCGGTACGGGGATATCTCCGATCAGGCCCCACTGCTGCACGATCATAGCGCTCGGATTGCTGCTGGGGTTGACGTACCAGGTTCCGTTGGAAGGCCGCCATACCGCAAAATCCATCTTGCCATCCCCATCGTAGTCTCCCGGCACGGGGATATCTCCGATCAG
>Ga0307479_10003306_pt1 | contig 14674 bp, 12 predicted proteins | sample atmos_gasesECM4C_FD_203743 | JGI IMG/M metagenome (GOLD analysis project Ga0307479, IMG submission 203743) | Hardwood forest soil microbial communities from Morgan-Monroe State Forest, Indiana, United States - atmos_gasesECM4C_515 | ecosystem: Environmental > Terrestrial > Soil > Temperate...
GTCCAGTGTCTCTGAACTGTCCGCCAGGTCAGTAGATTTACTGTAACGAAGGCCGTAACTTTGGGGAATTCGTTCGTGATTGGTGTACGACCCCACAGAGAACAAAAACGGAAGAGGAACAATGCCGGACAATGCTGGTCTTGCCGAATTCAAACAAGGAGTCTCGCTTTTGCGCAAGGGGCACTCCGCCGAAGCGCTCGAATACTTGCAGCAGGCCGCCGAGTTGAAGCAACACAATCCCATCTACCTCTCATTTCTGGGCGTATCGATGGGCCGTGCCCAAGCAAAGTGGACGGCTGCAGTGGAACTCTGCAAGACGGCCCTCAGCATGAGGCGCAATGAACCCCAGCTATATGTGAACCTGGCCGAGGTTTATGTGTCTGCCGGACGGCGAGACCGTGCCGTCGAGACACTTGATACCGCTGTGAAATACTGCGGAACTGATCCCCTCATAGGACGCATGCGTGGCAAACTCGGAAGACGGCTCTCTCCCGTCCTGCCGTTTCTCGAGCGTGACAATTTAGTGAACCGGAGACTGGGCGAGTTGCGACAACGCCTGTTGAAACGTTTGCGCAAGTCACAAAGCTAAAGCACTTCTCCGAGTCAAAGCCAGATCGGGTGTGTTCCCGGCAACTTGCTTTTTGCTCTGCGTGGAGACGAGGTCCTTTTCTTTCCGGCAACTGCATTTCCAGTTACCTACAATCCTGTCTTACTGAAGCTCACCTGTCGTAGTCGTATAATGCTTTCGCCAAAAGTCCGATCGGAGAGGAGAGACGTATGCGCAAATATTTGCGTGCGGGGGTCGTTCTGGTGACATTGGCGACGGCGCTCTTGTTCGTGCACTCTGGGGCCTTCGGAAGGGCGGCGGATTCCACCGATCCCATTTTTGGGACTTGGAAGATGGACCAGGCCAAATCCGTGAATAATCGCGGCGGCGACCACGCAGCTTATCCCACTCAGCACAGGCGAATATTGGCGCCGGAAGGCGAGGGCCTTCGAAACAGCCTTTATAACAATCCCACATCGTCGCCGACCTATTCGTACTCCGCGAAATTGGATGGCAAGGATCACCCGGATCCACGCACGCCGGGGAAGGATCAGACGCTGGCCCACTGGCGGCTCGGTCCGGATTTGATCGTGAGATTGCAGAAAACGAATGGCAAACCTTCAGAATGGGTGATCTATACCGTTTCATCGGACGGCAAAGTCTTTACCTCTGTCAGCTGGGTTCCCACCAATCCAGAACTTCAAGATTTACAGGTCTTCACACGGGCAGAGTAGAGAACTTCAGAAATGGTTCTGGAGACCGAACGGCTGGTAGTAAGAAATTGGCAGGAGTCGGACGTAAACCATTATCTGGTGCTTGCCCACGACGTGGGTTACAACTGCTTCTCTTTACCGGGCCGTTTTCTCGTTCACTCCCCTGAGGAGGCGCACGAGAAGGTCCACGAGCGAATGCGTCTTTTCGATGAGCGCAAGCTGGGGAAATTTCCGATTTTTCTGCGAGCCACGGGCGAATTCATCGGCACCTGCGGGATGGAACCTTTCGATCTCGAAGGGCAGCCTGAAGTCGAGCTAGGTTATCGGCTGTGCTTGAATTTCTGGGGGAAAGGCTATGCCAAAGAAGCTGCGAAGGCCATGCTTAGCTACGGCTTTGGCGACCTGAAGCTAGCCCGAATCATGGCATTTGTGCTTCCGCAAAATAAGGCTTCAGTCAGGATTCTCAATCAACTCGGATTTCGCTATCTGCACGATTTTGTCCACGCCGGCCTGCCGCACTGCCTTTACGAATTTCCTACGGCGCTATGAACCGGATCAGCACAGAGTTCTCACTCCTGACCGCCTGGCTTAGTTAGAAACCCGTAAACTAGGTGTCGCGATTCTTTGTTAGTTACGACCCCAGTTTCCTAAGGAGCCATGACCACCCAAACGGATGCCAAACCCGCCGTGACCACAGTACCCACGGCGCAGTTGATCGCCGCAATGCTAAAAGGCCGCGAGAATGTGAGCGATCTGATTTTTTCTCCCGGGCATGCTCCACAGATCGAAAGCAGCGGCCAGCTCGTGGAGCTTAAGTTTCAAGGACTGGAGCGCTTGACTCCGGAACACACCCACCAGATCGCCAATGAGCTGATGGGATCGCTCAGTTTCGCCCGGGAAAAGTTGGAAAAAGAGGGCGCTACAGATCTCTCTTACTCGATTCCTGCGGTGTGCAGGTTCCGCGTGAACATTTTCCGGCAGCGTGGGACGCACGCCATCGTGATGCGCGTGATCCCGAATACCGTGCCGACCTTCGAAGATCTCAAGCTTCCGGCACACCTGGCGGAAATCGTACATTTGCGCAATGGCATCGTGCTCGTCACGGGGCCGACTGGTTCGGGGAAAACATCGACATTGGCGGCCATAATCGACCGCGCCAACTCCGAACGGGCCATTCATATTCTGAGCATCGAAGATCCGATTGAGTTTTGCCATAACCACAAAAAGGCTACCGTACATCAGCGCGAACTCCACAGCGATACACCGACATTCGCTTTGGCTTTGCGGGCCGCCCTACGGCAGGCGCCCAAGATCATTTTGGTCGGAGAAATGCGCGATCGCGAAACGATCGAAATCGCGCTGGAAGCGGCGGAAACAGGCCACCTGGTTCTTTCCACGCTGCACACTATTGATGCTTCGAAAACCATCGAGCGCATCGTAGGCGTGTTCCCTCTTTCCGATCAGCAATCGATTCGCAACCGCTTCTCGAAAACTTTTCGTTTTATCATCTCGCAGCGCCTGCTGCCTCGCCGCGAGGATAAAGGACGCGTGGCCGTTCTCGAAATCCTCAAATCCACTATGCGTACTCGCGAATATATCGAAAAGGGTGAAGGTGAGGGCAAGAGCCTGATCGACGCTATGAACGATGGCGCCCAGGAAGGCATGCAGAACTTCGATGGCGAGCTCGAAAAGCTCATTCGCGCCGGAACCGTGGATTTGGACATAGGCCTGAGTTACGCGAGCAATGCTGGGAATCTGCGGCTCTCGCTGGCGGACTTCGTGGAGGAGCAAGCTGTGCAGGCGGCTGCGCAACTGGCAGAGCAGACTCCCGAAAAGGTCGAAACGCACTAAGAATGGCCGCACGCCGTTAAAGCTTGCCTAGCGATTTTACGGCCGCGCTCATCGACTGCCGGGCCCGGAAGAAATCAGCCCACGGGTCCGATTGCTGCAGCCTCCGGCTGAAATTCCCCAGATTGAATTTGGTGGGATCGAGGCCGGGGGTGACTTCGGACCACTGCAGCGGAGTCGACACCGGCGCCTTTGGCCGGCGGCGTACGGAAAACGGCGTGACTACGGTTTGCCCAAACGCATTTCGGAACGGATCGAGATAGACGCGCTCGCCGCGAGCTTCGATGGAATGCTCCACAGTGAGCTCGCGCGGATGGGCCGCAGCGAGACGCTCGCAGAATTTCCTCGCGAAAGCCAGAACATCATCGGCATCCGGACCTCTGCGAATGGGAACGAACACGTGCATGCCCCTGCTGCCCGAAGTTTTCGCGAAGGAAGTCAGATGCAAATCGTCAAGAGCTTCCTTGACCCGCAAAGCCGCCTGTGCCGCATCCCGGAATTCACCCGACTGCGGATCGAAATCGAAGCAAATCCAGTCCGGCTGTCTGGGTGAATCGGAGGTAGTCGCCATTTCGTGCACGGCGATGCAGCCGAAATTGACGAGCGCGAGTTGCGTTTCGAGCGAGCCGCCCACCACGTAATGCGTGATGCCGGTCTTGTGACGGATTGCCTTGGTTGGCGTTCCGAGAGGCATGCCTTTTGGAATCTCCTTCTGGTAAAAGCATTCGCCAGCCATTCCATCCGGGCAGCGCTCGAGAGTGAGCAAGTGGCCCTGCACATACGGGCGAAGTTTCGGGAAGACGGACTCGTAGAATCGCGCCAGATCGAGTTTCGTGTAACCCTCGCCGGGCCAGAAAACCTTGTCTGGATGCGTGATCCCTTTCTGCGTATTTCGGTCGGTGGATTTGGCAGCGCGAGCGCGAGAAGCCATGGTCAGACCGTGCCTTTCGCCGGCAAGAGAACTTCCTTGGGACGTTTGTCGTCGCGCAACCCGAGAAAGACCGGCTGGCGCAATTTGCGATCCGCGGTCCATTCCTGAAACGAAATTTGCGCCACGAGCCTGGGCTTGAGGTAGGTCACGCCTTTTTCGAAGGGGGGATCCACAAAAGGCGGCTTGGACTGGATGAGCGGCTTGAATTGTTGATAGAGCGCCGCAAGAGTCTTTTCGTTGAATCCCGTCCCCACTTTGCCAACATAACGCAGATTGCCGTTTTCGTAGGCTCCCAGCAGAAGCGCGCCGAAATGAGTGCGAGAACCTTCAGGCTGGGTAAATCCTGCTATGACCATCTCTTCTTCCTGATGCACTTTGACTTTCAGCCACTTCGATGAGCGCCCTTCAATGTAAGGGGAGGACAAATCTTTAGCCACCACGCCTTCGTACCCTTTCCTTTTTGCAGTTTTGAACGCTTCGCGCCCGTTGTCTGCGAGCCGATGCGAGATCATCAAAATATCCGCCTTGCCAATCGCTGATTCCGCTATAGGGCGGCGCGTCTCGAGGGGGTCGTGCCGCAGGTCACGTCCTTCGCTGTAAAGGCAATCGAAGACGGCGTAGGCCGTCGGCGCGCTTCCCTCCTGCAGAAGCTGGAAGCGGGAGATATGCTTTTTGTCGAACGCCACAACTTCGCCGTCGAGAAGAAGCGTGCGCGAGCGAAGCTTCTGAACGGCGCGGGCCACCGACGCGTACGTCGCGGTGCGGTCGTTGCCGTTGCGCGAAAGCAGCGTGACGCGATCGCCTTCTTTGTAGGCCAGGATTCTGTAGCCGTCGTATTTCTCTTCGTAAATCCAACCGGGCTTGTGAAATGGCTTACGGACGAGCGTAGCGAGCATCGGCTTGACGCGGAATGGAATTCGATCCTTATCGGAAGGCATCGCGCACCCTTAAAGGAGTGCGTTTGAAAATGCGGTTGCGATCATTTGGCGCGAGCTCGCTTGCGTGCCGGTCGCCGAGCGGGGGCGCGTCGCGTTGACGGCTTTGCCTTTGACAAATCGGCAGGATCGCCCGCAGCCGCTTTCTCCACGTTTCCTCCAGCGTCACGCGCAATCTCCGCAAGCGCGCGGCCTGACAACGCGGAGCGCGGTTCTTCGAGTGTGATGTGTCGCTTAGAAGCAAACTGATCGCGGTGCTTGATCAGGAGCCACGAAGGCTTACCGCCGAATCCGCGCGTGCGCACGAGCACCCAGGAACCCTTCAACTTGGCGCCATGCAGCGTGAACTTCAGATCGCCGTTCTGGAGCGCGGCGTCCACGTCGGGCACTTCCGGTGTCCAGGTGCCGCGGTCCCACACCATGACCGTGCCGCCGCCGTATTCGCCTTCCGGAATGATTCCTTCGAAACTACCATATTCGACGGGGTGATCCTCCACCTGCATAGCCAGGCGCTTGACCGAAGGATCGAGCGACGGTCCTTTGGGCACAGCCCAGGAGAGCAGGAAGCCATTCCATTCGAGGCGAAAATCGTAATGCAGCTGCGAAGCCTGATGCTTTTGGATGACGTAGGTGAGAGGCTTGCCTGATGGCAGCCGCGTTTCGCTACTGCCCTTAGGTTCAGGCGTGACGTTAAAACTTCTTTTCTTTCGGTATTCCTTGAGGCTCACGGGGGTTCTCTTTCCAAAGCCGATTTAGAGACCAACTATATGATGACGGCTGTGCTCCGATCTAGCCACGAATCCGGAGTCTTAGCGCGCCTCGATACAATCCAAGACAGCGGCGCCTTTGATTGCGTCGTTCTTCAGTTGGTTCAACGCCTGGTTGGCATCGCGCAAAGGAAACCGCTGCACCTGAGTCCGGATCGGAATTTCCGCAGCGATGCGGAGAAAGTCTTCGCCATCCTGGCGCGTATTGTTGGCGACGCTGCGAATCACGCGTTCGCCATAGAGCAGATTGTAGTCGAGCGAGGGAATCGGACTCATATGGATTCCGCCAAGGGCCAGCGTTCCGCCCTTTTTGAGGGCCTTGAGCGCCGCGGGAACAATTTCACCAGCGGGCGCGAAGATAATCGCCGCGTCGAGTTTCATGGGAGGCTCTGCGAACGTGCCGCCCGCCCATTTAGCGCCGAGCTCGAGCGCTAACTGGTGGTGGCGCACGTCCCGCGTGGAGGCGTAAACTTCGGCGCCCCAGTGACGCGCGACCTGTATGGCCACGTGCGCCGCCGCGCCAAAGCCATACAGGCCCAAGCGCCCGCCCTTCTCGATTCCCGAGAGACGCAGCGACCGGAACCCAATGATGCCTGCACAGAGCAGCGGTGCGGCCTGATCGTCCGAAAATCCTTCAGGAATGGGATAGACGAAATCCTGCGGGGCAACGACGTATTCAGCATAACCACCGTCAACCGTATAGCCCGTGAACGAAGGATGGTCACACAGATTCTCCTTGCCGGTGCGGCAATATTCGCAGGTCCCGTCGGTACGATGCAGCCAAGCGATGCCGACGCGAGTGCCCTTGCTGAAACGCTGGGCGCCTGGGCCGAGTTCCTCTACGGTGCCAACAATTTGGTGTCCCGGAATGATGGGCGATTTCCGCGGCGGCAGTTCCCCTTCGACTATGTGTAAATCCGTACGGCAGACAGCGCAAGCGTGCATGCGAACCAGAATCTCGCCGTGCCCCGGCCGCGGAACGGCAACATCAGTAAACTGGAGTGGGTTGGTTTCAACCGGTGCCGGAGCTTGCAGTAAGCAGGCTTTCATCGCCTTCTCGATTGTGCGCGTCGCTCTTTGACGGCCTGACGCCCTAGCCCAGAAGCCATTCTAGCGCTCTTAAAATCGCAGAGCTGTAAGGGCTCTTGCCGATATCAAATATTTGAGTATCTGATGCGCAAAGGGTCAGCGAGTTAGTTCGGTTAGCGCCCCGTTGTGGGTTTGGCGTGAGTAGACGGCACAGAATTCCGGGCACGACGTTGGCGCTGGCTCTCTCGTGCCTTCTGTGTGCTTCTCCGGTCGCGACGCAAAGCGCATCAGCCTTACCTGAAATATCGCGCAGCGAACTCCATGGCGCATTCGTCTCTGCGGTTGGGAGACGCGCGGCCCTGCTGGGCACCGATGACGGAAAGTTCGAGGCTTGGGTCTATCCGCTGAGGATTTCGCGCGATCTTCACGTGCGATTTCATGTTGACGGGCGAATTCTGCCGGCTGAACCACTTGCGCGGACGGTGATTACCCGGCCCGAATCGACCACCATCGTCTATAGCGATGGCCCGTTCCAGGTTCGCGAGACGCTTTTTGTTCCGATTCGTGAACCCGGGGCAATCATCACTTTCGATATTCAAACCGAGCGGCCCCTCGAAATTGAAGTTGCTTTCAAACCCGACTTTCAACTGGAATGGCCGGCGGATATGGGTCCTAGCCATTTGAGCTGGGATGCCGAACATCACGGATTCCTGTTCGACACGCAGAATTATCCCTATGCGGCCCTGGTGGGATCACCGACCGCAAGAGATTCCAAAATCGGAAAGCACGGGGACGAGCCCGGCGCCGATAAGAGCTCTTTTCTTTTGGGGGTCACGGAACGAGGAGCGGATAAGAAGTTCGTTTATATGGCCGCATCAGTCAAAGGCCGCGATGATGCTGAGGGAACTTACAATCGGCTCATCCACACGACAAGCCCGCTTATAGCCGAGGCCGCAAAATATTATAGCGACTATCTTACCCACACTTTGAATATTGATGTGCCGGACGCGGACATTCGCCACGCCTACGATTGGGCGCGGATCAATCTGCTTCAAGGAATGGTGGCGAACCCGCTCGTGGGCACGAGCTTGATCGCGGGTTACGGCCTCTCCGACGAAAAACGACGTCTCGGATTTGATTGGTTCTTTGGACGCGACGCGCTGTGGAGTTCTTTGGCGCTCGATTCGGAAGGGGATTTCGGCGACGCACGGACCGCGCTTGAATTTCTCGCGAAATACCAGCGCGCCGATGGCAAAATTCCGCACGAAGTTTCGCAATCGGCGAGCCTTGTTCCGTGGTTCGAGAATTACCCTTACGGCTACGCGGCTGCCGATGCTACGCCTTTGTTTCTGATTGCGATGTGCGACTACGTGCGGAGCAGCGGGGACGCGTCGTTTGCGCGGCAAGAATGGGAAAGGATTTGGCGAGGTTACCAATTTGTGAATTCCACGCTCGATTCGGACGGATTCGCGAAAAATCTAGACGTAGGCCACGGCTGGGTTGAGGGCGGGCCTCTGCTGCCTGTGCGCACGGAGATTTACCAGGCCTCCTTGGGAGTCGAAGCCTTGGGCTCGATGGCTGCGCTCGCTCGGTTGCTTGGGAAAGATGAAATCGCATCTGAACTCGACCAAACGTTTGAGCGCGAGAGAATTCGTCTGAACGAGGCCTTCTGGTCGTCGGACAAGAAGATTTTCGCATTCGCTATAGATCCGAATGATCGTCGAGTGGACGAAGCGACCGTTCTACCGAGTGTGCCGCTTTGGTTCGGGCTTATCGATCCGGCCAAGGCCGGAGACGAGATCGCGCACCTCGCCGGGCCGGACATGCAAGCTGACTGGGGCATGCGCATTCTTTCTTCTTCCTCCGACAAGTATGCGGGCGATGGATATCACTTTGGCTCTGTGTGGCCGCTCTTCACGGGCTGGGCCAGCGTCGGCGAATATCGCTATCACCGCGACCTCGATGCCTATTTGAATCTGCGAGCAAACGCTCTCCAGGCGCTAGACGGATCTCTCGGGCACTTCACGGAAGTGCTGAACGGCAGTTACTACGAGCCGCTCGCCACCAGCACGCCGCAACAGATTTGGTCGGCAGCCATGGTCGTGAGTCCGATTCTGCGAGGCCTCTTTGGCCTCGATACGAATGCCGCCGCCGGCGAAGTCAGCCTAAAACCGCACGTGCCAGCCGATTGGCCATCCTTTACGATCGCCAATCTTCAGGTTGGCTCAACGACGCTGAGGCTTCGATTTCGTAAGAACGCCAACAACATTTGGCTGGAAACTACGCGCACGGGGGGCGGCAAATGCGCGCTGGATTTCGCTCCAGCATTGAGCCTTCGCGCGAATGTAGGCGCCGCCACCCTGAATGGCCGGGCAATTCCCTATCGCGTCGAGACAAACGATTCCGACCAACACGTGTCGATGCGATTCGAAGTGCCCATTGGTAGAAGCACGCTGCGATTACGCTTCAACAATGATTTCGAATTGGGCATCGGACCGGATCTGCCGTCGCTGGGAAGTACGAGCCAAGGCCTAAGGATTGTCTCAACGCTGTGGACGCCAGAGCGCGATCGCCTGAACCTCGAAGTTGCGGGGGTCCCCGGAAACGCTTACGAATTCAGCCTCTCGGACGCGGGCGAGCTTATTTCAGTCGAAGGCGCGAAGTTAAGTAAGGAAGTTCCCCGAGCGCCCAAGCTTGTGGTTCGTTTTCCTCCGGGCGCCGAGACCTATGTCGATCGGCGAATCACAGTGCGATTCGTTACCAGACGTCGCATTCATTTCGTGCATCGGCTCGCGAGCCCTCCTTGCTGTGCAGTCTTCTCACGATAGACGTTGTGGCAGTTCGTACAAGCAGTGGTGACCACATCGGCTGCATCGAGCATCTTGTCTTGGTTCTTTGTTTGCGCGGCCTTGAAGGCAGTTATTCCTGCCTGCCGGAGTCCCTGAACGAACTTCACCCAATCCGCATTCATCACGGGAACGGGGCGGCCGTTTGAACACACACGTCCCGGAACCGTGAGCAGGCGTGCAGCTTCGGAGAGCGCCAGGGAGCTGTTCTCAACAGCGGTCCATCCTCCATAGGTACTGGCCAGGGGATCGGTTGCCGAAGAGGGATCAGGAGCAGGCTTCACATCGGCCGGATTGTTGCTCTGAGCGAAAAAGACGACATTGGAATTGGGAAGCAGGATGCCTCGCATCAGCTGAGCAAGGTTTGCCTGAACTTGGGCAGTCGTCCGCGGCGCCGCCGTCGATCCGGATCCAGGCGCTTGCGCAATCGCCAATTCTTCACGGAGCAACCCAGCCCAAGCAAAGATTAGCAGCACGAAGACGAAACTGCGTATTCGCACGATGTTCCTCCATTATGAAGTTGTGTTAATGGTGTGGCTCGGCGCTCTGCGCGTGAAGTCCGCCGAAGTATGGCCACATCCAACTTTTCAAAATGTGTACTTCAGCGCCAATTGAATGAGTCTCGGCGGCGCTGCATTCACCACTTGCCCAAACAGGGCGCTATCTACGTTGCCGTTCACAGCCGCGGGACCGAAGAACTGCGCCTTATTGAAAAGGTTGAATGTTTCGAGACGGAATTGCAGCACCTTGGATTCGCTTATCTGAAAATTCCGCAGCAGCGCCAAATCGGTGTTGAACATTCCAGGCCCATGGAACGAGCGGCGTCCTGCGGTTCCGACGGTGCCGATCGCATCAGGGCTGAAGGCAGCTGCATTGAAAAAAGATAATCCATTCCGCGGATTCGAGTTGATTGCCAGAGGAGCGCCATTGTAGTCCGGCAGGTCCAGAAAGCGATTGTTCACGCCGTTTGGGTTGCTGCCCTGCAGCGAATTGTCGCCGCTGGTACTCAAGGTAACGGGAAAACCCGTGCTGGCACGCGTGATGCCGGAGAGCGCCCATCCCTCTGTGAAACGATGCGCGCGCCGGGAGAAACGTTCGAGCGGAAGCTGATAGTCATAAGTGGCAACAAAATTGTGCTTCAGGTCCCAGGCGGAAAGCCCGCGAGTAGCTTCGAAATTATAGGGGTCCAGAGGATCGGCCATCGAGGAGGCTTGATCTATGGACTTGCTGTACGTATAGCCGAGGGAGAGAGTGAGGCGCTTGCCCGAATGCTTGACGCTGACTTGGAGTGAGTTGTATTTTGAGTTGCCGATGGTTGCGACGTAGGCGTCATTGCCGAAGAAATTGCCGGCCGCGTTATTGTTGATGAGGCTCGGATTCAATCCGATGCGGGTGCCCTGAAGAGCCGTGCCTTTCGGATAGGTGACCCCGTTAAACGTTAGCGGTGCCAGCAAGTTATAAGTCGTGTTTTCGCCGCCGGGGCCACACAAACGGCTGCCGATCGGAACCATGGGCATACCAGCGCCTCCGCTGACAAGCTGATTCAGCGCCTTACAAAGCTCCGGATTGCCAGGATTGGCGGAATAGACCGAGATCAAGTGATGAGCCTCGGAGCCCACATAACTCACACTGAAAACCGTATTCCCTGGGAGCTGGCGCTCGATGGATAAGAAATCATTCTCGGTATACGGATAGGTATCCCACGGCGGAGGCGCGGTCATCCCTGCCTGGGGATTAAATATATTGTTATAGATAATGCTCGAATTCGGGTGACTCGCCGATGCGCCATTCAGCGGAGGGAAAGCGATCGGGTACGGATTGACGTGGACTGATCCGTCCGTTCCGATGAAGGGAGTAGCAAAAAGCGGCGGTACCCCACTCGTGTAGCTCAACCCATAGGGAGGCTGGGGTTCGTCGAAGGCAAGAGTATTGCCCTGGATCAGCGTGTTGAAAACGCCGTAGCTGGCGCGAATGCTGGTCTTCCTCGCGCCGCCCAGTATCTTTCCCAACAGCCCGCCTATTTTATCCGGCGAATAAGCCAATCCGACGCGCGGAGCGTAACGGAACCGCTCGGGCACGAGGGTGTTTGGAACGCCACGATCGGTGACGTAGACCAATCCAGGGAACGCATGGGTATAAACCGCCGATTGTTCGCCCGGGATAAAAGTGGGCACCTGATTATATTTTTCCGACCAATACTGCATGAGCTCCACGCGCAGGCCAAAGTTCAAGACCAAACTTGGCTTGACGCGCCAGGAATCCTGCGCAAACCAGCCTACATATTTGTGGCGCGGATAGTAGGTTTGCGAATCGGCTTGCGTATACAGGTTCGGCGCTCCGATAAGGAAGTCCGCAAATGTCGAACCGGTCGCCGATCCGTTGAAAAGAAAAGTGCCATTAAACGTCGCATCCGGATTGACATTTACCTGCTCGAAGCTCAGCTCGATGCCAGCCTTGAGCGTGTGATTGTGCACGACTTTCGAAAGGCTATCGTTCACGGCAAACGTGTTGTTCGCCTGGGCCAGATTGGTGATGGGCTCACCCATGACGAAGGCATTCTGGAAAACTATGTTTTCGATTCCTTCAATCTTCGGCGCCAAGGGGAAAATGCCGGGCGTTCCCGCACCGGTCTGGAAACCCTGTGTGGCCAGGCTGATCCCTAGTCCACCCTGAGGCTGGCCAACATTATTCACAGAGCGTATGAAACTGAAATGCAATTCGTTCACGGCGGAGCTGCCAAACGTTTTCGTATCGCCCAGACTGATGAGCTGCGCGCGGCCCAAGTTCAGGGCGCTGAAGCCGGGAACGCTTGCCCCGCCCTGCCCGGTGGGAAATGGATTATTCACGCGGTAATCGTCGAAGAAGTAGTACGCCGAGAGATTGCCCCAGCGGGCGCTGACGGCATCCATGCGCAGACTAGTCTTATCGTCCCGAATTCTTTCGTTTTCCGTGCCCGAAAAGGCCGGGCCGGATGCGCTCTGCAGATTTGGCAAGGGGACATACTTCAGAAGAAACGTGGAGGGAGCCGTCCAGGCGCGTGGTGGAATCACGGCGTTGGGAAACACACAAGGATTCGCGCCACTCGAACTGCAGCCTGGAAAGAAATAAGGCTCGCCCGGCGAGACCGTATATCCCAAAGTCTGCGAAAGTTGGCTGGCAAGACACGGCACGGCAGTACACGTACTCACAGTTGAATGGACTGCGTTTCCGTTCGCATCCTTTGTTAGAAATGAATTGGCGAGGTCGGAAAGATTGCCGGTCCGATCTGCACGCGATGGAACGGGAAGCACGCCGGTATCGAGACCTTGAATGGTCCTCGTTCCCTGGTAATCGCCGAAAAAGAAAAGCTTATCTTTCTTGATCGGCCCGCCGAGCGTGCCACCGAACTGATTCTGCTGGAACGCCTCGCGCTCGGGCGAGAAGAAATTGCGCGCATCGAGTGCCGTATTCCGCAAAAATTCGAAGGCGTCGCCGTGAAACGCGTTCGTGCCTCCTTTCGTCACTACAGTCACGATGCCGCCGGCATAGTTGCCATATTCCGCGTCGAAGTTGTTCGTCAGAACGCGAAATTCCGCGATGGAATCGAGATTCGGAATGATACTGGTGCCACCGTTCATTTCTTCCTTGGCATCCGCTCCATTGACGAGGAAACCGTTGGCATCTTCACGCTGCCCGCTGATGGACTGATTTCCTGGATTCAGGCTGCCGGAAGGAGTGATCGCCACTGTCGCCCCGGCCATGACGACCGAATCGGGTGTCTGCGTAGACATGGGCACGATGCCAGGTTGAAGAGGCAAGAGGTCGGTAAAACTTCGGCCGTTGAGACCAACCGCAGTCATCACCGATCCGGCGACGACGTCGCCCATCTGCGTGCTTTCAGCTTCCACATGGACGCCGGTGTCGGAAACGGTAATCTGATCGGACTGCTCGCCAACCTCGAGGGTTATATCCAACTGAAGCTTAGTTCCCACGTCGACGGCAACACCTGCATGCTTATAAGGTTTGAATCCGGGCCGAAAAGTTTCGATTTCGTAGCGGCCCACGGGCAATGTGGTGAAGGCGTAGAAGCCGTCCGCATTTGAAGTGGCATTCTGCTGCACGCCCGTATCGATGTTACGAGCGATGACGGCGATATCCGGGATTACCGATCCGGTGGAATCTTTTACCGTACCGGAAATGCTACCGGTAGTTTGAGCTTTGGCAGACCCGCAAGCGAGAAAAAGAAAAAAAAGAGGAAGAATCAGAAGTTGGGCGCCAATTGCAACGCTGCGTCTCAGCAAGTTACTTCGACCCCTGGAAGACAGTCTACGCATCATGCGGCACGGCGCCACGATGAACCCGTTAAATCGGGGTAAAACTTCCTCGCATTTAGGGGCGATGCAGGTGCAAGGAGGATTGCGAGGGACGAATACCCGCAGCAGAGTGTGGTTCTTACGGCTTTCGGCCCAGCTTTCTGCCGTCAGATGTCACCAGATACTCGAGCCACATAATGTGCTGCTCGTATTTGCCGGGGCGGCCAGTCATCGTAACTTCATCTCCCGGCTTAAGACTTTCCTTCGTCCACCCGGCTCGAAGCATCTCCGACGGAGGAAGGATTTCAGCATGCCACTCTTCGACTTTGCCCTTGTTGTCCTTGACGGCTATGGAAAGCACTGAATGCGGATTGGCCCATTCGTAATCTGTCACGACTCCCATCAGCATGATGCTTTTGCCTTCGTAAACCTGCCGCGAAGCATGGTGAGCCCACGAGGCACTGGAAAACGCGAAGAAACTGGCGGCTACCACCGGGGCGAGCATCAGGACCTTGGCTTTCACTTCGAAACCTCCAAGGCACTTCCGTGGAGCATATCCCTGCCGAAGCGTACCATATCCCGCTGTTGAGAAGCATCCGGGGTGTGACACGCGTTTCGCAACTGCGGAAAAGATGATTTTGCAATGCGCGGTTTAGAGAAATGCGATCCATCGGCCGGCGGCAACAATGCCGAACCACAGCAGAATTGAGCAACAGCCGGCGAACTTCGCGCCGAGAGGGGTTGCAGGCGCCTCGTCCCACCTTGC
>Ga0307479_10003308_pt1 | contig 14672 bp, 15 predicted proteins | sample atmos_gasesECM4C_FD_203743 | JGI IMG/M metagenome (GOLD analysis project Ga0307479, IMG submission 203743) | Hardwood forest soil microbial communities from Morgan-Monroe State Forest, Indiana, United States - atmos_gasesECM4C_515 | ecosystem: Environmental > Terrestrial > Soil > Temperate...
CCGCCGCCGAAGCCGCTCCTGATTTGGGATGGCGAATGTCATTTCTGCCGGCGATGGATCGAGCGTTGGAAAGAAATCACGGGCGACGACGTAGATTACGAAACGTCCCAAAACATCGGCGACAGATTTCCCGAGATTACGGAGGAACAGTTCGAGCGCTCGGTGATTCTGATCGACAAAGACGGCGCAGTCTTTTGCGGAGCGGAAGCCGTCTTTCGATCCTTACGATGTCGACCTTCGAAGAAATGGTTGTCGTCGAGTTACGATCGCGTTCCCGGTTTCGCAGCGGTTTCGGAGAGTTTTTACAAGTTGATCGCCGCCAATCGCCGGTTCGCTTCTGCAATTACGCGGCTGCTTTGGGGCAATGACGTCCGCCCGCCAACTTATCTTGTCGCTAGGCGCTGGTTCTTGGGTGCGCTCGGACTGATCTTCCTGGTCGCGTTCGTTTCGCTATGGGTCCAGATCGACGGACTCATCGGCTCAAATGGAATCACCCCCGTAGGCGATTTTCTTCCGGCCGCGCGCGCCCAACTTGGAGATCGCGCACTATCAGTCCTGCCGACTTTGTGCTGGCTCAACTCGAGCGACGCCTTTCTCCATTTTCTGTGCGGCGGAGGAGTTGTGCTTTCATTGCTTCTGATTTTGGGAATCGCGCCTGCGCTGTCGCTCGTCTGTCTCGTCATTTTTTATCTTTCGCTCACCATCGCCGGCCAAACCTTTCTCAGTTTCCAGTGGGACATCCTCCTGCTCGAGACCGGTTTCCTCTCGATCTTCTTCGCGCCGTGGCGGCTTTGGCCAACTCGTGCAAACGCGCCGCCGGTCTCTCGGGCCGCGCTTTTCCTGCTCAAGGTTTTGCTTTTCAAACTGATGGTCATGTCCGGCGTGGTGAAGCTCACCAGCGGCGACGATTCGTGGTTGAACCTGACCGCGCTCGATTATCATTACTGGTCGCAGCCGTTGCCAACAGCCCTCGGTTGGTGGGCCGATCAAAGTCCCGAGTGGTTCAAAAAATTCTCGGTCGCGTTTTGTTTAATCGTCGAGATCATTGTTCCGTTTTTCATCTGGGCGCCGCGTCGGCTTCGATTGCTTGCCTGCGGGTTACTGATTTTTCTTCAGATCATGATCGGGCTCACCGGCAATTATAATTTCTTCAATTTGCTGACGATCGCGTTGTGTCTGTTGTTGACCGATGATTTGAGGTGGCGTCGATGGCGCGGCGCCCTCCAAACAAATGGAGGGACACGCACTATCGTATCCCACTATTTGGGCAATCGATTGTCGACCTACGCGGCAATGGTCGTGATCATTCTCACTTTGCCGATCAACGCCCGATTGATTTACAGCGCGTTCAGGCCGGAAGACGAATGGTCGCCATTACTCGGCCGCGTTTATGCGCGAGTGGAGGCGTTTCGAATTGCGAACGGATACGGTCTCTTTCGCGTAATGACGAAAGATCGAAGAGAGATCGTGATTGAAGGAAGCGCTGATGGGATCGATTGGAAGCCGTACGAGTTCAAATGGAAACCGGGCGACGTGATGCGGGCGCCGGGCTGGTGCCAGCCGCATCAACCCCGGCTGGATTGGCAAATGTGGTTCGCCGCGCTCGGGTCGTATCGCCAAAATCCGTGGTTCGTGCAGACCGTGGTCGCGCTCTTACATGGCAAACCAGAAGTTGTCGCGCTCTTCGAGCGAAACCCATTTCCGCAAACTTCGCCGCGCTATGTTCGCGCAACATTTTATCGCTATCGTTTCACGAACGTTGAGGAACATCGACAAACCGGGGCGTGGTGGAAACGTCAGGAGCTCGGCGAATATCTGCCCAGCGTGTCGCTCGAGGACGTTCGGTAAGGTGGCTTCGAGCCGGCGGTCCAGTATTTTTCGAGCCGGTTGAGTGCGCTTCGTTCGCGGATATATTTCGGCGCGATGCCGAAGGAAGAACAGATCGTGATGGAAGGAACCGTGACCCAGGTTTTGCCAGGGACGATGTTCCGGGTCGATCTCGCGGGGCAACGCAACGTGCTCGCGCACATCTCGGGGAAAATGCGGAAACATTTCATTCGAATCGTGCCGGGCGACAAAGTTTCGGTCGAACTATCTCCCTACGACCTGACCAAGGCGCGGATCATCTTTCGGGAACAGTAAGATCGACAAGCGGCGCGTGATTTGCTCAGAATCGCAAGCGCGCGGATAGTTCGGATAACGAAATTCAATTGGAGAACATCATGGCTGAAGAAAACAAATCACATCGAGCGTCTGGCGCGACCGACGCACAGAACAAATTCGAGAGCAGCAAAATCCACGCGCGCAAAGCGGCCGAGGATTTACGTGGCGCGGCCGAAGCGATTGCCGGCGAGTATCGCGGCAAGGCCGAAGATGTTTGGAATGAGGCCCGTGGAAAAGCTGAGCAAGTCTGGACCGATGCGCGCGGTCGCGCTGAACACGCGTGGGACGATGCTCGGACCCGCGCCCGGACGTTTCAGGACGATGCGGAACAGTACGTTCGCGAAAATCCGACGAAAGCGATCTTTACCGCGCTCGGCGTGGGCTTCGTTCTTGGACTGATCTTCCGACGCTGACCGCAATCACTGAATGGCTGGCGAAACTGCGCCGTCGCGAAGTCGACCGCGCCAGACGGGTTTCATCGGAAGTTTGATCGCGCTGGCGAGCGCGCTGGCCGATTTCTTCGAAAGTCGCGCCGCGTTGCTGGCGACGGAATCGAAGGCCGCGCTCATTCAATTGTTGGTGGCGGCGATTTGTCTGGTGACGGCCGTTTTGTTTTTCGCGTTCGGCTACATTTTTTTGCTGGCCACAGTTGTGGTTGCGATCGCTCGGGCTGCGCACACGTCGTTGTTATGGGTCGCGCTCGCCGCCGCCGGGCTGCATTTCGTGATGGCGCTCATTCTTTTGTTGGTCGCCGGAACTGGAATCAAGCGCCCGATGTTTCGCGCGACAATGGAGGAGTTAAAGAAAGATCGAGAATGGCTAAAAAATCTGGAACCAAACCAAAAGCGGAACTGAGAGAGGAGATCGCCCGGTCCCGCGAGGAATTGGAGCGGAGGCTCGTGCGCGTTCGGGAAGAAGCCGATGTACCGCGAAAAATCCGCCGTTCGGTGCGGCGCGAACCGGTTCCGTGGATCGTCGGCGCCGTCGTGTTCGGTTTGCTTTTGACGGCAATTGTGAGCCGCAGAAAGAAAGTGTACGTCACCCCGAAGGGCACTGCGAAAGCCGGAAGCAAATTTCTGGAAGCCGGTTTTCTTTTGGGTGTAACGCGGATCGTCGTCGGTCTGGTCAAACCTGTGGTGGTCAGTTTTATCGAGAAGCGACTCGGCAGCTACAGTTCGCGCGGACGCTTCGATAAGAAAGGTTTTTGAGTTTACGCACGGCGTGGTCCGACATAAAACGGGCGACGCATTATGCCCCCCAGGCTGCATCCGCTCTCGCACGTCGATGAATATCTTGCGGTCGGCCAGCGCGCCGGCGCATCGGACATTCATCTTGCGGTAAACGTGCCGCCGATCTGGCGCTTGCACGGAACTCTCCAACCGATCTGGCCGGACGCGCCACGTTTCACGTCCGATCAAACACTTACGCTGGCAGAAGGCTTTCTTTCGAGTCTGCAAAGAACACGATTGAACGAGCGTGGTGACGCCGATTTTGCCTACGCCAATTCCTTCGGCCGTTACCGCACGAGCGTGGTGCGTCAGCGACTCGGCGTCGATTTGGTGTTTCGAATCATCAATACAAAAGTGCGCACGATGGACGAGCTCGGTTTACCCGAGCATCTCAAATTGCTGACCCGCTATCAAAACGGATTGATCCTCGTCACGGGTTCGGTCGGCAGCGGAAAATCAACGACCCTCGCGGCATTGGTCGAGCAAGTGAACATGGAGCGGCGCGAACACATTATCACGCTCGAAGATCCGATCGAGTGCATCTTCGAGCCGCAGAGCTGCCACATCACCCAACGCGAAGTGCCCACGCATACTCGCTCGTTTGCGGCCGCGTTGCGCGCTGCTCTTCGTGAAGATCCCGACGTCATCATGGTTGGCGAAATGCGCGATTTGGAAACGATCTCGCTTGCTATTACCGCTGCTGAGACGGGCCACCTGGTTTTGGGAACGCTTCACACCGGAAATGCATCCCGCACACTCGATCGATTACTCGATGTTTTCCCACCGGATCAACAGGAACAGATCCGCATCATGGTGAGCGAATCGCTGCGCGGCGTGATCAGTCAGCAGTTGATTCCGCGCATGGATGGCAAAGGGCGCGTGCTCGCGCTGGAAATTCTGACCAACACGCCGGCGGTCGCCAACGTGATCCGCGAAGCGCGGACCTACATGCTTCCAGGAATCATTCAGACCGGAAAAAAGCAGGGGATGCAGCTCATGGACGACGCTCTTGTCGATCTTGTAAGCCGTGGCTTGATCACGGCCGATGAAGCAGTCACGCGTGCGGATCAAAGAAGTGAAATGAAAGCACGGGTGAACGCGTGAAAATCCCAAATCTCGAGTTCCAAAGCCCAAACAAGCTCCAAATTCCAAAGTCCAAAGACGGACTGCATCACGCAGAGCTTTTGGGATTGGATGATTGGGATTTCCTTGGGATTTGGCGCCTGGGATTTGGGATTTAGCGATGGCTAAACTGGATCAACTCCTTGAAGTGATCGTGAAAGAGGGTGGCTCAGACCTTCACATCGGCGAAGGTCAACCGCCGAAAATGCGCAAGCATGGCGACGTTGCGCCAATCCGCGAGGCGTCGCTCACGCGAGATGAGACCATGTCGATGTTGCGTGAGGTCTGTGGCGATCGGAACTGGAAAATCTTCGATGAGCGCGGCGATCTCGATTTCGCCTACGAAATGGATGCGGCCTCGCGGTTTCGTTGCAATTATTTGAAGCAAACGCACGGCTACGGCGCCGTGTTTCGGCTGATCGCAACGAAGATCGCGTCTCTTGAGCAACTTGGAATTCCGCTGGTGGCGAAGGAGTTCGCACATTTGCGCGGGGGGCTGGTGCTCGTGACTGGGCCGACTGGTTCGGGAAAATCGACAACGCTGGCGGCGTTGATCGATTACATTAACGAAAATTTTTCGCGGCACATCGTGACAATCGAGGAGCCGATTGAGTTCGTGCACGACAACAAACGGAGCATTATCACCCAGCGCGAGATTCCCGTCGATGCGGAATCGTTTCCCGTCGCGTTGAAGGCCGCGCTGCGCGAAGACGCCGACATTGTTTTGGTTGGCGAGATGCGCGATTTGGAAACCGTTTCGCTCGCGCTGACTGCCGCCGAAACCGGCTTGCTCGTTTTTGGAACATTGCATACCAACAACGCGCGCAAAACTGTCGATCGAATGGTCGACGTTTTCCCCGCGGCAAAACAACCGCAAGCCCGCGCGATGCTGGCGAATTCATTGCGCGGCGTGCTTGCGCAGTTGCTTTTGAAAAAAGCGGACGGCTCGGGTCGCGTAGCCGTGAACGAGATCCTGGTCGCGAACGCCGCCGTCTCAGCCATCATTCGCGAAGGCGCAACTCAAAAGCTTCAGGACGTGATCGTTTCCGGCAAAGCGCAGGGGATGCAATTCATGGACGACGCGATCTTCGCGCTGTTCAAGAATGGAACAGTCACGCCGCACGAAGCGTTCATGAAGGCGATCGACAAGAACCGGTTCAAACAATTCCTTCCGGCGGGAGAACAAAGCCTGGGGGATTCCGCCGGCGCAGTTTCGGATGACGAAAAAAAGTTGCCAGGCAATTTCATTAAGAAAGCTGCCAGCCGCCCGGCCCGGCGATAGTCCGATCATTCGGCGCAGTCGGCGGGCCGCCTGCGAGGTCGCCGCCTATTTCGGGGTGGCAAAGGCCCGCGTCCTGCTGATTCTCCGGAGTTATGCAGATCTTGGTTGTCGAGGATGAAAAAGCGGTTGCGCACATGATTGCAATGGTGCTCGGAGGTCCGGCGTCCAAGGTGGTTAGCGCAAGGAACGGCTGGGAGGCGCTCATTAAGATCGGCGCTACGGCCCGGCCTTTTGACGTCGTAATCACCGACCACCGAATGCCGCGCATGACCGGTCTCGAATTCGTGCGTCAGCTCCGGGCGCAAAACTTTGGAGGTAAGATCCTCGTTCTGTCAGCTCATCTTTCGGACGAGGATATTCGCGCCTACGAAGAGCTGACCGTGGACATGATGATGTCCAAACCGTTTGACTTTGACGAGTTGCAACAGGCGATGGGCGTTCTCGACAAGAAACCGTCAGTCCTCGCCCAAGCGCGGACGTAGAATCCGACTCACATATCGGCCTAACGAGAAAAAGATAATCCACGGCACGCGCAGCCGAGCGTTACTCTCATTTCATCTTTCATAATTCATCCTTCAGACTTGCCGCGCAGCGACCAACGGTTGGCGGTATCGTCTGGTTAGGCGTGCGGGTAATAAACAAACTGACCGTCCTCCTCAGTGGCAACAGAAACAGCGCCCTTGCCGTAATCGTAGCAGAAATGAAAAACCGGCTGCAACGAGCGAACCTCTGCCTCGAGTTCCGGAAACAGCGCGAAGAGCTGGACGACCTCTTCTTTCGCGATGGCGATTCGCTCCTCCGCCTCGGCTTGCGTGATGTTCTGTCGGAAATGCTTGGACGAGTAGCAATACACGACAAATCGACCGATCCGCGTGTCCTTTGACAGCACGAGGCTGCCAATCGGCATTGACGCGCCACCGCGGAAGTCTGCAGCGCCCCGAGCAAACTCGCGTCTTAACTCCGCTTCGATGTTTTCGGGCAGCGTGGATGACATAGACCTAACGAGAAGTAGACGCTAAAATGGCGTAATTAAAGGCGCCATTTTGGCGCCTAATGCGGAGCTTTGCTGGGAGGGAAGGGGAGAAACACTGCTTCGATTCGCGATATTGTCAGGTTTTGGAGTCTCGTGCAAGCTGCGGCGGGCTGGGCTCGGCTCGTTGACAGCCAAAAACGGCAGTGATACTTTCGCCGCACTTTGACGGAAATGTCGTCAAAGCACACTTACCGAGGGTATTGATTTGCACTCGTTGTTAAACAGTCAGGTCCTGGTTCTGAACCGTCTCTGGCAGGCGGTGAATATCTGCTCTGCGCGCCGTGCCTTTTCGCTCATTTACGCGGGTCACGCTCACGTGGTTTCGTCCGACGACGCGAACAATTTTCTCACCCACGATTTCGACAGCTGGCGCGATTTCTCAAATAACGCGCCAGACCACGAGCTGGTGCAGACGATTTCGTGGAAGATCCGCGTCCCGCGCGTGATCGTGCTGCTGTTCTTTGATCGGTTGCCAAAAAAGGAAGTGAAGTTTACCCGCCACAACGTGTTCGAGCGGGACAAAAATACCTGCCAGTACTGCGGTAAAACTTTCGATCGCAACGATTTGAATCTGGATCATGTCGTGCCGCGGGACCGCGGCGGCAATACGACGTGGGAAAATGTCGTCTGCTCATGCATTCCGTGTAACACTCTCAAGGGCAATCGCCTTCCGCAGGAGGCGCAGATGACGTTGATTCGCAAACCGAAGCGGCCGAAGTGGCGGCCGTTTTTGCACGTTACGTTCAGCGCGCCGCACCACGAAAGCTGGCGACACTTTGTCGATCTCGCGTACTGGAACGTCGAGCTAAGCGATTAATCCGAAACCGCGGATCACGCGGATTTGAGCGGTTCGGCAAAGAGAATTCTGTTTTTTCGCCAAATCTTAACCACGGATTTAACGGATTTGGAGAGAGGAGCTTCGATTATCCGCGTTATCAGTGTCGTCCGTGGTTAATGAGTGGATGTCGATGTTGTAGCAACTTGTCGTCGCTGTGGCGTGATCGCGCGCAAGATCGGTTGCGGGTAAACGCCGAACACAATCGTTGCGACCATCAAACCAATCATTATGGCACGAGACAGCGGACTCACCGTGATGGTTTCGTTCTTAACGACGGCTTGCCAGCCTGCAACGCTGTGCGAAGCATTGCGGGCAGGCCAATACATCGCGCGCACGACTTTGAGGTAATAATAAAATCCGCAGGCTACGGTGACGATTCCAACAGCAACCAGGGCGATCTGTTTTTGAGCGATCGCCGAAGCGAAGATAAAAAATTTGCCAAAGAATCCGGCGGTGAACGGCAGACCGGCCAGCGACACCATTGCAATAACCATGGCGAAAGCGAGAAATGGCGCGCGTTTGCCAAGTCCATCGAAGCCCGAGATCTCGTCGCCCGTTTGTTGCGAAACGATGATCAAAACCGCGAAGCTCAACAGCGTCATCAATAAATAAGCGACGAGATAAAAAGTCACCGCAGGTCCGTCAAAACAGGCGATGCCGATGAGGAGATAGCCCGCGTGCGCGATGCTCGAATAACCGAGCAGACGTTTGAGATTGTTTTGCGGAAGGGCGGCAAGATTTCCGTAAACAACGGTGAGCAACGCCAGCAAGACCACGAGCCGTTGCATGTTCGGTAACATCAGGAACGGCTGCAAAACGCGAATGAGAACCACGAATCCGGCGGCTTTCGATCCGACCGAAAGGAATGCTGTCACCGGCGTCGGCGCGCCTTGATAAACGTCCGGCACCCAGATTTGAAACGGTACCGCCGCAATCTTGAAACCGAGACCGACAATTATGAGCACTGCGCCAAACGTGGCGGCGTAGTTGTCGATCTTGCCACTGGCGAACGCGGCCGTGATCCGTTGCAAATTCGTTTCGCCGGTCGCGCCGAAAATCCAGGTGATTCCATAAACGAGAAATGCCGCGGAAACGCCACCGAGGATGAGGTATTTCACGCCGGCCTCGAGCGCGATCGGATTTCGGCGGGTGAAACTGACGAGCACAAAAAACGAAATCGTTACCAGCTCGAGCGAAACAAAAATGAAAATAAAATCGATCGCGGAGACGAGATACATCAAGCCGGCGCAGGTCAGAAGCGGGAGCGAGAAGAATTCGCCGAGATTGGCCGACGCACGGTCATCAGCTTTTGTCATAGCTGGCGCGTAATCGATCATCATCGCGATCACGAGAATCGTCGTGACCAGGGTGAAGCGTTTGAAAAACATCGCCAAGGCGTCGGCGGTGTAGAAATTCCAAAATCCGCCGGACTGGCCGCCGATCGGTTGGGAAGCAACAAAAAAACTGGCGATGAAAACCAGGGTCAGGCCGATCATCCCGATGTAGGCAAATACCTTTTTGTTGGTCGTGGTGGTGAATGTTTCCCAAACCAAAATCACCATGCCGAGGATGAGCACGTCGATCTCGAGATGCGGCGCGGGGATCGCGATCATTTCGTCGTGGTGAAATAAGTTCGAATCGCGGGCGTGATGATATTCACGACGGTTTGCGGGAAAAATCCGACGCACATCAGGCCAGCTACCAGCAGCGCGACCGGAATTCGCAGGCCGGCCCCAAGATCGATAAGTTTCGCCCAGCGTTTGGGCATTGTGCCCATGAATGTGGAGCGATAAGCGCGCAGCATGTAAACGGTCGAGATCACCACGCCCCAAAGCGCCAACACCGTCGCGATTTGGAAAAGATGAAAGCGTTGCATTTCCCAACCATGTCGGAACGCGCCAAAGAAGATCATGATTTCCGAAGCGAAATTCGCGAAACCGGGAAGACCAATCGCGGCGAATGCGGCAAAGCCGAACGCGAGACCGGCGAACGGCATCGATTTGGCCAGGCCGCCGAGATCCTCGAACGATAATGTGCCGGTGCGGTTGCGAACTTGGCCGGCGATCCCGAAGAGCAGCGCAATCGACAATCCATGCGCGAACATGAGCGTGGCGGCGCCAGTGCTTCCGAGGACGTTGGCGCTGGCGATGCCAAGGAAAATGTAGCCCATGTGCATCACGCTCGAATAACCGAGCATCCAATCGAGCTGCTTTTGCGCGATGGTGACGAGCCCGATGTAAATAATGTTACCGAGCAGCAAAATGACGAGCAGCTCTGTCCAGTAATGCGCGCCATCTGGCAACATTGGAATCACGAGCCGAAGAAAACCGTAAAGACCGAACTTTTTTAGCACACCTGCGTGAAGCATCGCCGCCGGCGCGGGCGCTGATGCGTAAGCATCCGGGGCCCAGGAATGAAATGGAAAAAGCGAAATCAGAACGCCAAAACCAATTAACAACAAAAGATAAATGTGGCGCTGATCGGGAACAGCGATGGGGTGTACGACGCTTGCTTGCAGGAGTTCCCTGATGTCAAAAGTGCGCTCCGGTGGCGGCAAACTCTGGTAAAGGAGGATCAATCCAATCAACAAAATGAAACTTCCGAGGCTCAGGTAGATCGTGATTTTCCAAGCCGCGCGGACGCGGCTTCCCGTTCCCCAAATTCCAATGAGCAGAAATGTCGGGATCAGCGCGAGCTCGTGAAAGGCGTAAAAGAAAAACAGATCGATGGAAGCGAAAGCGCCGATCGCGCCAGCGGAAATAAAAAGGAGACACGCGTAGAACGCGCGTTCGTAATCGTCGATCTTATCCGCGAACCAAATCGCAGAGACGGTAACGATTGCCGCGAGGAGAACCATGAGCAGGCTCAAACCGTCTACGCCGAACGCGAAATGAATTCGCCAATCGGTTGAAACAGTGAATGAGCGGACGAATTGAAATCCTGCCGTTGAACGATCGAATTCGCTGAAGAGAGCGATCCCCACGATAAAATTCAAGATCGCGGCGACCAGTGCGGTAAAGCGCGCCGGCGCGCCGACAATAATCAGAATCGCGGCCGCAATCGGACAAATTACGAGAAAGAGAAGCATCAGCGGAAAATGGTGAAATAAATCAGGAGCACGATCCCTAACCCGAAGAGAAACGCGTAGGCCTGCAAATTGCCGACCTGGAACAGGCGAAGCAGCGCGCCCAGTCCGAAGGTGCCGCCACTTGCGCCACGGACTGCGCCGGCGTCAATAATCCAGCGGTCGATGAAAGCCGCGACGCGCGCTAGAAATTCCTGGGTGACATTGATCAGCCATTCGTAGAACTCGTCGATGTAAAGTCGCTTGCGGATAAGATCGACATGCAACGGATCATGGTCGCGGTTGCGATAAAGCCAGACCGCAAGTCCGGCGCCCGAAATCAATGCGAGCATGGCGAGCACCGGAACGGTCAACACCGTTTCCTTCTCATGCGGGACGATGAGGAAGTTTTGCGCGAAAACCGGCCAGCCTCCGATCAGGGCCAGGATCGCGAGAACAATTAGCGGCCCGGTCATGACCCGCGGCGATTCTGTCGCGGCGCGCGCGAAATCGCTTCGCGGTTTTCTGAAAAAGACAACGACAACCGCGCGCGAAACATAAAACGCCGTGAGAAGCGCAGTCGTCAGGCCGACAACAAAAATCGACGCGTTATGTTGGTAGGCGAGAGCGAGGATCGCGTCTTTGCTAAAAAAACCGCTGAATGGCGGACAACCGACCAAAGCCAGCGCGCCGACAAAAAATGTCGCGAACGTAATTTTGAGTTTTCGGGCGAGGCCGCCCATTTCCCAAATGTTTTGCTCATGGTGGAGGCTCACGACGATTGAGCCCGCGGCGAGGAAGAGCAGCGCTTTGAAAAACGCGTGGGTAAAAAGATGAAACATTGCCGCTTCATTCGATGTTAATCCGACGGCCATCACCATGTAACCGAGCTGGGAAATAGTGGAGTAGGCGAGGATCCGTTTGATGTCGGGTTGCTGCGTGGCCAGCACTGCGCCGAGCAAGGCGGTGATTGTTCCGATCCACGCGATGACTAGAAGCGCCGTCTGCGATGCTTGAATCAGAAACGCGACGCGCACGAGCAGATAAACACCTGCGGCGACCATTGTCGCGGCGTGGATCAACGCCGAGACTGGTGTCGGGCCCTCCATCGCGTCAGGCAACCAAACGTGGAGCGGAAACTGGGCGGATTTGCCAACCGCGCCGCAAAAGATCAGAAGCGTCGCGATGGTGAGATAGGTTGGATTGCTGGTGATTTTCGAGAGATGCGCAACGATATCATCGAAGACGACCGAACCGGTAGCGATCCAGATCATCAAGATACCGATCATGAATCCGAAGTCACCGATGCGAGTGGTGATGAATGCCTTCTTCGCAGCTTCGGCGGCGGCGTTGCGTTCAAACCAATGGCCAATCAGCACATAGGAAGTGAAACCCACCAGCTCCCAGAAAATAAACATCATCACGAAGTTGTTTGACAGCACGATCCCGAGCATCGCGAACATGAAGAGCGAGAGCGCGGCGAAGTAACGCGATTTGCCGGCGTCGTCGCGCATGTAGCCCAACGAATAAATGTGAATCAATGATCCAACGCCGGAAACGATCAGCAGCATTACCCGGCTCAGATCGTCGAGAACAAATCCGAGCGGCACCTGCAACGTTCCGTGGATGTCGATCCAGGTGAATTCTGACGCGGAGATATCCGCTCTGTTAAAAACCGCGCAGCTAGCGAGAAAGCTTCCGAGAACTGCCGCCACTGAAATCGTAGCGCTGACGGTCTTGGATCGGTGTGTGAACAACGTGATCGTCGCGGCTGAGATCAACGGCAGAAGCAAAACCAACCACGGAAGCAGGCTGTTAGTCGTGAACTTCAAAATTTCAAACTGCTGATGTCTTCGACATGAGTCGTCTGCCGTAATCGGAACAGCGCAACGACAATGGCAAGCCCGACCGCGACTTCAGCCGCAGCTACAGTGATGACGAAGAAAATGAAAACCTGAGCGTTGTAGTTCGGCGCGCCCATCGGGTCGACACGAAACCGCGAGAATGCGACCAGCGACAGGTTTGCCGCGTTCAACATCAGCTCCAGGGCCATCAAAATAATGATGATGTTTCGCCGCAGCATCACGCCCGCGAAACCGATGGTGAAGAGCAACCCGCTGACAATTAGATAATGGCCGAGGGTAATCATGTCAGCGTGTTTCGCGGCGACTGAGGATAATCACGCCAACGGTCGCGACCAAAATTACAACTCCGATGACTTGAAACGGCAGGTTGTAATCGGTGAAGAGCAACATGCCGATTCGGTGGACGTCGTCAGTTGTCGATCTGGGAAGCGCCGGAAACGTTTGTTTGCTGGCGGGAAAGCGACCGACCACCGAAAAAATCTGAATTGCGAACACGAAAGCGACCGCGAAACCGCCTACCGACGCGACCCAGTTGATGCGTCTCAGTTCTTCGGCGCGCAAATCGAGCAGCATGATGATGAAAAGGAACAGCACCATGATTGCGCCGGCGTAAACCAGCACCTGAATGATGCCGATGAAGTAAGCGTCGAGGGACATGAAGAGCGCGGCCAAACCAAGAAACGAAACAACCAGACTGAGCGCGCTCGCGACGGGATTCCGGTTGATAATCACGGCGGCGCCAAACACCAGCATCAGCAGGGCGAAAATCCAAAAAAGAAACGGGGACATATTACGATGTCGATCGTGCGGTCACTTTTTCTCGTTCCATTTCAGTACCACGCCGTGCATCACTCCGCCGATCTCGAGTAATTTGTCTTTGTGGTGCATCATGTCTTCGCGAGTGAAACCGGTGATGGCGTAATCTTTTCGCAGAAAAATTGCCTGCTCCGGGCAAACTTCTTCGCACATCCCGCAGTAGATGCAGCGCACCATGTCGATGTCGAATTCGTCCGGATACTTTTCGACCTTGGCGAAACGATCGCGGCGTGAAATTTCCCCTGGAATAATTTTGATAGCGCGCGGCGGGCAGATGAATTCGCACAACTGACAGGCGACGCAGCGAACCCGGCCATCAGTATCGCGGACCAGCGCGGGCGCGCCGCGATAGTGGTCGGGCAAATTGGCGTCCCATTTTTGTTCGGGATATTCCATCGTCACTTTTGTCCGGCGAAAGATCATGTTCTTGAAATGTTTGATGGTGATCACTAAGCCGGCTGCGATGGCCGGGAGGTACAAACGCTCGCGCCAGTTCAGATTTGGTCGTGGAACGGTGATCGCCATTAGAGGTGAACGTAAGCAAGGATGATCGCGACGATAAAAATATTCACGAGCGCAATTTCGAAAAAGAAAAGCCAGCCCAGACGCATCAGTTGGTCCCAGCGAAAACGCGGCAGGGTCCAGCGCACCCACATCATGAAAAGAATCAACGCGGTAACTTTGGCGAAGAAGACCGCGATATTGATCAAGCCGAAAATCCACCCATGCGATCCATCTGGAATTCCCGGAAAGTGCCAGCCGCCTAAAAACAACGTCACGATAATCGCTGAGCCGGTGATCATGGCCGCGTATTCGCCGAGAAAAAAGAGGGCGAATTTCATGGACGAATATTCGGTGTGATAACCACCCGCGAGTTCTTGTTCTGCTTCCGGCAGATCGAACGGCAGTCGATTGGTCTCCGCGAAAATCGCGACCAGAAAGACGGCGAACGAAATGATCATCGGAATCGCCAACAGCCATTTTGCGCCGTTGGTCCAGTCGCCGACGAATGGCGCGATCAGCCAGCCATGATCGATTTGGTATTGGACGACACTCGTTAAGCGCAAATCTCCAACCAGCATAAATACCGGAATGACGGCGAGCCCGAGCGAAAGTTCGTAGGAAATCATTTGCGAGCTGGAACGGATTCCGCCGAGGAACGGATATTTGGAATTGGAAGCCCAGCCGCCGAGGACGATTCCGTAAACGCCTAACGATGCGATGGCGAATACATAAAGGATTCCGACGTTGATGTCGGCG
>Ga0307479_10003309_pt1 | contig 14670 bp, 21 predicted proteins | sample atmos_gasesECM4C_FD_203743 | JGI IMG/M metagenome (GOLD analysis project Ga0307479, IMG submission 203743) | Hardwood forest soil microbial communities from Morgan-Monroe State Forest, Indiana, United States - atmos_gasesECM4C_515 | ecosystem: Environmental > Terrestrial > Soil > Temperate...
GTCCTCCGGCCCGAAAACGAGTTTCTGGCTACCAGCAAGATCGCCGAAGCTCTTCTCTGAGTCAAAGAAATCTCGAACCGGGCATTGGATCTAAGTCGCATCATTCATTTTTCCGCAGCCTGCTAGGTTAAATCCTTGCCTGATCTCGTCTTTGCAATAACGCCCATTGAGCTTCAGATGGAAGCTGGCATCTAATCTCCTAAAGTCTTGGTTCAGTCAGCCTAAGGTTTGATTGCTCCAGGTGAGGCAAAGACGTTAACCTTGCCACATGCCAGTGGACCAAACGTCCAAATTGATAGGGCGCCTGTTCGAAGCCAATGTTGTAGGTAGTTTCATCTGGAATCTCGAGGGCGGTCACGGGGGCCAATGAGGCATTTCTCCGCATGGTGAAATACGACCGCGAAGATCTCGCTTCCGGGCGGGTACGCTGGACGGACCTCACGCCGGCCGAATGGCGCGAGCGCGACAAACGCGCCGTGACAGAACTGAAGGGAACCGGGACGGTTCAACCATACGAGAAACAGTATTTCCGGAAAGATGGCAGCCGCGTGCCCGTGCTGGTTGGAGGCGCGCTGTTTCAAGAAGGTGGGAACGAGGGTGTCGGATTCGTGCTCGATTTGAGTGAACAAAAGCGCGCTGAGGAAGGCTTGGGACAGAGTGAGGAGAGGTTTCGCCTGGTTCTTGAAAACATCGGTGCTCTGGTAATTACCACGACATTGGAAGGCGAACTCGACTTCGTCAACCAACCAGTTCTAGACTACTTCGGAAAGACCGCGGAACAATTGAAGGGCTGGCAGATCACCGATGTCCTTCATCCGGATGACCTCGCCAGCGCAATGGCAGTGTGGAAGGACTCAATCGAAAAGGGGCTTTCGTACGACGTTGACCATCGTTTTCGCCGCTCCGACGGTGTATACCGGTGGTTCCATGTACGTGGGCGACCTCAGCGTGACGCCGACGGCCACATCGTCCGTTGGTACAATCTGCTGACGGACATCCACGCGCGCAAAGCAATCAGAGGAAAAGCTGCGGCGCAGTGAAGCGGAGCTCCGTCAGATACTCGACCTCGTTCCTCAAGTTGTTGCTGTATTCGGACCGGGTGGCGAACGTCTTTATCGTCCACCACAGGAGTTCGAGCGCCACCTGCGCCGCGCCCAAGCTGTGAGGAGAGGATAGGCGAGAGTTCAAGCAATGGCAACCTATAAGACCGCACCGGGGTCATGAATCAGTTGCAAGTGGTCGCACTCAACGAAGGCCTGCGTCGCAAGAAAGCGTTGTGGCGAGCTGCCGGTGGCAAAGAACTGGAGGCCATCGCACGAGCACCTTGGGCCAGCTGACGACAGCAGGATTTGCTCGACCTGCTCGACCAACTCACATACAAGATCGAGGAGCTGACGCACGCCCTGGAAGAGGAAGTGGAGAAGCGTCTGGTGACGCAGCGACTGCTGACCCATCCCTGAGTCGGCCCGCTGACAGCACTGGCTTATGAGTTGGTGATCAGAGCCCGAGCGCTTCGACAGCGTAAGCGCTCAAGCGCAGACGTGTTCGCCATCTTCCATTTAAGTGATTGGGCTATTTTGGGCTATGCGAGATCGTGGAGTGATGATACACTTCCGCCGGTTTTTTCAATCGATAATGGGAGATGCTGGGTCTATTTCAGGCGGCTCGGCCAGACTTGGATGCTGGTAATTCGAGATGAACAAATGCGCATTCTAAATCAGTCGTTGCTCCCTCGTTCGATCGAAACAACCATGCGAGAGGTCTTTCCGGATAAGTGCGCCCAGCTTGGCGAATCAGAATGCTCCCGCCTAGTCAACGAAGCGGTTCGGCGTGGCCGTCAGCAGGGTTTTGAAGACGCGCAGCTTCCAGCCTATGTGTCACTGGAGTTCTGCTTCGGACCGGATTTCGGTGTGGACGAGAAGTACCGCGACTGGGCAGGTAGGGACCTAGAGGACAGGACGAGCGCATCACAGGAACGTATGCAGCGGCTGAGGACCGCAGCGATTAGGTACTTGATAAAGGCCGAAGCAGGGGGCGAAGAATGACCAACGGTTCCGGCGGGCAAGCGGGCGCCCTTGGCTGCGTACCCACAGCGTCGAACACTTCGGGTACGGTCCAATGCGACCAGATTCACAGTCTGAAAGTTGAACTGCGATTCAAAGACGACCGCAATTTCGTGCCAACGGAGGAGTGCGTCATATTGCGCGGAAACACGACCATAAATTCCGGTCCTCTGGCGAATGGTGTCCTAGAATCGAAAAACCTGCCGGGGGGCTCCTACACGGTGAAGTTTCCTGAAATCGACGCGAACGAATGGGCGGAAGGGTAGTTCATGAGTGACTACACAATCGGATCCGGGGATTGCTTCGCCAGGGTCGCTGCTTTAAACAACTACTACAATTACCGAACTCTATACGATCATCCCGACAACGCTGCGATTAAAACAAAACGACCGAATCCGAATCAATTGGCGGAAGGCGACGTCGTTAAAATTCCGGAAAAACGGCAAAAGACGGCAGCCCTGACTTTGGATGGCAAGAATAGCTTTGTGGTTGATCGCAGGAAAACCAAGCTTCGGCTCGTCGTGACCGACAGCGCCAAGCACCCTCTTGTTCCGACGGCGTGCGATCTTCGCGTCGGAAACTCCTCGAATTCCAATGCTCCAGGAGGGCAGGGATTGATCGAACTGGAGGTGGATCCCACCAAGAGGAGCGGAGAATTGAAACTAAGATTCGCCGCGTTACCGGCCCCCGGAGCGATCCCAGCGGATCCACCGCCGGCTAATCCTCCTGCCAATCCTCCGTTAATCCGAGAATCGCAGTACAAGGAGAAGCCGGCGACCGCGGAGATCGAAGAACTGACGGTCACCTGGGATCTGAATATCGGATACTTGCAACCGAAATCGACAGTACGCGGAACGCTTCAGAGGCTCAACAATCTGACCATTGAAACGCCCGTAAGGGACACAGAAAACGAAAAGACAAAGCTCTACGTGAAAGGTTACCAGGCATTCCAGCGTGCCGCGGCGCCTGATGGGGCCGTGTCCTCGATCCGCGACGGGCTCGAACAATTTCACGACACTCCTTAGGGTGCTGGGCGGATAGCGATTCAACGGACTCAAAAAGAATATGGCAAAAAAATTCTCGGCGACAGCCTACGTCGCGCGGACGAGTCACGATCAAACTCATGTCAATAGGATCTCCGTCCCCGAATACGGAGTGGTTGAAATCAGGGTTCTAAATTCCAACGGTGGATCGCTATCCCATCGTCTGCCAGGAGCCGTGACGCCACGGGCGCCAACCGGAACGGGAACAGATTCCTTTAATTTCGCGCCAGGCCAGCAATACAATCCGGGTCCTTGGACTGCCGACGCCGCACGAACCGACCGAGTGAAGGTCTGGTTCGACCTGCACAATCCGTATTTGAACATTTCAAAAGCCAAGCTCGAGTTGTTTCGGCGGTTCGACAAGAGTCCGGTCTGGGAACGCGATTTGAAGGATGAGGAACTGCTGGACGGTGCCAAGGAACTGGAATTCGAATATAAGTCGGGGAGCACCAAACAGAAGAAAAAGGAATGGGACGGAGCGATCGATTCCAGCCGCAAGTTCCCCGACGGATACGTGACTGCGGAGCACTCGCCATATAAGCTGAGGCTGACTGTGGAAGGACCGGGCCAAAGCAGAGCGAATGTGGCTTGGACCTACTTTCATGTTATTTTCCACCATCTAGAACTCGAATGGGGTTTTGAAAATGCAATTCCATCCTCCAAATCGGAGCGGCGCCAGCCTTTTCATGACCTGCTGAACCCTCGCGTGGGCGCAGCCCCGACCCCCACTACTGCGACCATTCCGATCTATATGAAAAGCGCCGTTTTTATGTCTAGGGGGTGGTTCCACGACTCAGCTTCGGAAATGTGCGACAACACACTCTTCAAGAGATACAAGAGCATGTGGGGAGATGGGCCCGAGATTCCGCTGTTCTGCAAGATCTGGATCCGCGATTCGGCAGGCGCTGCGGTGGTTGCCCCGCAGGCGATCGGGAAAACGAAGTTTCTCTGGGATTGGGAGAGCCGGAGCGTCGCCGTGCCGAGCGCATTCGCATCGAATGCACAGAACTACGATGTGGCAGCAACCGCGCCTCAGGGACAGAACTGTCATAAGGACCGCGGAGGCAAGCGAGGATCGGGCGATCCTGTTTTTCCCGAACAGGGCGGTTACAGCCCCCGCAGCAGCTTGAAAAGCGATGATTTTCCATTTGAAGTGGAACGCTGCCCAGACCGGAAGTGGGCGTCCTACAGTTATGCATGGCGGGAGCAAGGGTTGGCGGCGAAGACTGGAGTATTGTTCCAGCCCGCGCGTATGGCTGGCGATCGTTATCGAATTACGGTTTATGCAGCCCACGAGACCGATGACGGCGAGAAACCTCGTTTGCAGACAAACGCCGCGGCGCTGGCGATCGACCCGTCTCTGAAGGCTGTGAGTGGGGATTTCGAGGTTTGGCGCCGTGTGCCCATGATTCAAGTCCTGAAGAAAACTGCGGTCGTTACCGGCCTTGTGTTTGCAAACATAAGCACTTACTATCAGGCAGCCTTCCTGGATCTGGTGGATGACTCCGGTGCCGCAACGATTTATCCGGCGGGTGACTGGAACACCGAGATGTCGGATGCGATCAGCGATTGGTCCTCTAAGGAACGAATGATGGTCGACCCGGCGGTGAACCAGTACACTTCGGGCAACGATGGCGTCTTCCTCCGAACTTGGGCTCAATTCCGGGCTGCCTTGATCGCCGACGGCATGACGCCCGCCAAGGCTACAACCTGGCTTAACAACAACGGTATGTCAAACGTGGCCAGCCACTCGCAGACGGCTGAGGCGTTAGTCCGGAAAGCACTCACAAAGGTGTTTAACAAACATTTTCGTGACAATGTCCCGGGCGTAAACGTGTGTCAGGTGGCAACCGTTCACAATCGGCTTGCAGCTGGGGTTGCAGCCGGGCAGGCCAATACTGTGGACGGAGAGGCAGCGGACTTCAAGAAGTCGGACGAGAATCATTGCGCGTTCCTTTCAGTTCTTGATCCGACGCAACGAGGCGCGATCGGATTTACCAGCACATCTGAGATCACAGCGGCGCACGAGTTTGGTCACCTGTTTTTCCTTCCTCATCCGGCGCCGGTCAATGGCGAAAGTGGATACCAGGCGCACGACTCGGCGTCCCTGAACTGCCTAATGTCATACAATCCAGGCGCCCGAGTATTATGTGGCCTGTGTCAACTTCGGCTCCGCGGCTGGGACAAGTCGGCCTTAAGTCCCAATACCGCGCTTAATAACAAGCCATGAACCGTGAGAATGCGCTCGGGTCGGTTCTGCTGGCATTTGCGGCAGCAAGCGTTTTAGGCACTGCGGGTCTTATCCAGAAGGGAGATCCAGGAGTGAACATACACCTAAGTCTCGAGGGCGACAGGTTCCTTGCTCAGGAAACGATCATACTGAAGGTTGAAATCGAGAACCGGACCGGAGCGCTGCAGGATATGCCGGATGCCGAGGATCTCCGCAATCCCCAGTATTCGTATCACGTTACCGGTCCGACTTTCCCTCACGGTGTGGACTTCAAGCCGAGAATATCTTTGCCAGATCCAAACTCGCCCACGATAGTCAAGGTCGCACCAGGCGAGCACCTTCTAGTTCAGTTGCCTCTGCAGAAGATGTTTCACCTCGAGAAACCAGGGCGTTATACGCTAACTGCCAAATACGCGTGGAGGGGCCAGGTAGACGTATTTCCGCCGATTCAGTTCGCGATAGAAGAAGGGACGGTACAATCTGCGCGCGTAATGGCCGATGACGGCTTTCAAGAGTCGTCGTTGCAACGTGTGTTGGCGCTGGCAGGAAGTCCGCCACGGCTGTACCAGTTCCTTTTCCAGCAGAGCCGGCCGATGGCAGGCGAGATTACGCTTGTGGAAATGATGAGGGCTTCGGGCGCTAATCCGGATGCCCGGGAGGTGGTGGAGCCCTGGGCGAATTTCAACCGCCAGTCAGTTGACTTCGCTCGTTTCGGTTGGGAATCAAAGAATGCGGTCGGCCTCGAGACGGGAACTCCCGGCGAAACCGTGCGCGCCGATGTTCCGGCGGGCGCGAACGTGGTTCATCCGGCGCTGCTGCAAGAGTCCGGGCTAACGACGCTGTTTGTGAACGATCAGGATAATTTCTCGATGATCGAGTTCCCGATGGTGCACGCTGCCGCTACACCACCGGTCGCGCGCACGGTCTGGTCTGCCAAACTACCACGGTCCGGGGCGCGCTATTTGCGATCAGCGATTGGTCCGGGAGCAAAGGGCAAGCTTTATGCCCTTGCGGTTTCGCAGACGGAAAACGGAAGGGCAGAAATCAGCCTTTTCGACGGCAGCGCTCGTCGCAGCACATCGGTAACGATGGCCGACGGCGCGTGGCTATTGCCAGCATCGGAGCCTGCAATGTGGGTCGATGCAAAGGGGAATGCCCACGCCGCAATGCTGGTGGGGGACGACGATTCGCGAGAGCGCATCTCGCTGGTGAAGGTCGACTGGTCGAACGGCAAACCCGTGACACAGCGCCAGGCGGCGTTCTCCGTTACCGCGCCCGTCCAGGCCTCGGTGGTTACCTACTCTGTTGCACACAACGGCTCTGAGGATAGCAAGCGGCCGCACTGGTTTGCACTGCTAAGTGACGGAATGTCCGTTAACAGCTTCGAATTGGGTGCGACGCCCAGGCGCACAACCGCGAACCCGATGACCCCTCTGCAACTGCTAGCCATGGGAAACACAGTCTATCTTGTAGTACACAGAGAGACGGATCTATTGGGATTCGAGCCATTGCACTGACACTATTTTTTTAATCCTTACGTGACTCTGGCTACTGAATGCTCGCTACCTCCAGCCTCCCCGATCAAGGGGACACCAACTATAACGACGCCAGTTGCAACATACGCCTCTTTCGCTACAGTATTCGCCATCCGCAACGTATCTCCACAATTACGGCAGTCTGGATTGTTGTAGAAAGCTGCAAAGGTGTTCCGACCACACCGAAGGTCGACAAAGATGCCCCGACGACAGCCGCGTTCCTGTCGGGATCGCATGGAATGAACGGCTGGTACACCGGTCCTGTGACCGTCACCCTCATCGCTACCGACATCGACGGACCCTCGGACATCGCCTCCACGTCCTACAACGACGACGGTGGATCAACGAATGCTTACACTTCTCCCTTCACCGTTTCTGGCGATGGTGTTCACACGATTCAATTTGGTAGCGTAGATCTGGCTGGAAACGTAGAGACCCCTCGACCATCTCAAGCGATTGAGATCGACGCGACGCCGCCCGTCATCTCAGTCTACGCGAGTCCATCCGCGCTCTGGCCACCCAATGGAGAAATGATCAGCGTTAAGGCTTCCGGAGCAATCACAGATGCCACATCGGGCGTGAACTCAAACAGCGCGAGCTTCGCGGTCGTTGATAAGTATGGGAGCGTTCAGCCCAGCGGTGGTGTAACTCTTAACGCGAACGGGACCTATTCCTTTACGATTTCACTCCAGGCGTCCCGCTTGGGGACTGACAAGAACGGTCGGACTTATACAATCGCCGTCACTGCCCAAGACAACGCGGGGAATCGGAGCTCAGCCTCAACAGTCGTCGTTGTTCCACACGATCAGGGGCACTGACGGAACGTGTAGCAGCGACGAAGAGTTCCCAAACATCACATGCTAAGAATCGGTAAAGCGATCATTCCGAACGGATTTGCGTTAGGGCGTTTCACTTTGGTAGAAGGCTGCGCAGGGCTGCCGCACCAGAAGTCCGCACCGCGATCACTTTCGAACCGTTACCTGCCGAACAACATCCTTGAGAAGCTGCAGTGATCGCTGGTGTACTGGCTCGCCTCTTCGTGCTCGCACGATCGTATGCCGACTTAATCCGGTTTCGAATTCCAAGAAGGCTATGGTATCTCCAGCAGCCGCTTTCTGAGTTGCTCCTCTGCAACACCGGTATCAGCACCGTATCGAATCAGCGAAGGCATTAGCGTGCTCACATCGTCGTTCTGCTCCCAACCTCGCTCAGTTTCTTTGCCGATCAGATGAAAACTCGTTGCTGTCACCGGATATCGCTTGAGCATACCAGCCGTATCGGGTTTGCAACGGCTCCCATCGGGCGCGGAACTCTTGGCTTCGCGATGACCGTGATACTGCTTGAATACCATCTCAAAGGTTTCACTCCGATAGGTACGGTCGGGTTATCCAAACTGTGAGTTGTGCCGTCATGAATGTTTACATGGGGCAATTTCATCCATTGAGATGAGTTTTTTTCGAACGGAGCCAAAAGTGTAAGGGGAACGCTGGTCAGGTTCACCAGAACTGGAGAGAGTGCAAAATTGTAAGGTCGAGCTTGATCGCGTCGTAAACGACGCAGTGCTGCCATGACATTGGGTGTACTAATGGCAATCCGTCTCATGACCGGAAGATGAAACCATTTCGGCTTGTGACTTCGGAATCCGAGGGCTCGTTCAACATCCATTGCCAACCTTCCTTGATCCACGTCGCGACCTCACATTCAGGATCACGTCCCTCTTTTGGGCGATAGTAGAGTCCGAGACCGTGCTCTCTCACTTTGAGGAGGCGAATTCCAGATTTCTCTTTGGTGTACAGAGCGTAGCGTTTTGCAGAAATGCCGTAGCCGTACAGTTGCCGTTGTCGACTGTCGGAATCGAAATTGAGCTCTTGGACAATATTCAGGATTGAACCTGGAATCACTCTCTTGTCGTAAGGATTCAAAGCCTCGAATCGGTCGACAATTTCCCGAACCTTTTTCCACGTCAATGCTTTAATGGCAGACATCGGCAGTAGACAAAACCATTTGCGAAACACGCAAGAGATGAGGCATCGGGGGATCTCAAGTCATCGCCTTTTCCGCAAAAGGAACGCTCCGTGGAGGTATTCCGGTATTCCCTACGTGATGATGATTGACACCGCGAACGGAATTTCCAATTCCGTGAACATCTCCAGCGATCTCGAAGGAACGATTATTCCGGCATTGTCGCAATTTGATCGATAACCAAGAAACACATCGATCTCGAAGGACCTCTTGAGTCCCAGCAGGTAATTTCTGTGTGGCTTAAGCTTGGTCCAGAGCGCGTCGACATGCTCACTCAATGGGCAGTTCTTCTCGACCGGAGGACTGTAGGCCCACATGTCGTCCTTGAACCCGGCATGTCGTGGGTCTGGTTTCTCCCCTTTTCTGTGTAGCGTTTGCGGTTGGAGACCGAGCCTGTCGGTAATCTCATCAAAATTGAGCCCAGTGCCGCAAATGCGGAGGGTGGCCGAGTAGGCAAAATATAAATCGCTCTTCGGTTCTTGCCCGGCCAAGAAGCCCCGCAGAGTTCTAAACGTTTTTTCCATCGAATTACTTTGCTCCGCCTTCTGTCAATGAACCCAGCCACTCGCCAGTGACGGGATTATAAACGTCTCCAGTTCTCCCGAACGCAAGGTTGAAGTCAGCTGGAAGATGGTTTTCATCTTTGATCTGATGAAGTCTCTCGCTTGCAAGTTCATCGCTAATTCCGTGGTTTTTTTCAAGGTTTTTGAAGACGTCCAGAGACAAACTGTCTCTTTGAACTCTGATCGCCAGCGTTCAATCTCGCGAAGGAATGTCGCGTAGTTGGTTGTTCCGTGGTGGTGCTTGCGCCACTCTTTTTGACATTCCGCTAACGCGGTATGCAGATAATAATGCACAGCAGCGATTTCACGATGAACATGCGGAAACTTCTCCGCTTGCGCCTGCAGTTTTGCAAGTTCCTGCTCAACTGAAATACCCGCCTTACGCAAATACGGGACAATGGCCATGCAATCCTTGAACCGTCTCATTGCTTCGACGAAGATGGGGCGCGTGTCGAACAATTGATTGGCCAGAGGCGGTCGGACTACGAACTCCGCGGAGTAGCAAACGCACAATTCAAATCGCATCTCAAGCATGTGCGCAACTATTTCGGCGCGGTGCGCGCGGTGGAAGTCACAGCGGAGATGGTGGATGGCTATATCAAAGAGAAACTCGGTGAAGAATACAAACCCGCAAGCGTGAACCGCGGAACTCAGTTGCTGCGGCAAGGCTTCGCGCTGGCCGTCGAACGCAGGCATTTGCATTCAATCCCTTCGATTCGGCACCTGGATGAGAAGGATAACGTGAGGCAGGGATTTTTCGAGGATTGGGAGTTCCGGGCTGTAGAAAGCAATCTTCCCGACTACCTGCGCGACTATTCGCACTTTGCTTACCGCACGGGCTGGCGCAAAAGTTCAATCGCAAACCTTCGATGGGAACACTACGACGGCACGAGCGTCCGTCTGCCGGGGAAGGACTGGAAAAACGGTGAACCACAACAGGTGATGTTAGATACGGATCTGGCCGATCTCATAGAGCGCAGACAGAAGGCGCGAGCCGTGAAAACAAAAGCGGGTGTGATCCTGGCCGATCTGATCTTCCACCATGATGGGAACCCGATTGTCGATTACCGAAAAGCATGGAAAACCGCATGCAAGCTGGCTGGCTGCCCTGGCAAACTGTTCCATGACTTTTGTAGGACAGCGATCCGCAACCTCGACCGGGCAGGCATTTCTCAGACTGTCGCGATGAAGGCTTGCGGGCGCAAAACGACCAGCATCTATCAGCGATACAACATCGTCAACGAACAGGACATGCTGACCGCGATGGAAAAGCAGCACGCATACTTGACCGCGAAAGCGAAAGAGGAAGTGAAACGGCAGCCGATACAGATGACCGCGCGAGTGCAATGAAATGAACACGGAGGTTTTTTTGTTTCACGGACAGTACACGGACAGTTTGAGCAAAAAAGAAGGGAGCCGATTTTTGGCTCCCTTTAACTTATTTCTTTTCTATTGAACGACCTTTGGGTTATGAGGTTCGTGGGAAACTGCAAATTAAAATACTTTGCGGCGCAGATGACAACCCACGAGGACGCATGAATACTGTCGATTCACGAAAGCGTGACCCATGTTTGACCTTACACCCGGTTTCGCGAGCAACTTCGAGTTGGTGTGGTTCGGAGCAGTACATGAAGAACGATCGTTATTACAGCCAAGCTACAACGCGGACTTTGTAGATCAACCGCCGAGGCATAACTCTTAGCCGTACCTCGCATCTCCAGCACATGCTCTTTCAATACCCTCGAACCCGCAGAGGGTTTGAGTTCCTGCGCCACCCCATACGATACTCGTGAGAGATCAACCCTTTGCTCGAAGTTACTCGGCGTCGACACGTGAAATATAACGCCACAAATTCTCGGGTCATCCACTGCTCGCAGATATCGATAGTGGTTTTCGAGCTCTTTCTGAAGGAGAGTGTCCAGCGTATTCATGTCTCCAGAGAAGACCTTGTCCCCTGGATTGAAGACTCTGACAAGGGAGATCGCGGCGACGCCATACGCATCTTCGGCAGCCTTATCTAGGTTCTCCCCAACTTGCTCGATGGCATCGCGAGTGTTGGCGTGGATGCTCTGTTGCTTAGCTGGCCGTTTACAAGCACAAGAAACGTGGTGTTTTCCCGAACAAGTCGCAAATCGGGTTCTTGGATGGTAACGGTTGCACCCCGCAGCTTCCACTCAGCTGCAAGCGCGAGTTCGAACCAAACATTCCTTCCGTCTCTATTCTTCGGGCCTTCGTCCATCGCCTGGGCCGGACCTGACAGGGCTCTTTTCACCGCAGAGCTGAGGAAAGGCGATGCATCGCTCTTAAAGGCGCACAGAACGTCATGCGCTTCGAGCGCCTCAATTATCGGAAACCAATGATCGGGCTGAATATCGCTGTAGACCCCAGTCTCTCGCCCTCTGCGGCTGGCCTCTTCTGCCATGGCCAGAACTTTGAACGCCAAGTGTAACCGGTCGTCGGGGCGCGGAGCCAACCCGAGGCTCTTCAGCCACGGATCAAATCTGTCAAGGCGTCGTAAGAGATCAGAACGGCTGAAAGTGTCCATACGAGTGACTAGAAGATCGACGGCTTCCAGCCAAGATCGTACACATTCTCGTGCTCACGAGCCGACTTGTGATCTTCAGCCAAGAACCGCTCCAGTTTCTGTACGCATTCCATCTCGGGGCGACTGCTCTGCGGATACACCTGGTATTCACCAATCGCGAACTCCATCTTGCACTGGTCGCAGGTGACGATGCCCCACGTGTAATGGTGTGCAGCATTGATTTCCTTCTGGTGGAGCTTGATCGCAACCGGAGTCAGGCCCAGAAAGCGTTCCTTATACGACTCGTACATCGGGCCAATTTTACCGCTCGCCGGATGCCGATTCAGCATCTTAAGTTCCGCATGTGATTGAGGAGGGCCACCATGGCAAAGAAGGTTCCACCGCCCGTACGACAGATATTAGCCGCTGAGGATGGGATCGCAGTGGCGAATGCGCTGGGAGCGGACATTCCCGCCACTGCGCCTGCGATGGGCAAAGCGATCTGTTCTGCTGTCTGCTCAAAACTGTCCAGTTTTTGGGGATGGTGCTTCTGCGCATCTACTGTCGCCACCTGGATCATAGGCGCGGCAGCGTTGATCGTGATTGGTGAAGTGCTCCTGCGAGCGACTGGTCTCGCCTAAGAACGACACTACCGTAAGAATCCTTCTCATGCTGACCGACTACGATTGGCTCCGGCAATGGTAGAGCCGAATCGTAGTCGCTCAGCAGATTTATCCGATCATTTGAGCCGGATGCCGCGACACTCTGTTCCCGAACTTGGGGGCGCGGAACCAATTCTGTTGCTGTTCAATCATTTGAGTGGCGCTTCGACCGTCTCAGTCTTGCTCGATCATGCCAATTTTGGACGAATGTAAACCCTCCAATTGCAACCCTAGCCAGGGTATCAGTCGGCTTACGTAGAACGAACACGGACACGGTGACATTACTCAGCTGGCCTTCTTGAAAAACACGGTGATGGTATCGCGTTTTGCGAAAGGCCGAAACCCTCGACTGTTGCCGGAGTGAGACGTTTCGCTCATGAGTTCCCAGCCGTCGTTCAGCATACTTGCCATGTGCCGATCCATTGTTTGCATGGTTGGCAAGAGCTTTTGCCGGTAGTATTTCCCCGTCCAATTTTTCTCGTAAGTAAAAGATTTAACTTTCATGCTTCACCACAACTTGTCTTCTATAGGCTACGCACTGTCAGTGAGCATTTCAAGATGGTCTTGACAGCGCTCAATTGCGGTGCGAGACCAGCTTGCTTCCGTCCGTTCCCGCAGTTCACTCCGATCCACCATAGAGAAAAGCAGACACCTGTGCCTCTCGTTGGTGCTTGGCCTCGCTGTTTGATGGTTCCAACGCATTGTTGACTGAGCGCTGCGCTTTGCACAAGAGGTAGTATCGGCAGGACTTGGTCGTATCAGTCGGACTTGAAGAATCGGATTCAAATCCATTTTGTTTGATTCCGCGACGACAGAGCTGTTGCCGGGCCAATGCTTTTCAATCGCAGGAAGAGTCGCCCGTGCGAGAGGTACGTAGGGCATCCCGATCGCCGCATAGCGGGTCCTGATCGCTTCAAGTGCCAGAGTCGGGTTAGTGCTGACTCTCAAAGCGGGCCGACCGTACTGCGGCGGAAAGTTCTCTGAGCAGTTGCAGGGTTTCGTCCCATCCGATACAGGCATCAGTGATGCTTCTTCCGTAGACGAGGGGTTTCCCGTTTACCAACTCTTGGGCTCCAGCGACCAAATTGCTTTCTAGCATGACGCCCACGATACGGCGGTCGCCACGAGCAATCTGGCCGATCACATCGCGACAGACGTCAGGCTGCTGAGTGTGATCCTTGTGGCTGTTGGCATGACTGCAATCGACCATCACGTGGGGTGAGAGTTTCGCTTTTTCGAGCAGGCCGCATGTGAGGCCAATGCTCGCAGCGTCGTAGTTTACCTTTGTTCGTCCTCCACGCAGGATCACATGGCATTCGGGGTTGCCAGTGGTGACAAAAATGGCTGATTGTCCGTGCTTTGTATGACCTAAAAAGGTGTGGGGGTGAGCGGCGGACCGAACCGCCTCGATCGCAATCTGCACGTCGCCTGAGGTGGCATTCTTGAATCCCGTCGGACAAGAAAGGCCGGAAACAAGCTCACGATGGACTTGGCTTTCGGTCGTACGCGCACCGATGGCGCCCCAACTTACCAGACTTGCCAAATACTGCGGGATGATCATGTCAAGGAATTCGGTCCCCGCTGGCACCCCCATTTCGGCGAGATCAAGGAGTAGATGGCGAGCCAAACGCAAGCCGTCATTGATCTTGAACGATTGGTCGAGATGGGGATCATTGATGAGCCCCTTCCAGCCAATGGTCGTGCGTGGTTTCTCGAAATAGACTCGCATGACGATCCGAAGATGTGTTGTCAATTCGTCGATCGCTGCCTTGAGGAGTGTTGCATATTCGCGCGCAGCCTCGGTGTCATGGATGGAGCAAGGCCCCACCACGACCAGCAGGCGACGATCTTTGCCCTGAAGGATGTCGCTGATCTCCCTCCGGGCTTGAAAAATCGTCGAAGATGCCAGGTCGGTCATGGGCATCTCTTCTTCCAAGAAGACCGGAGGCAGAACAACTTTCGTCCACTTGATTCGAACATCATCAGTACGGTGCATCACGAGGGCCTGTTGATTGGATGTGATTGGTA
>Ga0307479_10003310_pt1 | contig 14668 bp, 15 predicted proteins | sample atmos_gasesECM4C_FD_203743 | JGI IMG/M metagenome (GOLD analysis project Ga0307479, IMG submission 203743) | Hardwood forest soil microbial communities from Morgan-Monroe State Forest, Indiana, United States - atmos_gasesECM4C_515 | ecosystem: Environmental > Terrestrial > Soil > Temperate...
CCACCCGACGCCTCGATCGCCGGACCCATCATCCGGTAGAGCGCGTCCGCCCGGTCGGCGTCGATCAGGGTCATGGTTCCCTTGACGAGCCCCTCCCCAGCGAGAAACGAGTCCTCTGCGTGGGCGATAACATCGACAATGGCATTGCCGATGCCAACGACATCGATGCTGGCCTGCGTCATTTGGCTGGAGATGACCCCGCGAGGAAACCGGCGGCAACTATAACCGCACTGGGCTTCACCACAAGGTCGGAAACGACAGCCGCCGACCGACCCGAAAATCGCTGCAATGGGCAGATTTTATTGATTCAGTGGGTAGAGTTGAATCGGATTCAAACGCTGTCCCGCGAAATTTGCTCGCAAAAATACCAGGTTGGAACTGAGACGTAGCATGCGATTATGGCAATTCCACGATCGAAGGGGCCTCAGTTGCTGCGGAAGAGGTCCTGCGGGATGCCTGCTTGAGCGAAAACGTAGTCACGCGAAGCCTCGAGCTGCCGGCGCAGATGCGGCAGATCGACGTCAAGCACCTGCCCTTTCCACTTGCGCACCTTGCCCGCGACGATCACGGTCTCGACGTTGGTGCGATCCATCAGCGACACCACCGCTCCCGGCACCTGGTTGAGCGGCGCCACATTGATCCGGGTGGCGTCGAGAATGATGATGTCGGCCTCCTTGCCCGGCGTGAGCGAGCCGGTCTTGCCGTCGAGCCGCAGGGCCTTGGCGCCGTTCATCGTACCGAAACGCAGCACATCGCGCGTCGTGAGTGGGGCGATTGTGCCGGCGGGCGGCGTCGGCCACTGATTGCCCGCCGCGGCTGGCGGAAGTCCCCAATCGACCTCGTTGGGTGGAAACGCCTGATCGAGGATCATTTGGTTCAGAATTACGCGCTGGAGGTTCATGCAGGACCGCATCTGCGTGAAGAAGTCGGCGGTCAATGTGCACTCGACATCGACGCTGAGCGACGGCTCCATCCCCAGGCTCTGCATCTTGAGGATGGGCGGCATGCCGTGCCGCATGTTCATCTCGATCGGAAACGCGATCGAGACCTGCGCGCCGGCGTCGCGCACCGCTTTCCATCCATCGTCGGACATCCCGGTCATGTGGATGAACAGATTGTCGGGCCCGAGTCCGATGTCATGGTTGCTGCCGCCTTGGCCCGCGGCCAGCTGGTCGAGGATCGGACGTATCCCGAACGGAGAAAGGATGTGCGCCGCAATCGGCAGACCGAGCTGGCGCCCGATCTTCCAAGACTGTTCGTAGATTGTATCCCCAAGGTAGACTTCGCCGCCCATGATCATCGTGACGAGCTGGTCGGTTGAGGAGAAGTATTTCTGTTTGATGCGGAATGCATCCTGGGGATACGCATAGTTGGGCGGGTTGCTTCCCGCGCCCTCGAAATAGCCGAATGCGGAGCGGCGTCCCGAATCGAACAGGGCTTGGATGGCGGCGTCGGAGTGCTGCGGCGTGTGGTGGATTTGCGAGACGTCGTGCACCGTCGTGACGCCGTCGTCGAGCTGGCTCAACGCACCGAACAGCTCGTTGATGTAAACATCCTGCGGCCGGTACACCGGCGCGAATTTCTGCAGAATGTACTCGAAGTAGGTGATGGTCCCGGCCGCCGTGCCCGAGCCGTCGTTGATCAGGACCCCATCGGCGAGAAAGCTGCGCAGCACCGTCTCGAACTGGTGGTGATGGGTATCGATGAAGCCGGGCATGACGATGCGGCCGGTTCCGTCGATCACTGCCGCGCCGCCCCCCTGAAGGTTCGGCCCGACGGCGAGGATCTTCTTGCCCTCGACCAGCACGTCGGCCTGCGCGAAGTCGCCGACCTGCGGGTCCAGCGACATTACCGAACCGCCGCGAATGACGTAACGCCGACCCGGCCGGCCGCTGTCGAGCGGCGGATCGCCGCCATCGGCCGCGGCAGGACGCGCCGCGAACAGAGGGAGACCCGCAGCGGCGACCCCGGTCGCCATCGCACCCTTCAGAAAATTCCGCCGCGAACCGAAATGGTTGTGTGGCCGTCCCTCGTCGCACAATTTGCACATGCTGGCTTCCCCCCTACAGTGCGAGTTATTTGAACCAAAATCGCTCTTTTGGGAGTGTTCGGCAACGGTAATCCCGCACTCGGGGCGCCGCAGTCGGCCGGAGCAGCCGTTTGAGGTTTCTGCCCGGTCTAGCCCGAAGAGCTCAAGAAAGGAGCATTGAATGCTGAGGACAGGGAACGAGCATCTCGAACGTCTCAGGGACGGACGATCCGTCTACATCGGAAGCGAACGGGTGGGCGACGTGACGACCCACTCCGCCTTCCGCAATGCCGCCCGCACCGTTGCGGCGATCTACGACATGAAGGCCGACCCCGCCAATCGCGAGATCATGTCGTTCACCGAAGACGGTGAGCAGTACAGCATGTATTACCTGCAGGCCCGCACGCAGGATGATCTGCGCCGTCGCATGCGTGCCCATCGTATGATCGCCGACATGACATACGGCCTCTTTGGCCGCTCGCCCGATCATGTCGCGAGCTTTGTGACCGGCATGACGATGAGCCCCGGCGTCTTCGCCGCCGGCACCCGGCCTTTTGCCGAGAACATCGTGAACCACTACCGCCGCATGCGAGAGCAGGATATTTATGCCGCCTATGCCGTGGTGCCGCCGCAGGCGGCGCGCGATCCGGCCTTCTACCAGAAGCAGAACCTGCCGATCCCGAGCCTGCAGGTCGTGCGCGAGGACGATGACGGCGTCGTGATCTCGGGCATGAAGATGCTGGCGACCGCAGCCGTGTTCGCGGACGAGATCTGGATCGGCAATCTGTTGCCGCTGGCACCCGACCTGATCAAGCAGGCGGTGACGTGCGCTGTGCCGTGCAACGCCGCCGGCTTGAGCTTGTGGTCGAGACAACCTTTCGAGCCCAATGCCAAGAACGAATTCGACAGCCCGCTGGCGTGGCGCTTCGACGAGACCGACAGCATGGTGCTGTGTGACAACGTCAAGGTCCCGTGGGAACGCGTCTTTGTCATGGACGACGCAGTGCTGTCGCGCGAGATCTATATTCAAACCCCGAGCCATTGTTACGGCAATCACCAGTCCAATGTCCGCCTCTGGTCGAAACTGCGGTTGATCGTCGGGCTGGCGAGCCGGCTGACGCAATCGACCGGAGCCGATCAAGTGCCTGCAGTGCGCGAGGTGTTAGGGCGGCTCACCGCGCTCGAAGCGACGCTCGGGGGCATGATCCACGGCCAGATCGAGGCCTGGGAGCGCTGGCCAGAGGGCTTTGCGACGTTCAACCGGCGCTATATGTATGCCGCGCTCAACTGGGGCACCGAAATGTATTCCCAGCTGATCGACATCCTGCGCGAATTGTCGGGCGGCGGCGTGTTCCAGATGCCGGCGAGCGTGACCGTAATGCACGATCCTGCGCACAGGAAACTGTTCGAGACCTATTGGCAGACGCCGCACCTGTCCGCTCTCGACCGCATGAAATTATTCAGGCTGGTCTGGGAATTGGTCGGTTCCGAATTCGCCGGCCGGCATCAGCAATACGAGAAATTCTACGCCGGCGCGTCTTTTATCGTCCGCAACCACAGCTACCGCGAAGCACCGTGGGACGAGTTCCACAAATACGCCGATGATCTGTTGGCCAGCTACGACATCCCGGAACCGGCGTGATGTGGGAAAGGCGCCGCGATCGGTTCTAGCGCTCCGCTTTCGTGGGCCATTTGCAGGTTACCGGTTCTGACTTCGATTGGCAACGAGCGCTTGCCGTCGGCAATCTCCGACAGGAGCCTTCTGATCGCGGCCTGCTCCCTTTCGATATTTACGTGGCCCTGAGGGACGTAACCTCCCTCGAAAATATCCAGTTGTTCAACTCGGATCCTCAGAGTTTTCGCCATCTCTGACAGGATCTTGGTGCGCATCGACTGGCGCTCGTGTGCGACACGGTCGTTGTCCTTTGGTTCGAAAGGAGTGGCAAGATTCCCCATGTAGGTCCGGTACGCGTTCATCACGCCGGTAGCGTGCTGGAAATCCAACTCGATCTGATTTAGCGCCGTTATATGCTCCGGCGATAGCCAAGTACGACGTGTCGCCATCAAGGTTCTAAAGATCCAAAGACGTCTGGTACTCCTCTCCCGCAGCTGGTCGATGTAACGAGTGATTAGAACAGCGGCAACTGGACCGAGAAATGTAGCCGCGAGAATTGACCAGCCGAAAATCTCAGACGTCGGATTCATAGGATTCTCAACGGTGTTCCTGTATTAGCGGCAGGGTGGAAGAAAGGAAACCGCATTCCGCCATCAACATGACAATTGGCCAGTTGGCGGGCTGGGCTCTGCTAATCCACCCTACGATCCCCCTTCATACTTATATCTTCTTGCGTGTCGCCGCCCGTTCAGACAGTACCCGACCGGCGACAGATCGGGTTTCGGTTTTCGAAAGCTTGCCGGTTGCTAAACCCTTAACGGCTTCGCTGCTAACTCTCCGAGTTGGTGGCTTCTCGGGCGTGGACTTTCTGGGCATAGCTGAATCTCCTTTCGATTTGAGACCGGATCACGAGCAGCCGCTCGTAGCGCCGCAAGTGTCGCATTTGAGGCAGGTTCCATTACGAATCAGTGTAAAGTTGCCGCATTCGTCGCAGCTGTCGCCTTCGTAGCCTTTCATGCGGGCGGCGCGGATGCGTTCGAGGCGGAGGTCGCCGTCGGGCATCGCGGAGAGGGCGAGAGGGCCGTCGAAGTCCGGCTGCCGGCCGACGCCACCGTCGAGCACGGTCAGTTTGTGGCGCACGAAGCCGTTGGAGGCGGCGCGCACCAGGTTCGACTCGACCTCGCCCTTGCCGACCGTGTCGGGCATCAGGTCGCCGGGCTGCACATGGGCCAGGTCGCCGCGGTCGAGGTAGGAGATCGCCAATTCGCGGAAAAGGTAGTCGAGGATCGAGGTCGCCATCTTGATCGCGTCGTTGCCCTCGACGATCCCCGACGGCTCGAACCGCGTGAACGTGAAGGCTTCGACGAATTCCTCCAATGGCACGCCGTATTGCAGGCCGATCGAGATTGCGATCGCGAAATTGTTCATCAGTGAGCGGAAGGCGGCGCCCTCCTTGTGCATGTCGATGAAGACTTCGCCGAGCCCGCCATCCTCGTATTCGCCGGTGCGCAGATAGACCTTGTGACCGCCGACGACCGCCTTCTGCGTGTAGCCCTTGCGCCGGTTGGGGAGACGCCGGCGCTCGTTCTGCCGCACGACGCGCTCGACGGTCTGTTCCACGACGCGCTCGACGATCCGCTCGGCGATGAGCGGCGCGCGCGCCGCCGGCGAGGCCGCGAGCAACTCCTCGGCTTCGTCCTCGTCGCCGAGGAGGCTCGATGCCAGCGGTTGCGACAGTTTTGAGCCGTCGCGGTAGAGCGCGGTCGCCTTGAGCCCCAGGCGCCAGGATAGCATATACGCGTCCTTGCAATCCTCGACCGTCGCGGCATTGGGCATGTTGATCGTTTTCGAGATCGCCCCCGAGATGAAGGGCTGCACCGCCGCCATCATTTGGATGTGACTGTCGACCGACAACGCACGCCGGCCGTTGCGGCCGCACGGGTTCGCGCAGTCGAATACCGCCAGATGTTCGGGTTTGAGGTGGGGCGCGCCTTCCAGGGTCATCGCGCCACAGCACCAGCTGTTGGCGGCGTCAATCTCGGCCCGGGCGTAGCCGAGCGCCGCCAACAGCTCGAAGCCGGGATCGTCAAGCGCGCCCGGCGCGATCCCGAGACTGTCGATGAGGAAAGCTTCGCCCAGGGTCCATTTATTAAACGTAAACTTGATATCGAAAGCCGACGGGAGCGCCGCTTCGACTGCGGCAAGCGCGCGTTCGTCGAAGCCCTTTGCGCGCAGGCTCTCGTGGTTGATGCCGGGCGCGCCCTTCAACGTGCCGTGGCCCAGCGCGTAGCGCTCGATCGCGGCGATCTCGGCGGCGCTGTAGCCGAGCGCTCTCAGGGCCTCAGGCACCGCCCGGTTGATGATCTTGAAATAGCCGCCGCCGGCCAGCTTCTTGAACTTGACGAGCGCAAAATCGGGCTCGATGCCGGTCGTGTCGCAATCCATGACGAGGCCGATCGTGCCGGTCGGCGCCAATACCGTCGCCTGTGCATTGCGGAACCCGTGTTTTTCGCCGAGCGCCAGCGCCCTGTCCCAGCTGCGCCTGGCCGCGGCAACGACGGCTGGGTCGGGGCAGTTCGCCGCGTCGAGCGGCACCGGTGGAATCGATAGCCCTTCGTATGAAGGGCCCTCTCCGCCCGCTTGCGGGGGGAGAGGGAGGGGACCCGTCGCGTCCGCGACGGGTAGGGTGAGGTGGGTCGCGCCGTCGTTCGAGCCCGAGGCTTCCCCCACCTCACCCCGACCCTCTCCCCCCCAAGGGGCGGAGAGGGAGAGGTCGGCAGGGGCGGACAGGGAGGATTTGACGCCATGGGCCGCGCGACGATGATTGCGGATGACCCGCAACATCGCCTCGCGGTTCTCGGCATAACCGGGGAAGGCGCCGAGTTCGCCCGCCATCTCCGCTGAGGTGGCACAACTCGACCCGGTCATCATCGCAGTGATCGCGCCGCCGAGCGCGCGGCCGGCGGCGCTGTCGTAAGGCAAGCCCATCGACATCAGCAGCCCGCCGAGATTGGCGTAACCGAGGCCGAGGGTTCGGAAATCATAGGAGCGGCGCGCGATCTCCTTCGACGGGAACTGCGCCATCAATACTGAGATTTCGAGCACGATCGTCCATAGCCGCACCGCGTGCTCAAAACCGGCGACATCAAAGCTTCCGTCCTCGCGGAGGAACGCGAGCAGGTTCAAGGAGGCGAGGTTGCAGGCCGTATCGTCGAGGAAATTATATTCGGAGCAGGGGTTTGATGCGTTGATCCGGCCGCTGACAGGGCAGGTGTGCCATTCGTTGATCGTCGTATCGAACTGCAGTCCGGGGTCGGCCGAGGCCCACGCCGCATGGCCGATCTTGTCCCATAGCGCACGCGCCGGCAGCCGCTTCACGATCTTTCCGTCGGTGCGCCGGGTCAGTTCCCAATCCCCATCGTTACGGACACGGTCGAGAAACTCGTTGGAGATCCGCACGGAATTGTTGGAATTCTGCCCAGCGACAGTCAGATAGGCTTCCGATTCCCAGTCCGTGTCGTAGGTGCGGAAATCGATCTCGCTATAGCCCTGGCGCGCAAACTGAATGACGCGCTGGATGTAGCTCTCGGGAATCATCGCACGGCGCGCGGCGCGGATCTCGCGTTTCAGTTCCGGGTTCTGGGCCGGGTCGGTCCCGTCGCGGCACGCCGCCATGACCAGGTTCAAGTGCCGGGCGGCGAGCTTCGAGCCGGCGACGAGCGCGGCGACTTTCTGCTCCTCGACGACCTTCCAATCGATAAACGCTTCGATGTCCGGATGGTCGATGTCGACTATAACCATCTTCGCGGCGCGTCGCGTCGTGCCGCCGGATTTAATTGCCCCCGCGGCGCGGTCGCCGATTCGCAGAAAGCTCATGAGGCCCGAAGAGCGGCCGCCGCCGGACAGCGGCTCGCCGTCGCCGCGAATCTTTGAGAAATTGGATCCCGAGCCGGAGCCGTATTTGAACAGCCGCGCCTCGCGCACCCAGAGGTCCATGATCCCGCCACCGTTGACGAGGTCGTCCGCAACCGACTGGATGAAGCAGGCGTGCGGCTGCGGGTGCTCGTAGGCGCTGTCCGAGGCGTGCAATTCGCCGGTCTTGTGGTCGACGTAGTAGTGGCCCTGCGCCGGGCCGTCGATCCCGTAAGCCCAATGAAGGCCGGTGTTGAACCATTGCGGCGAGTTTGGCGCGCCGATTTGCCGGGCGAGCATCACTCGGATTTCATCGTAAAAGGCTCGGGCATCGTCCTCGGCATCGAAATAGCCGCCCTTCCAGCCCCAATAGGTCCAGGTCCCCGCCATGCGGTCGAAGACCTGCCGTGCGTTCGTTTCTCCGCCGTGATGGGCGCTCTCGGCCAGCGTCGCGAGAGCCGCCTCCCCACCTTCGCAGGAGGCGGCGGTGCGCCGCCAGAGCCAGGGCGGAATGCCCTGTTCCGCAACCGGCGCCAAACGCGCGGGCACGCCGGCCTTGCGGAAGTATTTTTGCGCGAGAATGTCGGAAGCGACCTGGCTCCATTCGGCCGGCACCTCAAACCCCTCGGCCTGGAAGACGACCGAACCGTCGGGGTTGCGGATCTCGCTGTTGGCGTTTCGGAACGGCACGGTCTCGTAAGGGTCTCGGCCGGCCGTGGTAAAATGGCGCGCGATCTGCATTCCTCTCCCCAACCCCGATTGCAAGACGTAGTTGTTCGTCCGCTCTAGCCCACTAAATGTAGTTGGGGTCGCCAAACGAAGCAATTGATTTCGTGCGCTTGCGGGTGAAAGCACACCATATGTTGCGGGACGGCAACGCTTTACGCCCGCGCGGAAACAGTGCGATAACCCGCCCGCGAGGCGAGGCACGGATGGAGCAATGACGCTCGGGACGCGTTTGTTGACCTGGTTGCGCGGCGAGTTGGTCGGCAGCGATGCCTACGGCAACCGCTACTACCGCGATCGCGGCGCCACACCCTTGCGGCGTGGCGGCGGCCGGTTCAGCCGCGAGAAGCGCTGGGTAATCTACAACGGCGAGCCGGAGGCGTCGAAAGTGCCGCCGGAATGGCATGCCTGGCTGCATCACACCGTGAACGAATTGCCGCGCGCCGACCGGCCGCGCTATCCATGGGAGAAACCGCATCAGGCGAACATGACCGGCACGCCCTACGCCTATTACCCGCCGGGCTCGATCCTGCGCGGCGGCCACCGGCCGCGGGCCACCGGGGATTACGAGCCCTGGACCCCCGAATAGCGCGGCTGCAGCAACCATGACGGGCAATGTGATCGAGACGGTGATGGGCGCCGTCGTGCTGGTCGTCGCTGCGGTGTTTCTGTTTTTTGCCTACACAACGAGCCAAGTCAGGGCCGTGCAGGGTTATGATGTGACCGCGCAGTTCGAACGGGTCGGCGCGCTCCGCGACGGCGGCGATGTGCGGATCGCGGGGGTCAAGATCGGATCGGTGGTGTCCGAGACCCTCGATCCAAAGACGTTCCTCGCCACCGTGCGGATGAGCATCGATCCCGCCTATAAACTGCCTGAGGACACTGTGGCGGAGATCGTCTCAAACGGCCTGCTCGGTGAGCAATACCTGTCGCTCGTTCCCGGCGGCGAAGAGAAAACGATCCCGCCCGGCGGGCAGATCAAATTCACCCAATCCCCGGTCAGCCTCGAAAACCTGATCGGGCAGATGATCTTTTCGACGCCCGGCGGGCAGAAGAAGCCGGGCGAGGGCGAGGCGCCGCAAGGCGCCACCCCGAAATAGGCTGGATCGGGCATGTCGGATAGTGACGGCAGCGAATTCCCGATCTGGCGCACGCCGGAAGGCGAGCCGGTCTCCTGCGTCGAAAAGATCAAAGTGCTGAACGAAAATCTCGCCGAATTGAAAGAGCTGGCGCAAGAGGCGCTCGAGGATGCGGTGCTGATGGGATGCGACGAGCGGCAGGTGCGCGAGGTCCTTGCCGGGATCGTCGCCGGGATCGTCAACCCCTACCGCAAGTGATCGCCAAGCATTGCCTTATCGCGGCGGCCCTGTCGGCGACAACGCTAGCGAAGCCGGCGGGCGCGGATATGACCACGGAACCGGTGGCGCTGCTGGAGGGACTCGACAAGATCACCGCGCGCGTCTCGAAATTCGAGGCGCCGGTCGGCGCCCCGGTGCAATTCGGCACACTCGCGATCCGCGTCCGCGATTGCGAGAAGAGCCCGCCGGAGGACACGCCGGAGAGCGCGGCCTTCGTCGAAATCGACGAGACACGCACGGGCGAAGTCAGAACCCGCGTGTTCAGCGGCTGGATGTTCGCCTCGAGCCCGGCGCTGTCGGCGCTCGAGCATCCCGTCTACGACGTGATCTTGCTCGATTGCAAGGCGGCGAGCGGATCGCCGCGCACCGCCTCCGGCAGTGCAGCCGGGAAGGACGCGCGATAAGCCAACGCCTCGGCGAGCAGGCGATGATAGCGCGCGCGGGTGATCTCGACCCCGCCGAACTGTTCCAGATGCGGCGTCAGAAACTGAGTGTCGAGGAGGCGGTAGCCGCCGAGCCGCAAGCGCGCGGCCAAATGCACGAGTGCGACCTTGCTCGCGTCGGTCGCGCGGCTGAACATGCTTTCGCCAAAGAAGGCGGCGCCGATCGCGACGCCGTATAGCCCGCCGACCAGCGTGTCCTCGTGCCAGGTTTCGACGCTGTGCGCCGCCCCGCGGGTGAAGAGGCCCGCATAGAGCCGCACGATCTCGTCGTTGATCCAGGTGTTGGGGCGTTTTTCGGTCGCCTCGGCGCAGCCGCGAATCACCTGTTCGAACGCGCTGTCGCAGCGGATCTCGAAACCGCCCTGCCGGACGGCGCGGCGCAGCCGCTTCGGCACATGGAAGGTGTCGAGCGGTAGGATCCCACGCCGGCGCGGATCAACCCAGAACAGCTCCGGATCGTCCGCCGATTCGCCCATCGGGAAGATGCCGGCTGCATAGGCGGCGAGCAGTATGTCGGGCGTCAGCCGCAACGCGTCTCGGCTCCGGTCACTCCGTCGGTCACGCCTCGGGTCCTGGGGGTCGCCTGACGAAATCTTCCAACCAGTGAATGTGGTAATCGCCGTCGATGAATTCCGGAGCGACCGCGAGACGCTGGTGCAGCGGTATCGTCGTCTCGATCCCGCCGATCACATATTCCTCTAGCGCGCGGCGCAGCCGCATCAAGCATTCGTTGCGGCTCTTGCCGTGGATGATCAGCTTGGAGACCAGGCTGTCGTAAAAGGGCGGCACCTCATAGCCGTCGTAGAGCGCGCTGTCGACGCGAACGCCGAGCCCGCCCGGTGTATGATAACCGGTTACCCGGCCGGGCGAAGGTCGGAAGGTATCGGAGTTCTCGGCATTGATACGGCACTCGATCGCGTGGCCGCACAGATTGACGTCCGACTGCCGATAGCCGAACGGCACGCCGGCGGCGATGCACAGCTGCTCGCGGACAATGTCGATGCCGCTGATCATTTCGCTGATCGGGTGCTCGACCTGCAATCGCGTATTCATTTCGATAAAAAAGAAATCGCCGTCCTGATATAGGAATTCGAGCGTACCGGCGCTGCGGTAGCCGATCTCGCCGAGCGCTGCGACGGCGAGCGCGCCCAGCCGCTTACGCTCCATGCAATTCAGCGCCGGGGAAGGCGTCTCCTCGAGCACCTTCTGGTGCGAGCGCTGCAACGAGCAATCACGCTCGCCGAGATGGATGATGCCGCCCTTGCCGTCGCCGAGGACCTGGATCTCGATGTGCCGGGGCCGCTCGAGGTGGCGTTCGAGGTAGACCTCGCCGCAGCCGAAGAACGAGGCTGCCTCGTGCTGCGCAATCGGCAGCAGATGGGTCAGCTCGGCCGCGTTCCGGGCCACCTTCATGCCGCGCCCGCCGCCGCCTGCGCTGGCCTTGATCAGCACCGGATAGCCGATCGCGCCAACCGCCGCCTCGGCCGCCGCGACATCACGCACGGCGCCTGCCGAGCCGGGAACCGTCGGGATCCCGAGTTTACGCGCGGCCTTTTTTGCCGCGACCTTGTTGCCCATCAGCCGGATGTGCTCGGCGGAGGGGCCGATGAACGTGAACCCGTGCTCCTCCACCGTCGCGGCGAAATCGGCATCCTCGGCGAGAAATCCGAGACCGGGATGGATCGCATCGGCGCCGGTGATCGTCGCGGCCGAGAGGATCGCCGCGACGTTCAAATAGCTGTCGCGCGCCGGCGGCGGGCCGATACACACGGTCTCGTCGGCGAGCCGCACATTCATCGCATTGGCGTCGGCGGTCGAATGCACCGCCACCGTTTTGATCCCCATCTCGCGGCAAGCGCGATGAATGCGCAGCGCAATCTCACCGCGGTTGGCGATCAGCACCTTGTTGAACATGTGTCTACTGCCCTCTCCGCCCTTTAGGGGGGAGAGGGAGGGGACCCGTCGCGTCAGCGACGGGGAGGGTGAGGTGGGTCGCGCCGAGGCTTGGAGCTACAGGGGAGTCCTCCACCTCACCCCGACCCTCTCCGCCCCCAGGGGCGGAGAGGGAGATTTTCAGCTCCCTGCTAATCGTCTCGACCACACCCGCAATATTTTCCATTACATCTCCGTTCCAGAACCGGATCACGCGATAGCCTCGCTGGGCAATTTCCCGGCTGCGCGCTTGGTCTACGCTGGTTCGCAGCGCGTGCTGTCCGCCATCTAACTCAATTGCCAGCTTTGCCGCTGGGCAGGCAAAGTCCACAACGTATCTGCCAATCGGGTGCTGGCGGCGAAACCGAGTTGGGAATTCCAGAGAGCGGAGCCCCCGCCACAGGCGCTGCTCAGCCTCCGTCATGTCTCGCCGCAGCCGGCGCGCGACAGTCGTTTTCCTTCTGAGGATCACTTAATCAGCATCAGGACGGCGCCATACTCGACCGGCTGCGCGTCGGCAACCAGGATCTGCGCGATGCGGCCAGAGCGGTGCGCGCGGATCTGGTTCATAACTTTCATCGCCTCGATGATCAGCAAAGGCTGTCCCTCGGTAACCGAATCGCCGAGCCGCACAAAGGGCGGGTCGCCGGGTTGCGGCGCGAGATAGGCGGTACCCACCATCGGGGCCTTGACCGAGCCGGGATGCTCGACCGAGCTCGATCGGGCTGGCGTCACGGAGGGCGGGGCCACGGCAGGCGCCGGCCCGCCGGGAACGCGGGCGATTCGGACGCGGCAATCGCCGATCGCATATTCGATTTCGGTCAGACCGGTTTCTGTCAGCAGCGCGGCCAGCGTGCGGATCAGGTCGGCGTCGGGGAATGGCGGGGGGCGGCCGCCGATTCTCAACGATCGGCCTCTTCCGGTTCCCGCTCGATCAGGTTGGCGAGCGCGTCGAGCGCGCGTTCGTAGCCCTGAGCCCCCAACCCGCAGATCACACCGGTTGCCGCCAGGCTGACATACGATTGATGACGAAAGCTCTCACGGCGAAAAATGTTCGACAGATGCACCTCGATGACCGGCAATTCGGCGGCGAGAAGCGCGTCGAGCACCGCCACCGAGGTGTGGGTCAATGCCCCGGCATTGAGGATTATGCCCTCGGCGGATTCGCGCGCCTCCTGAATCCAGTCGACAAGCTGGCCCTCGTGGTTGGTCTGCCGGAACTCGATCTGCAGGTCGAGCGATGCAGCGCGGGCCAGGCATCGCTCCTCGATGTCGGCCAAGGTGTCATGGCCATAAACCATGGGATCCCGCACTCCGAGCAGATTGAGGTTGGGACCGTTCAGGATATAGATGGCAGGCAATAGCACCCTCCCGAGCCGATACCCCCTTATACCACGGCGGGGAACTGACAGGGAGAGTAGGACGGCCCGGCCTTATTCGGCGATCGCGGCTTCTGGCCGCCGGAGGATTGAATTCCGTCTTTATCATCGCAATATATTGTTATAGGCACCGCGCAACGCGCAAAATGTACCGATTCGCGGATTTAATACTGCAATGCGCGGGCATTTGTTTTTGCGGACGCTCGTTCCGTCTCTTCATAATCGCGACGGCTCGGCTTCCGCAGCCCCGGGAAGGACAAATGGTGACGACCGATAAACCAGTTCAACTTGACGAACATCGAGGTATGGCTGCGCAAAAATCAACGGAGATTCGACGGCGCAGCCTCGAGGTACTAGCCGATCATGCCGCGTTGCTAGTCCGTCAAGAAGAATTCGAGCGCCACGCGGTTTCCGCCCCGTCGACTACTTGGTGCGAGGTCGCAGAGAAGGCGCAATATTTGATCCGCCTTTTCGCTGCAACACCCGAGGGACGGGAGCCGCGCCGACAAGAGCTGATCGCGAGGGTGCTCGACGATTTTGCCAGATTGTCCAAGGAATCAGAGTCATAGGAACGGACAGCATGGTGCGAGATAGGACGGTGTCGCACTTCCGCCGACGAGCGTTGCGGGGGCTCCAAGAAAAGGCGCGCATCAAGCAAGGCAACGATGTGGTCGTTCGTGTATGTATGATCGGGCTGGCGATAGCGATCGTTGCGATTACGCCAGTCACCTGGGGATGGAAAATCGCGCTATTTTTCGTGATCATGTTGGTGGTCGGCATCATCATGCCCGTAATCTGGCGGGCCAGGCGTAATGCAGACTGAATACCCCGAAGGGCGAACCTTCGCCCAAACCGAAGAAGACGCTCTCGTAAGAACCTGTTTCCGCCCCCGATGCCCGAGAACTAGTTCTCGGGCATGTCCACCTTCTCCTCTTGGCCTTGCTCCGCGGGGCTGCCGTCGTCGCGGCGAGACTCGACTCGCTCCTGCTGCCGCTTGAGCTTCTCGTCTTTTTTCGCTTTCTTCAGCCGATCGCGCTCCGAGCGCTCGAAGCGGTAATTCGTTCTGAACGCCACGAGGACCTCTCCCTAACGCACTCTACAACGGCTCAAATCAATAGCCCTCGCGCTCGAGGCGTTTCCGCAGCATCTTGCGGTGCCGACGGATTGCCTCGGCTTTCTCGCGCACCCGGCGTTCGGACGGTTTTTCATAAGCCCGCCGGCGCTTCATTTCGCGGAAGGTACCTTCCCGTTGCATCTTTTTCTTCAGCACCCGC
>Ga0307479_10003312_pt1 | contig 14666 bp, 10 predicted proteins | sample atmos_gasesECM4C_FD_203743 | JGI IMG/M metagenome (GOLD analysis project Ga0307479, IMG submission 203743) | Hardwood forest soil microbial communities from Morgan-Monroe State Forest, Indiana, United States - atmos_gasesECM4C_515 | ecosystem: Environmental > Terrestrial > Soil > Temperate...
ACGCGCAGCGCTGCGCCTCGGGCGAGGTGGTGGTGCTGCACGACGAGTCGCTCGGCCGCACCACCGGATTCGCGGGGCTGATCACCGAGACGCCGTACGCCGTGGTGCGCGCGCTCGATGCCGGCGCGCGCAAGGATCCGCGCTTTCGCGGCGAGCGCGTCCCGCTGCTGTCGGAAGTGCTGGATTCCTTCCCTCTCTTGATCAACGTCGAGCTCAAGTGCGAGCGCGCCGACGACCGCGGCCTGACCGCCGAGGTGGTGCGCCTGGTTCGCGAGGCGCGCGCGGAGGAGCGGGTGCTGCTCAGCTCCTTCAATCCCTTCTGCCTTTGGCGCGCGCGGGTGCTGGCGCCGCGCATCCCCCGCGCGCTGCTCTTCGAGTCGGAGCAAGAGTGGCCGCTGCGCTCGGGGCTGGCCGCGCCGGCTCTCGCCGCTTCCGCGCTGCACCCCGAGCATGTGCTGGCCAGCGCCCGGCGCGTGGCGCGCTGGCGGCGGCGCGGCTACTCCGTCGGCTGCTGGACGGTCGACGACATGGACGAGGCCGGCCGCCTCTGGGAGAGCGGCGTCTCGGCCATCATCACCAACCGCCCCGACCGCATGCGCGCCCGCTGGCCTTAGCAGCGCCTCAGAAACCCACCCCGAGCCGGCCCGAGACGCTCCACAGGCGCACGTACTCCGTGGGCGGCGGCGCGCCGCCCGCCAGGTTGTCGTACTGCACGGCATTGGTCCCGGCCGCCACCGATCCCTCCACGCCGAGCACCACCGCGCCCGCCACCAGGCGAAGGCCGGCGGTCCCGCGCAGGAAGCGGTTGTCGAAAAGCGAGATGCTGCGGAACACGCCGTCGGCGAACGACGGGTGCGCGGCATCCTGGGCGGCCGGCTTGAAGTTCACCACGCCACTCTGCGCGTTGATCATCGCCATCCCGAACGAGCCGTAGGGCTGCAGCTTGATGGCGCCGGCCACTCCGAAGCTCTTGGAGAGCATCGCGTCCGCTCCCGCCAGCGCCAGGTCCAGCTCCTGCGTTCCGGTGACACGCGTCCCGTAGGCGCGCAGCGCCAGGTCGGGCGCGTAGGCCACGCCGTCGATCAGCGCCCAGCGCAGCTCGGCCGAGAGCGCCATCATCTGCGAGTCCATCAGCCAGGAAACTGCCGCGCCCAGCTCCAGCGATCCGCCCAGACCCTTGCGCACCACCACCGTCGGCAGGCTGAGCACCTTGGGGGGCGGCTGCGACGTGGCCCAGGAGTCCGCGGAAATGCGCGGGAAGGCCTCGCTCGAGGAGGCCCCGACCTCGAACCCCGACTGCCCCAGCGTGCCGGCCGTCTCCTGGAACGGCGGAACGAAGGCGAGCCCCAGCGTGCTGGCGAGCCGGTGGAAGCGCGTCTGCGCCTGCGGGTCGCCCGGCTCGGAGACGTCGCCGGGGCTGCCGTCGCAGGCGGTGCAGAGCAGCGGGTCGGGATGCCCCAGCCGCCATAGCTGCAGGTCATTGCCGGCCGCGCGGGCGGCGAAAGGGATGAACGCGATCAGCGCGAGCCAGCGCACGATCGACACGTATCACAACTTCAGCCCGACTCGCGCGCGTCCCCGAGCGCGCTCGCTGGACAGCTTGGCCGGCGCAGACCGCCGGCCTGCGGCTAGTTGATGTTGACGCGGCTGGCTTTGATGTTGAGCTGCGGGCCGGCCTTGATGTTGGCCTTGTCCGAGACGTTGAGGTCGAAGGTGGTGCCGATGTCGATCTTGCCCGTCTTCTTGGTCTTGATTTCGAGGTCCTCGCACTCGAGGATGATCTTCTTCTCGGCGTGGATCTCGACGTCGCCTTCCTTGGCCTCGATGAGGAACTTCTTGCCCTTCACGTCGAAGGTGAGCGTCCGGTTCCCGCTCTTGTCGGAGATGATGATCTTCTCCGCGTCCTTCTTGTCGTCGAGGATGAGCTGATGTCCAGACTTGGTCTGGATCATGATGGTGGTGTTCTCGTCCTGGTAGGCGTCCTTCATCGGCTTGTCTTTGCCGTTCCACAGGCAGCCGACGACGTAGGGCCGGTGCGCCTCGCCGCGCTCGAAGGCGATGAGGACTTCGTCGTTCACGTGCGGGATCCAGTAGAAGCCGCGGCCCGCGCCGGCCGCCGGTTGCGCTACCCGCACCCAGTCCGACTCGGGCTTGCCGGGGAGGCGCGGGAAGCAGACCTTGACCCGCCCCAGCTTCTGGTCGTCCTTGACGTTGGTCACGATGGCCACCTCGACGCCGAACATCTTGGCGTCCGCGGTGGAGGCCGCCTCATGGGCCTTCTGCAACATCGCGAACAGGTTTTCGGCCACTGAAGATCTCCCGACGGCTTACAGGATGGGCGGCAGGGTCAAGACGGTGCCAGGCTTGACGTCCTTGGGGTCCATGATTCCGTTCGCGTCGGCGATGCGGCGCCACTCCGCCGGATCGTCGTACTCCTCGTGCGCGATGAGCGCCAGCGTCTCGCCGTGCTTGAGGGTGCGGCGCTTGGTGTGGTCGGGCGAATTGCGCGGGTTTTCCTGCAGCTGCTCGGCCGCCGACTTGGCCTCCTTGATGGAGAGGTTGGCGGTGGCCCGGCACGGCTTTCCGTCGGGAAGGAACATGGTGTAGCGCAGCGTCAGGCTCTCCACCACGCCCTTGAAGGTGAACCCGCCCCAGGAAAACATCACCAGCGGCGGCCGGTGCTTGTCGGCGTCGACCAGCGCCAGCGTCATGATCTTGTCGGTGTGCTCGGTGCGGACGTCGGTCTTGCCCTCGTAGGTGTCGAAGAACAGCTCCACCGAGAGCACCGCCGGGTTGCCGGAGGTGAACTCCTGCTCGGGCGTGTCGAGGCCGGGCGCCTTGTGCGGCTCCCACTGGACGCTCTTCTGCACCGAGTACTCTTTCGGGTTGAAGAGCACGTCCTGCGTCGTGTTCTTGTCGACGTTCATCAACTTGGCTTTTTCGAGCGTCGCCATGATTTCTCCTCGACTCCTTTAGCCGCCGAATCGCTCGCGATCGCTTTGGATGCGGCGGCGGATGCGGTGATAGATGCGCTGGGCAATGGCGTCGACCGAGCCCTCGATCTTGGAGTGGCTGGGGGTGTCCGCGCTTTCCTTGTGCTCGTTCTTGGCGGCGGCCGCGCCGGCGCTCTTGCCGCGCGCGTGGGCCGCGGCGAAGCCGGACGAGCCCATGCTCTCCAGGGGCGGCGGCTTGGGCGGGATGGCCGCCACGATCGACATCTCCACCGAATCGGCCCTGGCCAGCGAGGCCGCGCCGGGAGAGACGGCGCCCGCCGAGCCCGAGCTGCTCATCGCGATGTAGCCCGCGCCGCCCGCCGCGCCCGCCGCCGCTCCGCTCACCAGCGTGCCGGCCGCGAGCGCATCGAAGCTGCGGCTCAAGCTGCTCATCTCCGCGGCGTTGGCGTCCTGCGCGGTGTCCATGCCGCCGGTGACGTCGTCGACCGGACCGCCGCCCCACTGCGGGCTGGCGATGAGGATGGAGCGCCAGATCGACGCCGCCGAGGTGGCCGCCCTCAGCCCTGCGCGCATGGCGCGGGTGGCCGGCGTCCCCTCCTGCTCGGCGCCTTCCCCAGGCGCCGCGCCGCCGGCCTCCGCGGTCGAATTGGTCCACCACAGCGGCGCCCCCACGTAACGGAAGCGGAGCGCGGTGGGCAGCGACGGGTACACCGGCCGGGCCAACGACCCCAGCACGACCCCGCCCGCCGTCTGGGACGTGTCGTCCCGGTCAGTGCCGTACGACCAGGTCTGGTAGTTGGGAGTGGTGCGGCGGTCGTGCCCGCTCCACAGGCCGGGCTGCAGGCCGGTGATGAACGAGGGCGTGGCCGTCGAAGGCGTACCGCTCTGTGAGACCTGGGTCGTGGCGGAGGTCGTCGCGCTCGCCGCGTCGGAGGAGGCGCTGCTCGCATCCGAGACGGAGGACGCGCCGACCTGGGCCCCGGCCGCGGCTCCCTGGGCGGCGCTGCTGGAGGCCACCACCAGCGTCTGGTCGCTGCCGTCTGCGCCGCCGCTGTAGCCCGGCGAGGAGGACGCGTCGGACTGGCCCGCCGCCTGCGCGTCCGACGAGAAGTCGGAGCTGTCGGTCGCGCTGCTGCTGCCGTCGGAGGAGGAGGAGGAGCCGTCGGACTGGCCGATGTTGCTCGGCCGGCCGGGCGGGCTGGTGCGCGCGTCGACATCGTTGCTCATCGACATCGCTGACGAGAGCGCGCCGGTCATCGGTGCCGCGTTCGCGCCCGACGAGGGCGGAGCGGTGTACGTGCCGTCGACGTAGGTGGCGGGCGCGGGGCTCGCGTCAGGCACTTGCGGCTGCGACCCCGAGACCACCGTGGGAGTGCTGTCCGGAGCGTCGCCTCCCTGCGAGAGCACGGTGTTCGAGCTGGCGCTCGAGTCCGGCGTCGCGGAAGCATCGCTGGCCGCCGCCGTCGCGTCGGCGCTGGTGGGCTGCGCGTCGGGCACGATGGAGATCCGCCCGCTCTGCGTCACCACCGTCTGGCCGTCGTCGATCGCGACGCGGCCGATCACCTGCCGCCCGCCCAGAGACGTGGCGGTCACCCGTCGGCCCGCCTTCGCCGTCAGCTCGAGGGCCATGGGGCCGTCGAGGTCGACGATGCCCGGCGTCCCCGAGGGCGCGCCGCCGGTCATGTCCACCGCCCCGCCCGGCGGAATCAAGAGCCGGTAGACGCCCAGCGGCGGCTGGTACCCCGCCTGCGCGAGCGGCGAGGCCATGATCTGGTCCGTCTCCGAAACACGGCCGCCGCCCATCTGCGCCCAGAGCGGCATGGGGATGACGATCTCCTCCTCGCCGGGGTTGGGCGCGCGGCCCTGCACCACGATGGACTCGGAGGGAGCGAACTGATCGTACGGCCCGCTCAGCGCCAGCTCGCGGATCGACGTCGGCACCGGCGCGCCGGGCCCGGGCACCCAGTCGGCGCCCGCTTCCAGCGCGCGCTGCAAGAGGAAGGGCAGTCCCGACACCGACCGCGACCCCGAGGCCACCAGCGGCTGGACGTCGGGGAGGTCGAGGGTGACCACCGCGTCGCGGGCGCGCATGGCCGCCTGCGAGTTGAGGCCGCTCCAGTCGAGCGGCAAGCCGTCGGGCGAGAGCGACTCTCCCCCGCGCAGCCGCAGGAGCATGCCGCCGCCGGCCGCGCCCGCCAGCGCGCCGCCGCCCACCACCACGCCCGGCGCGTACGACGCCGGCATCACCGGCGCCGAGAGATATGACTGCAGCGCCTGGGCCAGGTCGTCGCCGACGTGGATTTCGCCCTGGTTGGGGAACGGCATCGAGAGCACCAGCTGCGCCGTCTGCCCGGTGGCTCCGCCCAGATACGCCGGCCCCGCCAGCCGCACGGTGGTGCGGCGCGGATCGTCGATGTCGAGATTCATGGCCGCGCCGGCGTCGAGCGCGTCGAGCGCCGACTCCAGCTTGCCGATGGGCAGCCGGTAGCCGCCCGCGCTGGCGGTCCGCTCCAGCGCCAGCTGCAGCGTGGCGAGCGCGGTGGCCGGCACCGCTCCCGAGAGCGGAGCAATCTCGACCGTTCCGCCCGGGCCGGGGAGCGGCATGTCGATGGGACGCAGCGCGGCCTCGGGTCGATCCAGGGCCGCGAGCCGGATGGGCCCTAGCGGCCGCGACACGATCACGCTTCCGTCGGGAGAGCGGAACCCCACCACCGGCGCGCCGGCGAGATCGAGCTGCCCGCCCTGGACGCCGCGCATGCGGTCCACCAGCTCGGGCGGAATGGAGGCGCCGTCGGTCGAGCCGTCGAGGGCGGAGCGGAGCGCGGCGCGGGTGCGGCCGCGCAAGGCCGTCATCGCCGCCGGCGACATCTCGCCGCCGCCGGTGAGCGCCCAGTCGGCCCACGGATCGCCGGTGAGCTCGCCGAGTCGCAGCGGCTGCCCCACCACCGCCGGCTTCTCCGGCGCGTCGGGCTTGTAGGCCTTCTCGGGCTGGATCCAGTAGCGGTTGCCGTGCGCCAGCCCGGGCACCACCTGCGCCCCCGCCGCCAGCGCCTGGTCCAGCTCGTCGTTGCGCAGCACCCGCACCGGCGCCGAGTCGCTGCGCACCGCCGCGATGGCCTCGCCCCGCGCCAGCGCGCGCTGGCCCGTGCTCCCCGGCAGCGTGACCGAGCCGGTCTTGTTGATGATGGCGACGACGTTTCCGGCCTGGATGGTGACCCGCTGCCCCGCCGACACTGGAACCGGCGCCGACGACGAAGAGCGCGCCGCCAGCCCCACCATCTGGCGCCAGCGCGTGGCCGACCCGATCTCCGCCCGCGCCAGCTGGCCGTCGGGCATGAGCACGAAGAGCGCCGTCTTGGCCGCGGCGGGCGGCGGCGTCCTGGCAGCTTTTCCCTCGAGCGACTTGAGCAGCTTGGGCGGCAGCGGCACCGCCTGCCGCGCGCGGGGATCCTGGCGCAGCGCGCGCTCCTCGCGCGTCTCGCTCAGCTTGCGCTTGGTGGGCGAGAACGGCGCCAGCCGCTTGGAAGGAGCGTCCACCGCGGGCATCGACACCTGCTTGACGATCAGCTGCTGCAGCGTGCCCGCCACCTTCTTCACGTCGACGGCGACCACCTCGCCGCTCTTGCGCAGGAGGTACGCCTTGGGCTGACCGGAGCGGCGGCCCTCGGTGGCCGCCGGGCGCGCCGGCAGCACCGCCGAGTCGATGGCGCGGCTGACGCGGTCGTCGTTCTGCAGAGCGAACTGCCCGAACTCCGAGACCACCACCACCTGCTTCTCGTCCTCGACGATGACGTACTCGAGGCGGCGGAGGTCGAACTCGTAGACGTGCATCCGCTCCTTGGTGGCGCGGACGATGGCCTCCGCCATGTCGGCGGGCGGCCGGTGCATCTTGTCGGCGCCCTCGAAGAAGCGCTCGACCCACGCCTCGGCGGGGATTTCGCCCTCGAAGATTCCGGCGATGCGCGCGGCGAATTCCTCGGCGTCGAGCAGCGCCGGCCGCTCTTCCCAGCGGTCCATGGCCCGCCAGAGGATCTGCTCCAGCGACGGCCCGCTCTCGATGGCGCTCTCGGACATGCTCGAGGTTCTCCGCTCGCTCGCTCGCGAAACCGCTACGCCTTCGTCACCTTCTCCACTGCCAGCTCGAGCGTCTCGCACGCCGCCTCGCCCGAGGAGGCGTCGAACTCGCTCATCTCCCATCGCACCGGCCAGGCCTTGGTGAAGTTCCAGCGGCCGACCTCGGTCTTGCCGTCGAGGGCCAGCGCCACCACCGAGCCGTTGCGGCGGGTGATGGTGTTGGTGCCCGAGGAGGCGATCTCGTCGCGCCACTTGAAGAGCGCCGGATCGGAGATGAAGCCCTTGGTGAGCACGATGTTGGAGGCCTTGGTGGGGCCCATCAGCTTGAGGGTGGTCTCGTTGTCGCCGCCCTCCTGGTACTCGAAGACTTCCGTCTCGGTCTTCAGGCCGCCGCACTTGCGGAACGAGCCGCTGTCGATGGAGTCGATCTCGACGCGGAAATACCCGATTGCTTGATGGTCCTTGCGCGTGGGCGTAGCCATGCAAAATCCTCCGGCGCCGTGCAGATCTATAGGCCGGCTCAGCTTATCAGGTTTTGCGCAGGCTGCCTAGGGCTGCGGGGGATTCCCAGTGAATCCGAGAGCTAAACCGCGGCGGCCGCGGCCGGCTCTTCCTTGTCGGCGTCGGTCCGCTCGCGGGTCCACTGGTGGATGCGCACCACGATGAACTCCGCCGGCTTCACCGGCGAGAAGCCGATCTCGCAGAGGAGCTGCCCCACGTCGCGCGCCTCGGGAGGGTTGGTCTCCTCGTCGCACTTGACGTAGTAGGCCTCGTCCTGGGTGGCGCCGATGAGCGCGCCCTGCTTCCACAGATCGTCCATGAAGACGTTGCAGGAACGCACGATCTTCTTCCACAGCGACTCTTCGTTGGGCTCGAACACCACCCACTGGGCGTACTTCTCCACGCTCTTGCGGATGAGGATGAAGAGCCGGCGCACGTTGATCTGCACCAGCGCCGGATCGGAGGAGAGCGTGCGCGCCCCCCAGATGCGGATGCCGCGGCCGGGGAAGGCGATGAGGGTGTTGACGCGGTGATCGAAGCAGTAGTCGCGCTCGCGCTTGCGCACGCGCTGCGCCACGTCGACGAGTCCTTCGATGGGCTGGTTGGCGGGAGCGCGGTGCACTCCCTCGATGGTGTCGGCGCGGGCGATCGATCCGGCGATGTGCCCCGAGGGCGGCATCGGCGCCAGCACCTCCTCGCCTTTGCGCACCTTGATCCAGGGAAAGTAGAAGCTGCCGTGCGAGGTGTCGAACTGCTGCCGCCACTTGACCGCTTCCTGCATGTTGTGGCCGGGCAGCGAGTCGAGCAGGCAGAAGCGCTCGTGCATCTTCTCGCAGTGCTCGATCATCGCCCGCTGCACGGCCAGCACGTGGCTCGGCTCGGGGAAACCCACCGAGCGCTTGTAGTGCCACATCAGATCCGGCGCGATGACGATGTCCACGTCGTCGATGCGCTCCAGCGCCTGCAGCCCGCGCGGCACCGTGCCCTGCTGGCCGATGAAGTCGTCGGGCGTGGGGTCGAGCCCGCCCTCCGGCTCGATGTTGAGGATGTACGCGGTGCGGCCGCCGTTGTCGAAGAAGCCGCGCACCGCCCCGGTCATGAAGCTCTCGCCCTCGCCGAAGACCTTGGCGTACTGCTCGTACGATCCGACGCGAGTGGGCTCGTTGCGCGCGCCCTTGGAAGTCACGCCGAGGAACGCGGTCACGCCGGTCTCTACCTTTTCCAGCGGGATGTAGCGGTCGCCGGCGGACTCGATGTGGACGCCGGGTGATTTGTACAGGCTGGACATGATGTCTCTCCGCTCCTAGAAGCTGGTGCCCGAGTCGCCCTTCGAAGCTTCGTTGATGCGCTTGTTGATCTCGGAAATCTCCCTCACCCACATGTGCCGTTCGTGGTGCTCCATTTCCATGATGTCGTCGTGACTCCAGTGGAAATGATACGCGATATACGCTACCTCGCCGGAGAGCTTGTCCAACGGGTAGCTTACGATTCCCCCAGCGCCGTCGCTCCCGTGCCGATGTCGACCTGGAACTCCTGGCCGCAGCTGGGGCACTTGGCCGCCACGTTGGCGGTGCCGCTTTCGTTGATCTGCCGGTAGAACTCCTGGAGATAGGAGAGGTCGGCGGAGAAGAGGCCTTCGACGATGCCTGGGTTGACCTCGCCTTGCTTGAGGTCGCCGAGCTTGGTGATCACGCGCGACAGCAAGATGATGACCAGGTAGGCCCGGTTGTTTTTCACCCGGAAGTCTTGGAGCGGGATGATCTCGTCCTTGGCGGTGGCGAGACGCATCACGCCCTTGCGATGCAAGTTGCCCTGATCGTCGACGAAGCCCTTGGGAAGCGTGAACTCGAACTCGGTCTTGAACGCCATTGCGGTCGAACTCCTCCTCTCGATGCTGCTCCATCAAACCTTAGCCCCGAGGGGCCTCCCGACTCAACGGGGATCCCTCGGGGCCAAGGACTGCCTTCGCCTTGAGGGGCTAAGGCTTACTTCATCTCCATCGTCTCGAACGCGATCTCCAGACCCTCGGTGGCGTTGGAGCTGTTGCGCGCGTTGAGCGCCGGGCCCTTGTACTTGGTGGGCCAGCACTCGTACAGGTTGTAGCGCACCGACTCGTTGCCGTTGTCCGTCAGCATCACGATGCTGACCGACTTGCGCACCACCGCGCCGTCGACCACCGTCTTGCGCCACTGGTAGAACTCCTGCGTGGCGGTGAAGTCGCGGGTCAACACGATGCGGCCCTGCTTCTGCCGGCCGGGGCGGAACTGGGTCACGCCGTTGTCGCCGTCGTGGTACTCGATGACCTCATGCTCGAACTCGAGGCCCTCGATGGTGTGTACGCCGCCGACGGTCACGCCGTCGATCTCGACGGTGAATCGGTGTGCCTGGTTGGGATCGCCCTGGGTCTTGTTTGCGCTGGCCAGCTTGTCGCGTGTCCACTGAACGGGCATTGCTGTTCTCCGGTTTGACGGGCCTCGCGGGCCCTTTTGTTCACTGCATCCGGAATCGCTTCCGGTCCTTCGCTACTACAGCGTTGCCGACCATCCCCAACCCCGAAGGGAACCCGGGGCGACTTGCGCCGCCCCGGGCATCCCGGACTTCGTTACTTCGCCTGCCCAGCCATCTGGCCGATGCGGAAGATCACGAATTCCGCCGGCTTCACCGGAGCGATGCCGATCTCGCAGACCATCTGGCCCGCGTCGACCACTTCCGGTGGGTTGGTCTCGGAGTCGCACTTGACGAAGAACGCCTCTTCCGGCGTCTTGCCCATCAGCGCGCCCGAGTTGTAGATGCGCAGCAGGAACGCCGTGATGTTGCGCGTGACCCGCTTCCACAGGTTCTCGTCGTTCGGCTCGAAGACCACCCACTGCGTCCCGATCTCGATCGACTGCTCGATCATCAGGAACAGGCGGCGGACGTTGATGTAGCGCCACGACGGATCGCTGGAGATGGTGCGTGCCCCCCAGATGCGGATGCCGCGGTCGCCCAGATTACGGATGCAGTTGATCCCGCGCGGGTTCATGAAGTCCTGCTCCGGACGCGAGATGCTGTACTTCAGGCCCAGCGCTCCGCGGACGATCTCGTTCGCGGGAGCCTTGTGCACGCCGCGCTCATTGTCCGAGCGGGCGTAGACGCCGGCCACGTGGCCCGAGGGCGGGACGAAAATGTTGCCCTTCTCGGGATCGTACACCTGGATCCAGGGGAAGTAGTACGCCGCATACTGCGAGTCGCGCGGCTTGGGCATCTTTGCGATGCCATCCTTGCCCAGCTCCTCCGCCGAGTCGAGGATCGCGAAGCGGTACTTGTTGTTCTCGCAGTGCGAGATGACTGCGTCCTGGATCGCCGGCTCGCTCTGGCCCGGTGCGAGCACCAGAGAGATTTCCGGGATGTCGTTGAACACGTTCAGGCCCGTGCGACGGCCGGGACCCTCGTCCTTGCCGATGAACAGACCCGGGTTCGCAGCGGCGGGAGCGGCCGGGGCGGCAGCAGCAGCGGCCGCGGGCTTGGCACCCGCTGCCTCCTTCTTGGCCTCGGCTTCCTTCTTTTCGGCTTCCTTGGCCGCCTGCTCTGCAGTGATGGTCTTGGTGGAGACGTTGCAGATGAAGGCCTTGGTGCCGCCGTTGTTGAAGAACCCGTACACTGCGTGAGCGAGCAGTGTCGAGTGCGAGAAGTCACCAAACGTCCGGGTGTACTGCGCCCAGTTGGTGACCAGCACCGCCTCGTTCGTCGGTCCGACCGACGACTCGCCGATGAACGCCGCGGTCGAAGTGCCCACTGCTTCGATGGGCTTCGAGCCGCGGTCGACCTCCTCGATGTACACGCCAGGGGACAAATACGAAGTTGCCATGAACTACTCCTCTACCGTTCGGTGGTTGGAGACCGCACAAGGGAGGCGGCCTCGCGTGGGAGATTGCGATTGCTTCCTCTTCATGATGACCACATGACGAACGACCTCGTTGGTACGCACCAAGGAGTTACCGCTTCGGCGGAGCCACGATCTTCGGTGGCTTCGCCTCCACCCCCAGCTCCTTGGCGCTCACGCTGCCCAGGGGTGGCCTGAGTTGATCGAAGACGTCGATGTGCCGCTGGCGCACGCGCTTGCTGCGCCCGAGCTCGCGGCCGCTGTAGAGACGCGCCTCGGCACGGTAGCCGATGGAGACGCGCGGGCCCTGGCCGAATCCGCCGAAGACCTTGGAGGCGGTGTCCAGCGTGTACTCGTCGTCTGCCACCAGCGGCAGCGTGTCGCCCTTGAAGAAGCTGTCGCCCTGCAGCTGCTCACCGGAGAGGCGCGGGTGATCGAGGAAGGCCCGCATGCCCAACGCGAGGATCTCGTGCTCGTCGGAGAGATCGTCGGCGGCGGCGGTGAGCAGGTAGTTGAGCTTCATGTCCAGCGGCCGCGCGTAGCGGACCACGTGCGTCTCGCCCTTGTCGTCGGTGATCTCTTCTTCGAGGTGCCAGTTCTCGTCCTTGCGCACTTCGAAGAACGGCCGCACGTCGTAGAGGTAGAGCACCAGGCAGGGCGCGTTCTTTTTCAAGAACTCCGCCGTAGGCGCGGCGAGGTAGGCCTTGCCCTTGGCGCGCGCCGCGGAGATCTCCGCCTTCAGCACTGCGAGCAGGCTCTGACCGACATCGCGGATGACCTGGTGCTTGGGCATTGAAGACGGTCCGCTACCCTAGGAGTTGATTCTCCCGAACTGGTCCAGTGTGAGGGGGCTCGCCCATTTTGAGAGAAAGCCGCCCAGAGTCAAGCAGTGCACGATCGAATCGATCGGTGTGTCGCGTCCGACTCTGAAAACGATCGTTAATTCCACGACTTCCCCCCAGCCGTTACCCCAGGTTTCCTCCGCCGCTGCCGCCCTTGCTCGGATCGTCGGCGCCTTCCTTCGCGCGGCGCGCTTGATCCTGCGCGTCGGCCACGCTGCTCTGGGTGCTCTGCACTTGACCCTGCGCGTCCTGCGCGGAGCCAGCCGCGTCGGTCGCGCTCGCGGGCGCCGCGCCCCACACCGCGCTCTGGCCTGCGGCCTGCGCTGTCTCGGTGCTCGGAACGACGCCCGCGACGCCGGACGATGCATTGGCCGTCATCTCGCCGGCGCCCGGCGCCGCCGACGCGGTCCCGACCACGCCTGCGCCGGGGATTGCGCCGGTGGCTGCACCGGTCGCGCCCGCAGACGCGCTCGCCACTGCCTCTCCGGCGCTCGGCGCAGCCGACGCGGCGTTCGCGGCGCCGACCGCCGAGCTGGCCATGCCCACGCTGTCGACGGCGCCGCTGGCGACGTCGGTCACACCGGGCCCGCCGCCGCCAGAGGGCACGGGCTGGCTCGCCGCGCCCTGCGCCTGATCGAGGACGGACGGCGAGGCCGGAGCTGCCGGCGCGGCGCCCGAGACTGCGGCCCCTGCGTCGGGGACTGCAGGTGCAGCCGGAGCCGCCGCCGCTGCGCCTGCAGGAGACGGAGCCGCGGGAGCCGCCGGAGCCGCCACTGCCGGAGCTGCTGGTGCGGCAGGAGCTGCCACCGCAGGAGCTGCTGGTGCGGCAGGAGCTGCCACCGCAGGAGCTGCTGGTGCGGCAGGAGCTGCCACCGCGGGAGCTGCTGGTGCCGCGGGAGCTGCTGGTGCCGCGGGAGCTGCTGGTGCCGCGGGAGCGGCGGCCGTCGGTGCTGCCGGAGCCGCCGGTGCTGCTGGAGCTGCCGGTGCTGCGGGGGCTGCCGCCGTCGGAGCTGCGGGAGCCGCCGGTGCCTTCGGCGCCGCCGCTGTCGGAGCCGCGGGGGTTGCGGGAGCTCCCGGTGCTGCTGGTGCGGCCGGTGCTCCTGGAGCTGCCGTCGGTGCCGTGGAAGCTGCGCCCTGCGCCTGGCCCGCAACTCCTTGCGCTCCGCCCGCCGCGCCCTGCGCCTGTTGCGTCGCGCCAGCACCTTGCTGTGCCGCGCCGCCGGCCTGTTGTGCCGCGCCGGCCGCGCCACCCGCCTGTTGTGCGGCGCCGCCTGCTTGCTGTGCAGCGCCCGCTTGATCCGCCGCGCCTCCGGCCTGCTGTGCCGCGCCACCCGCGCCCGCCGCCTGACTCGCCGCGCCCGCATCGGGCGCCTGCGCGCCGCCAGCCTGTTGTCCTGCTCCGGCTTGCTGTCCTGCTCCGGCTTGCTGTCCTGCCGCTGCCTGCTGTCCCGCCGCCGGCTTGGGCGGAGCTTCCTTCGGAGGCTCCTTCTTGACCGTGGCGGCGGCGGCCGCCTGCTGCGACTGCTTCGCTTGCGCGGTGGCGCCGCCGGTCGCCTGCGCCGTGGCGGCGTGCGAGGCCTGCGCCGCGCCCGCGCTCTTCTGCGCTCCGGCCGTGTCTCCCTTGGAGGCGCTGTCCACCGCGCTCTGCGCCTTGTCGGCCGTCTCGGCCGCCTTCTTGGCCGCCTTCTCCAGCTCGCCGATGGAGTTGATGGCCGAGTCCTGCGCCTTCTGATCGTCGGGCGCCTTGCACGCTCCGGTCGCCGTGCCCTTGGCTTCCTTGCTGCCTTCGGTGGCGTGCTCGGCCGCGCCGGTCGCGCTCTGCGACGCCGACGACGCGGCGTTGATCTTGTCGGCGGTGCCCGGACGCTGGGGCAGCCCGCGGAAGAGCGTCTTGTTCGACTCGATCTGCTGCTTGGCGCTCTTGAGCGCCTCCTCCGCCTTCTTCACCGCCTCGCCGGCCGAGGCCGTCTGCTTCTCCGCCTCGACGGCGATGGTGTCCTGGTGCTGCTTGACGGTGCTCTTGGCCTGATCGAACGCCTTCTGCCCCTCGTCATACGCGCCCTGCAGATGTTTCACCGCGCTCTCGACGTGGTCCTTGATCTCGGGAATGCGCGAGGTAAGATCCTTGAGGCTGCCGTGGTGCTTCTTCACCTCGTCGAAGGCGGCCTTGGCGTCGTCGTACGCGGACTGCACCTGGTCGACCGCTCCGCGCGCCTGTGACATCAGCGTGTCCGAGCTCTTGTCGACGGCCACGCCGCTCTTCTTGATGGTGTCGGCGAGCGGACCCTGCATCTTCTGGCCCTGCTCGTGCAGCTTGCCGTACTGGTCCTTGAGCGTGCCGAGGAACTGCTTGGTCTGCGCCTCGTGCTTGTCGCCGTTCTGGTCGTGCTGCTTGGAGAGGTCGTCGTGCTTGGCCTCGGCGGCCTTGGTGTG
>Ga0307479_10003313_pt1 | contig 14663 bp, 8 predicted proteins | sample atmos_gasesECM4C_FD_203743 | JGI IMG/M metagenome (GOLD analysis project Ga0307479, IMG submission 203743) | Hardwood forest soil microbial communities from Morgan-Monroe State Forest, Indiana, United States - atmos_gasesECM4C_515 | ecosystem: Environmental > Terrestrial > Soil > Temperate...
ATGGTCCTCGAGGGCCTGGGCATCGTCCTCGACGACCAGGGCAAGCTCGAGGAGGCGCTGCCGGTGAAAGAGCGCGTGCTGGCCATCGACGAGAAGGTGCTGGGACCGGGCCATCCGCACGTGGCCTTCGCCGAGGACCAGCTGGCCGAGACGCTGATGCTGCTCGGCCGGCCCGCAGAGGCGCTGGAGCATGCGCGGCGTGGGCTGGCCGTCCGCGAGCGCGCGCTGCCGCCCGATTCTCCGTTCATCGCCTTCTCGCATTCGCGCATCGGGTACGCGCTGCACGCGCTGCACCGTGACGGCGAGGCGCTCGAGGAGCACCGGCGCGCGCTGGAGATTGGCCAGAAGCGGCTGGGGACCGACAGCCGCGACCTTACGTTCTCGCTGCAGGGGATGGGAGAGGACCTGCGCGCGCTCGGCCGGCCCGGCGAGGCCGTCGCGCCGCTCACTCGCGCGCTCGCGCTGCGGGAGAAGTATCGCGTCGATCCCGGCCAGCTGGCCGACACGCGCTTCGAGCTGGCGCAGGCGCTGTGGGAGTCGAGCCAGGACCGCAAGCGGGCGCGCGAGCTGGCCTCGGCCGCCGCGGTCGACTACTTGCGCGCGCTCTCGCAGGGCGAACGCGACGCCAGCGCTCGCGGGCAGCTGGTCTCGGACTGGCTGGCGAAGCGATAGATCGCCTAGGCGAGTTCCGCCAGCGCCGGCCGCAGATAGCTGGCTGCCGGTCGCGACTCCATGATCTGGCGGCCGGCGCCGGCGAGACGGGCGCACTCAGCCGGGGATTGCAAGAGGTCGAGACAGGTTCGCGCGAGGTGGGCGTGGTCGGCGAAGGCGACGCCCTCCTCGAAGGGCGCTTCCTCCTCGGGCGAGGCGCCACGCTCGCACACCACCGCGCGGCCGTTGGCGAGCAGATACGAGACGCGGACGATCTCGAACACCTTGGCCTCGAAGAAATGGACGTTGAGCACCATGCGCGAGCGCGCGATGAGCCGGTCGCGCTCTTTGCCGTAGACGCCGAACACCGACTCGACCCGCGCGCCCGCCGCGGTCAGCTCGTCGAGCACCGCTTGCCTACGCTCGTTCAGGGAGCCGTAGAAGAGCACGTCGATCTCCTCCGGCAAGGACTCGATGCGCGCCAGCTCCGGGACAAATCCGACCGGCACCACGCGGGGCCGCGGCACGCCGAGAGCCACGAGGTTGGCCGCGTTGTGCTCGCTGTAATCCCAGACGCGAAACCGGCGCAGGATCTCCAGCGCGGCCGGCTCGAACCACGGCCCGGGACCGGCCTGCTCCAGGTTGTAGAGGACGGAGTCCGTCGGCAGCGGGATGGGATGGCGGGCGAGCAGATTCGATCCCAGCACGATGGCGCGGCGGCCGGGCAGGTCGGCGCGATCGGTGACGATCGCGTCGTGCCCCAGCGATCGCGCCGCCGACTCCAGCGTCTGCGCCACTTCGCGGAAGGCCTCGCTGTGGACGTACCCCGGCGGCGAGACGATGCAGACCGCGAGCTTCACGCCCCGCCCAGCTTGCGCTCGCAGATTTCGATGCCCCGGCGCGGGTACTCGCCGTACTTGGAGAGGTCGACGAAGAGCACCGCGTCGGGCGGCGGCGCTCCGCAAGCCAGCGCGCTGCGGTACCACTGGCGGGCGAAGTCGTACTGCTGCAGCTCGCCGAAGCAGTCGGCGATCAGGCAGTGCGTCTCGGCGTAGCGCGGGTCGATGCGCAGCGCGCGGTAGCCGGCCTCGATGCACTCCTCCCAGCGGCGCAAGGCGAAGTGGCTCTCGGCGAGGAAGAACGCCGCCATGTACTTCTCGCAGCGGAAGGCGCCGCCCATCGACAGGTACTGCGAGTAGCGGAGGATGGCCTCGTCGTGGCGGCCGGCGATGCGCAGGCAGTTGCCCAGGTAGAAGAGGTTGTGGAGGTCGGCCGGATTCTCGCGCGCCTCCAATTCGCAGAGGCGCAGGTTGCGCTCGTTGGACGGCTCCTTGCCGGTCTTGTCGGGCAGGTGCTGCACCAGGATGGCGCGGTCGTCCTCGATGGAGCCGTGCACCACCGGGTACTCGTGGATGCGGCCGGTGAAGCGGTTGCGCGGCTCGTTCTTGAAGAGGCGGACCTGCAGCCAGGTGTGATCGTCCCAGCGGATGGTGGCGTTCAGCCCGGCGAATCCTCCACGCGCGGCCGCGGCGCGCAGCCGCTCGACGCTGCCGGGCTGCAGCACGTCGTCGGCGTCCATCCACAGGAGCCACTCCTGCGTGGCCATCTCCAGCGAGACGTTGCGGGCCAGCGAGAAGTCGCGGATGCGGCCGTCCTCGCCGTTGCAGGCAGTGAAGCTGCGCAGCCGCGCGCCGAAGCCTGTGGCGATGGCCGCCGTCTGGTCGCGCGACCCGGTGTCGACGATGTTCAGCTCGTCGAACGCGCCCTGGAAGCTCTCCAGACAGCGCGCCAGCACGCGCTCCTCGTCCCTCACGATCATGCACGCGCTGATGCCCATCGCCCTGCAACGCTAGCACACAGCCTGACGCAGTTTGACGTTGCAGGGGGGCTCCGCTCAAATGCTCCTCGAGAAGCTTGCGGGGGCCACAATGGGAGATCCGAATTCGTCTCGTCCGCCTCCGACCGACGCGGCGGTCATCTCGTTCACCGTCTTTGACAAAGACGGCGTGGAGCAGGCGAGCGCCGCCGAGGTCCTGCGCAACCAGCAGGTGAAGGTCCACTGGGTTCTCGAAGGAATCTCGATCCAAGGGATCTATATCGCGACTGATGCCGACCCCAGTTTCGAGTCCACGCAAGAAGTCGACTCCGACGCCACGGCGTTTTTTGATCTCCCTCCAGACGCGCCGCAAGAAGCAAAATACACGCTCTGCATCGCCACACAGGAAGGAACGCAGGTCACGGGTCCGTGGGTCACGATCAGACAGGTAGATCCGCCGAGCAAGGCGCCTCCGCCACCGATCGGACCTCCACCTGGCGGCGGGCTCCCGCCCACTGCCAAGCCGCCGCCTACTGCAAAGCCGCCACCGACGGGCAAACCGCCCACGAGGCGCCCGCGCACGATCACCACCTATCCGCCTCCTCCGCAGCCACCGACGCGCCTCGTCCCACCGCCGGTGCTCCTCGATTTCTGGGGGCATTGTCCGGCTGATCCCCCCGAAAGCGACCACAAGAAACTGCTGCATGTTCCGCCCAACTCAACCGTGACCCTGGAGTGGACGGCCAACGTCGAGCCTGGAGGTTGGGACACAATCCACATCGACAATGGAGTGCCGCCTCTCAGCCCCTCGCAGACGTCAGTCGATGTCACTCCAGCGAGCGACACCACGTACTCGATCACCTTGAACAAGGGCAGTTACATGTTCAGCCCGCCGTCGGTGACTGTCGACATCAAGCCCGCCGACGCTTCCGACTTGACCCCGCTGCAGCTTCCGCCCCTGGAGCTGGACTTCGAAGGCGTCGTCGTGAAAGGGAAGCTCTCGAAGCGATTCACATACTGCGACGTCACCTTGAGCGGCAGCGTGAAAGGCGGCTTCAACGTCAAGCTCACCCAGGACCCCACCGTCACCATCACGACTGACTGGGACAAGAAGAAGGGCGAGGTCGAGCTGGAACTGGCGGTCCAGCTGGCTCACGGCAAGTGCGACAGCTGGATCGACGAATGGAGCCTTTCGGGCGGACCTTCGTTCACCGTGTCCTCCGGTGAGCTCTCGTGCAAGGTGGTGGGAAAGATCGAGGCCGAGAAAAAACTCCCCCACGGAATCACGCTCGGCGGCGAGGGCAGCGTCACCTTCACACTCATCGGGTTCGAGAAGGAAGAAGGGGAATGGAAAACGAAGTTCGGCAGCATCGATTTCACGGTCAAGTTCGAGGTCAAGGTCGACTCGACGACCTTCGCGGATGTGGTGGCCGCAGTGTTCAAGCAATTTGGCTACAGCGATTGCGAGATCACGGGTGAGGGCACGGTCGCATTCGAGTTGTCGGCGGAGGTCCAGCCGCGGCTGGACCAGATCCTCAAAGCGGCTCTCGAGGAGGGCGGTGATGTCGCCGAGGCGGCCGGCGGAGCAGCCGATGCAGGCGTGGAAGCAGGGACCGATGCCGGCGCAGAAGCGGGCGCCGACGCCGGCGCGGAAGCGGGAGCCGATACGGCACTCGACCTCGGGGGCGCGGCAATCAGCGACGTGCTCATCATGGTCGCCTTTCCCGCGGTGATGGTGGCTGCCGAAATCGCCTTCATCATCTACCTGGGCGATATCGATGCCGAAGCCGACCTGGAACTGCAGTTGCAGACGATGGTCAACCAGCTCGCTGCCGACATGACCAACGCCTTCATGCAAGCGATCGCCGAGGATGATCCCGCGCAGAACAACAAGGCGACGGCGGACGACAAGCGCCAGTCCTCGCACAGTCAGATTTCCGCCGTCGATCTGGGCTATGTGCTGGGATACGACGTGTTTGAAGAGACCATCCGCTACCTGCACGGCACCGACCCGAAAACTGGCAAGCAGCGCAATCCCAGCATGAGTGATGCTGACGTGCGCCAGGCCGCCCACAAACTCGTGCAAGACAACAAAGACGAGATTTGGGGAGGCAGCAAGGACTGGTATTCGGGTGACAAGCGGCATTGGGGCGCGCTTGGCGACTGGTTCCTGCCGCTTGCACAGATCGCCATCTGGCACACGTGGGCCAAACAGGTTTGCGGGGACTTGTCGAACGCCGACATCGAGCTATCGACGGGGTTTGACGCAGTCTTCGCCCTGCAGAGCTTCGACGACCCGGACAACTTGTTCGTCTTGCCCGGTCCGCCCGCGCCACCTGGAGCGGGTCGATACAACCTGAGCGACCTCTACAAGAACTTTCAAACCTGAAGTCGCCTCAGCCAACCGTAGGCGAACGGACCGCTAGCCGAGTTTTGCGCGGAAGCGAATCGGGAGGGCCTTGCCCGTGCCAGCGGACGGATGTTGGGCTTTCACCGTCGCACGGGCGACGCCTCCTTGGACCTTCGCGCTCGCCTGCGCAGCCGACGACCACCCCGCGCTGCCGCGTACCTCCAGCGTGAAGGCGACGTTGGCACCTTCTCCATCCTCGACCTCGGCGATCATTTCGACGGTTTCCCCGGCGCGCACCAACGAGGCGCCCCACTTCATCGACGTAATCTTTCCCTTGGCTGCATCAGCGCCGGCTTTGCCGTCGCCTGTTTGTGCTGCGGCGTCCGCCGATTGCGATGCTTCCGCTTGACCCGCTGCGCCTCCCGCGGCTTGGCCTGCTGCGCCCGCTGCCGCTCCCACGACTGGCTTGGTCCAGTCGGTGCCTTGCAGGCCGCCCTGGCCGGCGGCTGCCGCGGCTGCTGCGGCTGCTGCTGCCGCCGCGTCGGCCGCGATCTTCGCGGGAGAGACGTCGCTGCTGAGATCCTCGGCGGCGGCGGCGGCGGCAGCTCCGGCTGCCGCGGCTGCGGCGGCGGCAGGTTGCTCCTGGTTCTCGGGAGCAGCGGCGGCCGCTGCCGCCGCTACCAGCGCCGCCTTCGCTCCCTCCTCGATGGCCGCCAGGATCTCGTCGAGGAAGCTGCTCGGATTCAGCTCCACCTTGTCGGCCTTCATGTTGATCTGCGGGCCGGCCTTGAACTGCATCTTCTGCGCGACCTTGAGGTTGAACTTGCTCCCGATGGCGATCTTGCCCGTCTTCTTGGTCTTGATCTCGATGTCCTCGCAGGCGAGGACGATCTTCTTCTCGGCCGTGATCGAGAAATCGCCTTCCTTGGCCTCGACGAGGAACTTCTTCCCCTTCACGTCGAAGGTCATCGTCCGTTTGCCGCTCTTGTCGCCGAGGACGATCATCTCGGCGTCCTTCTTGTCGTCGAACACCAGCTTGTGCCCGGACTTGGTCTGCACCTGGATGGTGGTGTTCTCGTCCTGGTAGGCGTCCTGCATCGGCTTGTCCTTGCCGTTCCAGAGCGAGCCGATGACGTAGGGCCGGTTCGACTGGCCGCGCTCGAAGGCGACCAGCACTTCGTCGCTCACGTGCGGCAGCCAGTAGAAGCCGCGGCCGTCGCCGCCCGAGGGCTGTGCCACGCGCGCCCAGCTGCTCTCGGGCTTGCCGGGCAGCCGCGGAAAGCAGACCTTCACCCGCCCCTGCTTGTCGGGATCCTTGACGTTGGTGACGATGCCGATCTCGACGCCGAAGATGTTGGCATCGCTCGCCTTGGCAAGCTGGTGCGCCTTCTTCAGCTGCTCGTAGAGATTTTCGGCCAAGCCGGCCCCCGCAACCGCCCCGCTTCGCTGCGCCTTGGAAGTTTATCAAAACAAATGTCGTCTTGATATGGCGCCTTTCGGATTAACCTCGACGGATGAAGACCCTCTGCCTCGCGCTCGCCTGCTGCGCGTGCGTGCACTTTCCCAGCTATCCGGATCTGGTCGCGGCCCCGGCGCATCCGGCGCAGAGCATCCTCATCCGCGACGTCCGCCTCTTCCGCGGCACCGTCAAGGAGGCCGAGGAGCACATGGACGTGCTGGTCAAAGGCGACAAGATCGCCGACGTCCGCAAGACCGCGGGCGAGGCGCCGCAGGCGGAGCAAGTAATCGACGGGCGCGGCCTCACGCTCCTGCCCGGCTTCGTCGATCTCCACGCGCACCTCACCTACACCGCCGCGCCCCCCTGGTACCTGGCCATGCCCAAGCCCGAGCACAACGCGCAGGCGCATGTCTACGCGGGCGTCACCACCGTGCTCGACCTGGGCGGCGACCCCGGCGAGATCATCGGGCTGCAGCACGAGATCGCCCTGGGCAAGCCAATCGGTCCGCGCATCTACTTCGCCGGGCAGCACCTCACCGTGCCGGGCGGGTATCCGCTGGACATGATCCGCGACGTCTACGGCCGCCTCGCCTACTGGTCCTTGGAAGGCTCGCACGCGCGCGGCGTCAGCACCATCGCCGCGCTGGAGGGCGAAGTCGACCGGCTGCACGCGCTCGGCGCGCGCTTCATCAAGGTGATGGTGGCCACCATTCCGCCCTCGGGCGCGCCGCGGCTCTCCGACGACATGGTCCGCGCGGCGGTGTTGCGCGCGCACTCCTACCGCATGAAGGTCGCGGCCCACATCGACACCGCCTCCGACGCGCTCATCTGCGCGCGCGCCGGGGTCGACCTGCTCGCCCACGGAGTCGAGGCGCCGGCGCTCACCGACGAGCAGGCGCGCGAGATCGCCGCCTCGGGGATCCGCGTCGAGCCCACGCTGGTCAACTTCGAGCGCTTCGACGAGCTGGCCGACGGCCATTACCAGGGCTCGGCCATCGAGCGCGAGAGCGAGCCGCCCGAGCTGTTGGCGCAATTCTCCGACGAGAAGCTGCGCGAACAGCGCGAGTCGTTCCTGAAATCCTCATTCGAGAGCTGGGGCGAGGAGCTGGAGAAGTATCGGGCGGAGCGGCCGCGCAATCTCATGCGGCTGTACGCGGCGGGCGTGCCGGTGCTGGTCGGCGACGACGCGATGGGATCGATCGCCGCCTTCGCCGGCGGCTATCACGACGAGCTGCGCATGATGGTCGAGGCCGGCATGCCGGCGGCCGAGGTGCTGCTCTCTGCCACCGGGCGCGCGGCGAAGTTCCTCGACGATGCGCCAACGTTCGGCACCGTCGAGCCGGGCAAGAGCGCGGACCTCTTGCTGGTGCGCGGCAACCCGCTCGAGGACATCGGCGCCACCCGCAACATCGAAAAAGTCTTCGTCCGCGGCGTGGCCGTCGAGCGCACTCCCATCCGGCACTGAGTGGAACCTCGCTGGCCACTCTTGGTGCTGGCCGCGCTGCTTCTGGCAGCGCTGGCCTTCGCCGCCTGGGCGGCCGTCCGCCGCGCGCGACTGCGCCGTCGCGTTCCTGCGCGGCGAGCGCCGAGGCTGCGCCATCCGGTGGTGCTGGCGCACGGCGTCTTCGGCTTCGACGAGATCGCCGTCGCCGGCCGCCGCCATCGCTACTTCCGCAACATCGCCGAGCGCATCGACGGCGCGCAGTTCCACGCGCTGCGGCTGCCGCCCGTGGCGCAGATCGCAGTGCGCGCCGAGAAGCTGGCGGCGCTCGTGCGCGAGCTGCCGGGCGAGCGCATCAACGTGATCGCGCACAGCATGGGCGGGCTCGACGCGCGCTTCGCCATCGCGCGGCTGGGACTATCCGCGCGCGTGGCCTCGCTCACCACCATCGGAGCGCCGCACCAGGGCACGCCTCTCGCCGACCTGCGGGTGATGCGCCTGCTGGCGCAGCGCGTGGGGGCGCTGCGCGACCTGACGCCGCAAGCGGTCGCCCGCTTCAACCTCGAAGTCCCCGACGCGCCGGGAGTCGCCTACTGCAGCGTGGTGGCCGCGACCGACCTGCGCCACACCAATCCGCTCCTCTGGCCCTCGCACGTGCACCTGTCGCGGCTCTCGGGTCCCAACGACGGCCTGGTCCCCGCTGCCTCGCAGCGCTGGGGCAAGGTGCTCTGCGAAGTGCAGGCCGACCACTGGGCGCAGGTGGGCTGGTCGCTGCGCTTCGACGCGGTCGCGCTCTACGAGGAGATCCTCCGCCAGCTGGCGGAACTGGGCTTTTGAGCCGGCACCCTGTGCTAGCATTTGCGCCGGGGAGGCCCCATGACAGCCCGGATCTGCAGCGCCGCGCTGCTCGTCCTCGTCCTCGCCTGGGGCGCGCGCGCCGACGAGGCGTCCGACGCCAAGGCGCGGCAGGCGTACGCCGAGGGAAAGGCCGAGTACGATCTGGGCCACATCGCCAAGGCGCTGGAGGCGTTCGAGAACGCCTACCGCTACAAGCCGGTGCCGGCGCTGCTCTTCAACATCGCGCAGTGCCACCGGCTGCTCGGCGATCTCAAGTCGGCGGCCATGACCTATCGCGCGTACCTGCGCAACGACCCCAGCAGCCCGCAGGCCAGCAAGGCCAAGGAGCTGCTCGAGCAGGTCGAGGAGGCGATGGAGCGGCAGACCAAGGCCCAGAGCGCGCCGCCGCTCGGGCTCACCACGCCGACCCAGCCCGCTCCCGCTCCAGCGCCGCCGCCTGCCGCCGCCGCGCCGACGCCAGCTCCTGCTCCGGCGCCCGCGCCCGTCGTCGAGGCTCCTCCGAAGATCGTGCCGGCCGTGACGCGCGCGCCGGCAGCGGCGGTGGCGGCCCAGCCGGCTCCCGCGCCGGTCCCGCGGCAGCGGCTGTGGAGCTACGTCGCCGGAGGCGCGGCGCTGGCGGCGCTCGCCGGCGGCACCGTCTTCGGCCTCAAGGCCAACAGCGCAGCCTCGGCTCTGCAGAGCACGCCGCACGACCGCGCCTACCTCGACAAGCAAGAGCCGCAGATCCGCTCCGACGCGAGCAAGGCCACCGCGCTCCTCGCGGGCGGAGTGATTCTCGCTGCCGCCGCCTCCGCCCTCTGGGTCTTCGAGTTCTGATGCTCATGAAGCGACTGCTCCTCCTCGCCGCGCTCGTCGCCTGCAGCCCCGGACTGGGCGGCTATCCGTGCACCAAGGACGACGAATGCCCCACCGGCTCCATCTGCGGCGCCGGCGGCAAGTGCCAGGCGGGGCCGGCCTGCAGCGCGGGGCAGACCCTCTGCCACGCCTGCGTCGACCTCGCCATCGACACGGCCAACTGCGGCAGCTGCGGCAACGCCTGCCCCGGCGACCCGCACGGCACCGCCTCCTGCGCGTCGGGATCGTGCGCGCTCGCGTGCGGCGTGGGCTTCGTCAAGCAGGGCGCGGGCTGCATCGGCCCGCCGCCGGCGCCGTCCGGCCTCACCGCCGTAGGCGCGCAGGGCAGCGTCGCGCTCTCGTGGAGCGCGGTGGCCGGCGCCGACCACTACCAGATCGAGCGAGGCACCTCGGCCGGCGGGCCTTACACGCAGCTCGCCACCACCACCGGCACCACATACAGCGACACCAGCGCCGCGCCCGGCACGAACTACTTCTACGTGGTGGCGGCGGTGAACGGCGCGGGAGCCGGCGCGCTCTCGGCCGAGGCGGCCGCGCTCACCGCGCCCGCCGCTCCCGCCGGCGTGACGGCCACGCCGGGCTCGGGGCAGATTTCGCTCTCCTGGACCGCGTCGGCCACCGCCACCGGCTACGCCGTGCAGCGCTCGACCCAGAGCGGCGGACCCTACTCTTCCGCCGGCACCAGCTCGGTGAGCAGCTTCCTCGACAGCGGCCTGCTCGACGGCACCACCTATTACTACGTGGTCTTCGCCTCCAACGCGTCGGGGACGAGCCTGGCTTCGACGGAGGTCAAGGCCACCACCCGCACAGCCACCGCCGGTCCGGGACATCTCACCGCCGTGGGTTCGCTCAGCGCCATCTCGCTCAGCTGGGATGCGGTCACTTCTGCGAGCGGGTACAACATCTATCGCTCGAGCACCAACCAGGCGGGTTCGTTCAACCGCGTCGGCAACAGCACCAGCCCCGCCTTTACCGATGTGACCGGAGTGGTGAGCGGCTCGGATTACTACTACCAGGTGGCCGCGGTGTTGGCGGGTCTCGAGGGCGGCGCGACCAGCATCGCCGTCCCTGCCGCGCCCAGCTCGCTCGCCGCTAGCGGTTCGCCGAACGAAGTCGTGCTCACCTGGACCGGCTCCGCCGCCGCCACCGGCTACACGATTTACCGCGGTCCAGCCAGCAACTCCTACGACACCACCTTTGCCTCGACGACCGCGCGCTACGACGACCAGTCAGCCGGCAACGTGGCCTACTTCTACCAGGTGCAGGCCACGGCCCCGGGCGCCATCCGAAACTCCATCGAGCTGCCGGTTCCCGCCGCGCCCACATTGCTTTTCGCAAATCTGCCCTTGCCCGGAAACGTGCCGCTCGCGTGGACGGCGCCGTCGCCTGCGCCTTCCGGCTACCACGTGCTGCGCAGCTCGGGCGGCGCCTTCGCGCCGCTCGACACCGGCGCGCCGCTGACCGCGACCAGTTACACCGATACGGATCCGGCGGTGACCAACGCCGCCACCTTCCAGTACGAGGTCACCTCGGTGATCGGCAGCGGCAGCCGCGCCTCCTCGCCGGCTACGATCTACGCTGCGCCTTCAACGCCCTTGGCGAGCGGCGCGGCCACATCGATCAACATCAGCTGGAGCGCCGTCACCGGCCCGAGCAGCTATGAGCTGGAGCGCGCGACTGCGGCCGCGGGTCCCTTCGCGGAAGTAGGGACGCTGATCGGGCAGACTGCCTCGCCGCAGGCGTCGGACAGCGGGACCATCGCCAGCAAAGAATACTGGTACCGGGTGCGCAGCTACGATTCCGCTTCCCAGAGCGCCGGCCTCCCCTCGGCGGTCGTACACGTGCCGGGGCAGCCCACCGCGCCGTCGCTGCAGGGCGGCCTGGGCAACGTGAAGGTCACCTGGACGGGCGGCAGCGGCGCCGCGCAATTCGACGTGGTCCGCACCAACTCGGGCACCGTGGTCCCCATCACCAACGTGGGCCCCTCGCCTTATACCGACGCCGACCCGGCGCTCTCCAATTCCGTCAGCTACAGCTACGACGTCGAGGCGAAAGACGGCAACGGCTCGCGAGTTTCCGATTCGACCCAGCTGCTCGTCGCGCCGGTGTTCGCGGCCACCACTAGCGTGCCGGCGCAGATCAACTTGTCGTGGAGCGCCGTCAACGGCGCGACCGGGGGCTACGTGGTCTCCTCCGGATCCTCAGCAACCGGGCCGTTCACCGCGGGCTCGCCCACCTCGGCGACCAGCGCCACCGACACCACCGTCGCGCCGTCGAGCAGCGAGTTCTACGTGGTGCAGTCGGTCGCGTCGGGCTCGATGAGCATGTTCTCGACCGTGCTCGCCGTACCCGCCGCGCCTGCGCCCTCGGCCTCGGGAGATCCAGCTTCGATCGCGATCGCATGGACGGGATCGGGGGTGGAGTCGAGCTGGCTGGTCGAGCGGGGGACTTCTTCCGGAAGCTACGGCACGCCAGCGAGCGTCTTCACGCCGAGCCGTACCGACGCGGTCACCAGCGCGGCCTACTTCTATCGCGTCACCGCCCTGGGTCCGTTGGCGTCGCGCCAAGGCAGCGAGCTGGCGGTCCCTTCGGCGCGCACCGTCTCCGAGAGCGGCGGCGGCGCGGGCAGCGTCTCCTTGAGCTGGACGGCCGGCAGCGAAGGCACGCCGGTCACGCTCACCGCGCTCAACCTGCAGCGCACCATCCTTGGCCAGAGCAAGACCTTGGTGATTGCCCTCGGCGCCGGCGACACCTCGACCACCGACGCCGGCCTCGATGCGGCCACTGCATATCAGTACTCCTTGCAAGCCGTCGCTGGTTCGGCCTCGCGCAACTCCGCCACGCTGCTCCTGCCCGAGTCCGCCTCGCTGACGCAGGCCAACGGCTTTGGCGCCAAGGTGCAGCTGGCCTGGAGCAATTCGCCCAGCGCCACCGGGTACACCGTCTTCCGCGACGCGAGCCAGATCGCCACGCCCGCGGCAGGGACCACCACGCTCACCGATACGACGGCGAACCCGGCGGCCCACACCTACTTGCTGCGGGCGAGCGCCGACCTCTACCGCGACTCGGGAACGCTGACGATGCCGGCGCCTCCGACTCATCTCGCACCCACCGCCACCGGAACTTCCATCTCGCTCACCTGGGATGCCGTTGCCGGCGTGACCTGGCGCGTGTTGCGCTCGACCAGCTCCGGCGGTGAGGACCCCTCGAGCGCGCTGGCGAGCGGCCTCACCAGCCCGAGCTACACCGACGCCAGCCTTACGCCCGACTCGACCTTCTTCTACGTCGTGCAGGCCACCGCCCCGAACACGCAGTCGTTCCCGTCCAGCGAGACTTCGGCGACGGCCATCGACACCCCGACGGGACTGGCCGGTTCGCAGAGCAACCATCACTCGCAGATCTCCTGGACGCCGAGCGTGGGCGCGTCCTCGTACGTCGTCTCGCGCTCGTCGACGCTGGCTGGGACGTACACCCAGGTCGGGACTCCGACGGCGGCGACTTTCTCCGAGACCCTGACCACCTCGGCCATCGCCACCGTCTTCTACAAGGTCGCCGCGACGGACGGCACGCACGTGACCCCGACGTCGGCGCCGCTGCAAGTCGACCCCCGCCAGTTCTGCGTCCTCAACACCAACACCAACAAGATCGAGAGCTACGACGAGACACAGACCAGCCCCGCGACTCCCCTGAAGATGATGACCTCCCCTATCTCGGGAGGAGGAGGCGGCGGAGCAGGGAGTCCCTTCGGTCTCGCTGCCGACATCACCACCCATGACCTCTTCATCGCCGGCAACGCGGTCCCCGACGTCTTCGCGTTCGGTCTTCCCCTCGGCGCGCCCCCACTCCCCTACTCGCCGCTCCAGTACCCGCAGGGCACCGAGAACGTCTCCGCGCAGGCGGGAATGTTCTTCGTCGTCTCCAGCAACGTCAACCAGGTCAACTGGTACAGCCAGGCGACCGGCTTGCAGCTGGGAGGCTTGTTGCTGAGCGGTAGCGCCTTTCCCGTGGACGCGCAGTACGATTCCACCACGGGAGAGTTGTTCGTCCTCAACAGTGGGACTACGCCATCGATCCAGGTCTTCGACCTTGCCACCTCGACGCTGAAACGCTCGGGCTCTCCCAACCCTTTGTTCTCCGCGCCAATGGCGCTGGCGATCGATTCGGTCAACGACAAGCTGTACGTCAGCGACAACGGCACGGGGATCGTGTCCCGTTTCCCCAGCCGGACCTGGACCGGATCCGTGCTGACCGCGGACAAGACCACCACGCAGGCGACCCGGCCGCACGGCATCTCGCTCGACGTGCTGGGAGGCTGGCTGCGGGTGACCAACATCAACGGCGGCACCCAGAACGTTGTCTTCATGTTCCCGCTCGACCTGAGTGGGACGCCGGCTTCGTTCGTCGGCGCCTTCGGCAACAACTGTTGCCACGGCCCGGCCGCGATCACGCTCAGCAACTAAGGGAAGTTGCCGGCGCCGTCGTTTTGCAACAGAGCCACGTCCTTGGAGTTGGTCGAGGCGCGGATGAGGAGGTCGGCGGCGTTGCCCTGCGGGAGCGCGAGCACGACCGAGCCGGAGACGCGGACGAACGGCGTCGAGCCGCAGCTAGAGGGAACCGCGAAGCCGCCCGCGCCGTCGCCGGGATAGACGCGCAACAGATTGGAGCCGTCGATGGTGGCCACGTCGGCGTTGCCGTCGCCGTCGATACGCGCCAGCACCGCGTTCTTCATCGAGCATTGCAGCTTGCGGAAGGACTTCGTGAAAGCGCCGTTGGCGTACGAGACGACCGCGATCGCGCGCGAGGAGGGGCTCGCCCCCGGCGCGGAGAAAGCGAACACGGCGCGGTTGGCCTCGCTGCCGGCGTAGGCGATGCGCACGCTGGAGGTGCCCGGCGTGGAGACGGTCTGGTGGACCAACTGCCACGGGCCGTAGCTGACGGTGCCGTCCGGGTTCTGCTGCGCCAGCGCGGCCTGCAAGGTGAGCGTGACCTGCGTCGCGGAAGTGGCGGTGCTGGTCAAGACCGCGACGTCGGCGAGCCCGTCGCCGTTGAAGTCCACCACCGCCCGCTCGACGAAGTCGACGGCGAGCGGCGCGGTGGCCGCGCCGAGGAGGATCTCGGTCGGGTCGGCCGCCGAGTCGCGCACCCCCCCCAGGTCCGTGTAAGCGCCGGGGCGCGGTTGCAGCTCGAAGAGGACCCCGTCGGGGACCGGCGCCGCCCCAAGAAGATCGGCCGC
>Ga0307479_10003314_pt1 | contig 14662 bp, 25 predicted proteins | sample atmos_gasesECM4C_FD_203743 | JGI IMG/M metagenome (GOLD analysis project Ga0307479, IMG submission 203743) | Hardwood forest soil microbial communities from Morgan-Monroe State Forest, Indiana, United States - atmos_gasesECM4C_515 | ecosystem: Environmental > Terrestrial > Soil > Temperate...
CACCGGCCAACACCGCCGACGGAGACTGGCTGGTCGGACCCGGGACTGCATTTCCGTGTTCGTCGATCTTCATGCCCAGGCTGAGTCCCATCTGAGCAAGAATCTCTTTGATCTCATTCAACGACTTGCGCCCGAAGTTCTTGGTCTTCAGCATTTCCGCTTCGGACTTCTGAACCAGTTCGCCGATGGTCTGAATGTTCGCGTTCTTCAGGCAGTTATAGCTGCGAACGGATAACTCCAGTTCTTCGACAGAGCGGTTCAGGTTCTCGTTCCGGATCTCCGGCTTGCGATCATCGGTGCCTTCGGTCTCATGCTCTTCCTCAAAGTTGATGAAGATACTCATGTGATCCTTCACCAGCTTTGCCGCCAGACCGATCGCATCGGCCGGGGCTACGGCGCCGTTGGTCCAGACTTCCAGCGTCAGCTTGTCATAATCCGTGATCTGCCCCAGGCGAGCCGCTTCCACCGTGTAGTTGCACTTGCGCACCGGCGAATGCACGGAGTCGATGGGAATAAATCCCAGACCGAGATCATCGTCGAAATTCTTGTCTGCGGAAACATAGCCGCGCCCGCGCTTCAGGCGCATTTCCATATCGAGCTTTCCGCCCTCGCTCACTGTGGCGATGTAGATGTCTTTGTCAAGAATCTCCACGTCGCCGTCGGCTTCGATCATGCCGGAGGTGATCACACCTGGCTGGTCGGTCTTCAGGTAGATCGGCTTGGGATTGTCGTTGTTTAGCTTGAATGGAACCTGCTTCACATTCAGGATGATGTCGGTGGCATCTTCCACCACGCCGGGAATTGACTGGAATTCGTGTAGAACACCCTCAATTCGCACCGCGGTAATCGCAGCGCCTTCGATGGCGGAGAGCAGAACGCGTCGAAGCGCGTTTCCGATTGTGGTTCCGAAACCACGCTCGAACGGCTGTGCATAGAACTTGCCGTACTTGTCGGTCAGCGTGTCGGTATCTGCGGCAAGCCGCTTTGGTTTTTGAAATCCCTTCCAGAGCATGTCTTTATCCTTTTCCTTTATTTCAGTGAGCTGAAGTTTCCTGCGCGGCTAATAACGTCGCGAAGCATTTTGCAACGGCCGCGCCGATTTACCCTTTCGAGTTTGGTTTTTACCGCAACCGTGTTAACACGAAGGTCACGAAGGCCACCAAGGAAAACAAACTCAAGTCCCTTGCGCCCTTCGTGTCCTTCGTGTTCACCTCGGCCTTACTTCGAGTACAGTTCCACGATCAACTGTTCATTGACCGGCAGATTGATGTCTTCGCGCTTCGGCAGGGCTGTTACTCGGCCCTTGTAGTTGTCGCGATCGACTTCCAACCAATTCACTGCCGGCTGATGACTGGTGAACTCCTTCGAGGTCTCGAGTACAGTCATCTTCTTACTGTTATCGCGCACGGCGATCTCTTCGCCGACCGCAACCTGGTACGAAGGAATATTCACCTTGCGTCCGTTAACGGCTACGTGCCCGTGGCGAACTAACTGCCGAGCCTGACGGCGCGAAATCGCGAAGCCAAGGCGATAGACAACGTTGTCTAAACGCCGCTCGAGCTGCTGCAAGAGCTTCTCGCCGGTCACACCTTTAGCGCGTGCCGCCTTCTCAAAGTAGTTGCGGAACTGCTTTTCGAGCGTGAAGTAGATGCGCTTTGCCTTCTGCTTCTCGCGGAGCTGCAAGCCGTAGCCAACTATTTTGGCCTTGCGGTCCTTGCCATGTTGTCCGGGAGCAAAGTTGCGCTTCTCGATGGGGCACTTATCGCTGAAACACTTTGTACCCTTCAGAAATAATTTCATGCCTTCGCGTCGGCAAAGGCGGCAAACTGGTCCTTTGTATCGTGCCATTTATTCTCCAAACATCGGGTATTTCTTCGTTGATCGGTTTACGGGTGGTCGACCTTTCTTCCCGATCAAAAAAGCACTCAGCATTCAGCATTCAGCCTCTGACCGTTGTCGCTGAGGATCACTTCCTTGAATCGCCGACGCACTCTCATTGGCTGAATGCTGAGTACTGACGGCTGAGTGCTGCCTCTTAGACGCGCCTACGCTTCGGCGGACGGCATCCGTTGTGCGGAATCGGCGTTACGTCGCGAATCACACGCACTTCCAGGCCGGCAGCCGCGAGGGCTCGGATCGCCGACTCTCGTCCCGATCCGGGACCGCTGACTCGAACATCGAGGGAACGCATGCCGTGATCGCGCGCTTGATTGGCGGCGTTCATCGCGGCTTGCTGGGCTGCGAACGGAGTTCCCTTTCGGGAACCGCGGAAGCCGAGCGAGCCGGAGCTCTTCCACGACACCACTTTGCCCTCGTTATCCGAGATGGTGATGATCGTATTGTTGAACGAGGCTTGAATGTGGGCCAATCCGAACGGCACATTCTTGCGCTCTTTCTTCTTGAACTGCTTCTTCTTGCCTTTTTTCTCGGGCGCTGCAGTGCCGCCTGTTGTTGCTGCCGGTTTCGCCATGGTTATGTCTTAGCCGCCGCTTTCTTCTTATTGGCTACTGTGCCTTTGCGCGGACCCTTCCGAGTGCGGGCATTGGTGTGAGTGCGCTGTCCGCGAACCGGGAGGTTGCGGCGATGGCGGAACCCACGATAGGAGCCGATTTCGATCAGGCGCTTGATGTGCATCGAGGTATCTTTGCGAAGGTCGCCTTCGACGTTGCCCTCGCTCTCGATCACCTGACGGATGCGGTTAACTTCATCCTCATTCAGGTCCTGCACCTTCTTGTCCGGATCCACTTTGGCCGCGGCCAGGATGCGCGACGAACGTGGATTGCCGATGCCGTAGATGTATGTGAGCGCGATAACCACGTGTTTGTTGCGCGGAAGATCGACGCCTGCAATGCGTGCCATATGTGTTCCTTATCCCTGCCGCTGCTTATGCTTGGAGTTCTCGCAGATCACGCGCACCACGCCGCGGCGGTGGATGACCTTGCACTTATCGCAAATCTTCTTTACTGAGGCTCTGACTTTCATGACTCCCCTGACCGCTAACCCGTTACTTGTATCGATACACGATTCGGCCTCGGTTCAGGTCGTAGGGCGAAAGCTCCACCGCTACACGGTCACCGGGCAAAATCTTGATGAAATTCTTGCGCATACGTCCGGACACATGGGCGAGAACCTGATGTTTGTTCTCCAACTCCACCCGGAACATTGCATTGGGCAGCGGTTCCAGCACCACTGCCATTACTTCAATCGCGTCTTCTTTGCTCAATCGATCCTTAAGAGTAGTCGCTAATCAGTATTCAGTTAACAGTAACAGCAGTTACTGAACACTGAGGACTGACTACTGAAAACTAGGCCGTTAAAACCACAGGCCCATCTTTTGTCACAGCCACCGAGTGCTCGAAATGGGCACTCAGACTTCCATCCACGGTAACCGCCGTCCACTTGTTATCAAGGAGCTTGGTATCGGGCTTGCCGATATTCACCATCGGCTCTATCGCCAGCACCATGCCTTCTCTAAGGCGCGGACCGTGTCCTCGTGTTCCGTAATTGGGAACCTGCGGCTCTTCGTGCAGCTTGGTACCGATCCCGTGACCGACAAACTCTCGCACTACGCTGAAGCCGTTCGCCTCGACCATTTCCTGCACAGCGGCGCCAACGTCCCCGACCGTGCTGCCGATTCGCGCCGTCTGAATCGCGCGCTCCAGTGAGGCCTTTGTCACATCAAGCAGCTTCTTGATCTCCGGCTTCACGTGATTGCCCACCGGAACAGTTACCGCCGAATCCGAGTAGTACCCGTCGAGAACCACGCCGCAGTCGATCGAAACGATGTCTCCTTCCTTCAGCACGCGCTTTGGGGAAGGAATGCCATGCACGATCTCCTGATTTACCGAGGTGCACAACACGCACGGGTAATCGTAGTAGCCCTTAAACGCCGGCTTGGCTCCCAGTTCCTCAATCTTCGCGGAAGCCACCGCCTCTAAATCCATCGTCGTAACGCCGGGCTTAACCGCCGCTACTGTGGCGTCCAGCACCTGACGAACGATTCGCCCGCTGCGACGCATTTTCTCAATCTCACCAGCCGACTTGCACATGATGGCCATCAGGCCACGCTCTCGCAAAACACAGGATTCCGCACAGGCTCGTTTCCTCCTCGGAGAACGGCATCGGAACCTCTAGGCTTGAGATGAACGTTGCTGCCGCGGGCGGGACAAGGACGACGTCCGGAGAGCCGTTGCAATCCCTGATTATAGCCGATTGGCAGTACTCGCTCAACCGGGCCCTGCGTCTGCACGTGCCTGGCTACCAACGGCGCCCGCGAATCCGGCCACTCTTCGGAGTAAAGCCCTCGTAGTGGCGCATTACCAACTGCGCCTCGACCTGGTTGACGGTGTCCATCGCGACTCCCACGACGATCAGCAATGAAGTTCCGCCAAAGTAAAAGGTCACGCCTAAGCCGTTGGTGAACCAAGTTGGAAATCGCTCGAAAAAGTTCCCTACAACACCAGGCAGATGGTTCAAGTGGATGCCGCCGATCATCCACTGCGGGATGATCGAAACGATGCAGAGGTAGAGGCCTCCTACGAGGGTCAGCCGCGTAAGAATGCTGTTCACATATTCCTGCGTTCGCTTTCCCGGACGAATCCCGGGAATGAATCCACCGTAGCGACGCATGTCGTCAGCCACCCGTGCGGGGTCGAAGATGATCGAAACGTAAAAGTAGGCAAAGAAGATGATGCCGATGATGTAGAGGAACTCGTAAAGTGGCTCGCCACCGCGCAAGGCGTCGAAGATCCAGCCGATGCCGCGTGTGTTCTTGAAATACTGCCCAAGGAATAGCGGCGCGCTCAGGATCGATGAGGCAAAAATGACAGGCATCACCCCACCAGCATTTACACGGAAAGGCATATAGGTGCTCTGACCACCCATCATCTTCCGTCCCACGATGCGCTTGGCGTACTGGACGGGAATGCGCCGCTCGCTGCGCTCAACGAAAACAATGAAGGCAACAACAACGATCATTACCGCGATGAGCAGCACCATCGCCGGTACAGTGAATCCGCCCCAGGCTTGTGTCTTTACCTTCTCGTACAAATCGGCGATTCCGCGCGGCAGTCCCACAACGATTCCGGCAAAGATCAGGAGCGACATTCCATTACCGATTCCGCGCTCCGTAATCTGCTCGCCCAGCCACATGATGAAGGCAGTTCCAGCCGTAAGCGTAATCACCGTCATCAAAATGAACCCAGGGCCAGGATTCGTGACAAACTGCACTCCGCCGGAGCTTTTCTCGAGAGTGACTGCGATACCGAACGACTGCAAAGCACCGAGGACAACCGTAAGGTAACGGGTCCATTGCGTGATCTTCTTGCGCCCGAGTTCGCCTTCTTTCTGCAGTTTAGCCAGCGGCTCGTATACGACGGTGAGCAACTGCAGAATGATGGATGCCGTGATGTACGGCATGATGCCCAGCGCAAAGACGGTTAAGCGCCGCAGGTTGCCACCGCTGAACAGATCCACGAAGCCGAGCACGGTTCCACGCTGCTGATCGAAGAACTGGGCCAGGAGATCCGCGTTAATGCCAGGCGTAGGGATATGACCACCGAGGCGATACACGGCGAGCATCGCCAGGGTAAATAAAACGCGTGTCCGAAGATCCGGAACACGAAAGATGTTCGCTAACTTCTCAAACATATTGGACCAACATTCTTAAGCAGCGCCGATGACTTCCGCCTTGCCGCCGGCTTTGGTGATCTTTTCCTGCGCAGACTTGGAGAACTTGTGCGCCTGCACGTTGACCTTCTTCTTCAGCTCGCCATCGCCCAGAACTTTTACCAGGTCTCCGTTCTTCGCGAGACCGGCCTTGACCAGGGTATCTAGGGTCACATCGCCCTCGCCCAATGAGGCAATTCGGTCGATGTTCAGCACCGTGTACTCGGTCCTGAATATGTTGGTGAATCCGCGCTTAGGCAAGCGACGGTGCAGCGGCATCTGACCGCCTTCAAAGCCGCGCATCATGCGCGAGCCGGAACGGGAGCGCTGCCCTTTGTGTCCGCGCGTCGAGGTCTTACCCATGCCCGAACCCATGCCGCGGCCTACACGCTTCTTGTTCGAATTCGCCTTCTTAGGCGCTCGCAAATTGGAAAGGTTCATAGTTTTCTCTTACTGCATGGCAGAGACGCAGCATCAATGCGTCTCTACTTTGCTGCTGACTACTGCACAAACTCAAGCAGGTGCGGAATCTTCTTCACCATGCCACGGATCGAAGGCGTATCTTCGCGCACGACCACTTGATTGAGCCTCGTAAATCCAAGACCCTTGACAATCTTTTTATGTTTCACCGGAGAGGCAATGTACGACCGCACCCAGCGGATGCGCACCGTTCCCTTTGCCCCTGACTTCTGAGAGCTAGTCTTTTTCTCTACCATCTGTCTAGATCTCCTGAGCGGTCTTGCCGCGAAGAGCGGCCACTTCTGCCCGGTCACGAAGCTTTCCGAGCGCATCAAAGGTCGCCTTGATCACATTGTGCGGATTCGCCGTGCCGAGTGACTTCGTGAGCACGTTCTGGACTCCGGCGGAAGTCATCACCGCACGCACAGCGCCACCGGCAATAACACCGGTACCTTCCGGCGCCGGCTTCAGGAGAACGTGTCCGGAGCCGAAGCGTCCGAGGACCGCGTGGGGGACCGTTGTCTGCGTAAGATTGACCTTGATCAGGTTCTTCTTCGCTGACTCGATACCCTTGCGAATAGCTTGCGGAACTTCCTTTGCCTTACCCGAACCATAACCCACAACTCCGGCGGAGGGATCTCCCACCACAACCAGCGCTGCGAATGACAGATTCTTGCCGCCCTTGACTACCTTGGTAACGCGATTGATGGCGACGACCTGGTCTTTCAGCTGAAATTGACCGGCGTCGATTCTCTTCTTTGCGGTTGCTGCCATTTGTTTTAGAACTCCAATCCTGCTTCACGCGCGGCTTCCGCGAGGGCCTTGATGCGTCCGTGATACAGATAACCGCCGCGGTCGAACACTACCTGCTTAATGCCTTTTTCCTGGGCGCGCTGCGCGATCACCTTGCCAATTTCCTTGGCTGACGCCAGATTGCCACCTGTTCTCTTCTTACTCTTGCTTTTAGCTTCCTTGCTGCCGCTGGCAGTGGAAGCTGACACGAGAGTGACGCCGCTGCCATCGTCAATCACCTGCGCGTAGATGTGATTCAAGGAGCGGTAGATGTTCAGGCGCGGGCGCTCATCACTGCCCTGAAGTTTCTTGCGAATACGAGTATGAACCCGTCGCCGCACTGCGTCTTTCGAAATCTGCGGAATCATGTTCCTAATTTCAGCAGCATATCCGCTGCCGAGTTCCTTTCCTTCGCAGGGCTCTTAGCTCCGCGATGAAATCTGATGATTTCGTGATCGAATGATTTTGTGATTTTCAAGTCACAAAATCGCGAAATCACACAATCGCAAAATTACTTCGCTCCGGTCTTGCCGACTTTCTTCTTCAGGCGCTCGCCTGCATAGCGGACGCCCTTGTTCTTATACGGATCTGGCGGACGCAGCGCGCGCATATCGGCAGCGACCTGTCCGACCTTCTGTCGATCGATTCCACTGATCGTCAGACGAGTCTGTTTGGGATCGACGGCGACTTCAATACCAGTGGGCAAGGGAAACTCGATGGGATGGGAGAATCCCAGCGTAAACACCACCGTGCCTTTCCCCTTCATCTCGACGCGGTAGCCGATTCCCACGATCTCGAGTTCCTTCTTCCAACCGTTAGTCACACCTTCGACGGCGTTGAACACCAGAGCTCGGGCCAATCCATGGATAGCTGCCTGAGAATCGTTCTCACGCGTCGCCAGAAGATGCCCGTCTTTTTGTTCAACCTTAATTCCGCTCGGGACCGGTGTATCCAACTTGCCCTTCGGACCCTGCACCGACACGAGATTGCCCTGGATATTCACTTTCACTCCGCTGGGCACCGCAATCGGCTTTTTTCCAATTCTCGACATAAATTCCTTTCGGTGAGTCGTTCCAGAGTTAGTGGAAGTCCACGACCGCAAGCTCATTTTGTGATTTCGCGATTTAGTGATTTGGCGATTGAAAATCGCGAAATCACACAATCGCAGTCACCAAATCGGTGAGGGCGCTCAAACTACCAAACTTCACACAGAATCTCGCCGCCAATACCGCTTTTGCGTGCCTGACGACCGGTCATCACACCCTTCGGAGTCGTAAGAATGTTGATTCCCAGACCGCCGAGAACGCGCGGAATCTCCTGGTGCCCGACATACACGCGGCAGCCTGGCCGCGAGACGCGGGACAGATTGGTGATCGCAGCATCGTTATTCGAGCTGTATTTCAGGTACACGCGCAGTACTTTGCGCCCGCTCTCTTCCGTGGCTTTAAAGTTGGAAATGTAGCCTTCCTCTTTAAGGATGCGGGCGATTTCCATCTTCAGCTTCGAAGCCGGCACGTCCAGCTTCTGCTGGCGCGCACTGACAGCGTTACGAATACGGGTCAACAAATCTGCGACCGGATCGGTCAAACTCATTCTTATCTCCTCTTATCGTTTCGCGTTAGTCCGCCAGGGGCGGAAACCAGGCCGAAACGTACTGCAGAGAGCGCTCGGCTATCGGCGCTCGGCGTTCGGCCTAAAACCATCCACGGGCTCGACTGGCCGAACGCTGAGTGCCGAGCGCCGAAAGCTTCTTTTACCAGGACGACTTGGAAACACCGGGAATCTCGCCTCGCAGCGCCAGTCCACGGAAGCACAAGCGGCAGACGCCAAACTTGCGCAGGTACGCTCGCGGACGTCCGCAGAGTTTGCAGCGGTTATGCCTGCGCGTGGAAAACTTGGGCTTCAGCCCTTTGCTGCCGCGTGCCTGCTCAAACTTTTTTTCGATCTTCGCGTCCTTGACTCGTTTTGCTGTAGTCATGCAATCCTTAAAGAAATTCCTCTTGTCTAACCTTGAAGCTGTAGAACTTTTTACGCGGCCCGGAATGGCATGCCGAAGCTCCGCAGCAGCGCACGCGCTTCGTTGTCGTTCTTTGCCGTGGTCACAATCGTGACATTCATACCTTTGAGCTTGTCGACCTTTGCGTAGTCGATCTCCGGGAAGATCAACTGATCGCGCAGGCCAAGCGTGTAGTTACCTCGTCCGTCGAACGATTTTGTGGAGACTCCGCGGAAATCGCGCACGCGCGGCAGCACGACATTAATTAGCCGGTCGAGGAACTCGTACATACGATCGCCGCGCAAAGTCACCATGGCGCCAATCGGCATCCCTTCACGAACCTTGAACGCGGCGATGGATTTCTTCGCCTTCGTAACCACCGGCTTCTGCCCAGTAATCTGACCAAGTTCCCCAACAGCAGGATCGAGAATCTTCGCATTCTGCGTCGCTTCGCCCACTCCCATGTTTACGACGATCTTGTGCAAACGAGGAACCGCCATCGGGTTCTTCAGCGACAGCTCTTTCTGGAGCGCCGGGGCGATGTCTTTGTGAAATCTCTCTCGTAGTCTCGCACTCATGGCTTAGCTCTTCTCCAGCGTGCTCTTGCAGCGTTTACAAACGCGCACGCTTTTCTCGCCGTGGCGCTCATGGCCAACCCGCACCGGGCCACAGCTCGGGCAGACGAGCTTTACGTTCGAGATCGCGATCGGACTCTCCTGCTCGGCGATGCCGCCCTTGATATTTTTCTGCGGATTCGGGCGCACGTTCTTCTTCACCATCATCACGTGCTCGACCAGCACACGCGCCTTGTCCGGAAACACACGCAGCACGCGCCCTTCTTTACCCTTGTCGCGACCGGCAATGATCTTTACCTGATCGTTGCGGCGAATGTCATATGTTTTTTGCATCATGTTTGGAAACTCATCCAGCTTTAGCTGGTCATTCAAAATTTCTCGTTGCCGACAAGCACTCAGCCGTCAGCACTCGGCATTCAGCCGTTCAACTTTCCATGCACTTGCAGGCTGACTGCTGAGTGCTGAATGCTTCCCTTACAGAACCTCAGGGGCCAGCGAAACAATCTTCAAAAACTTCTTCTCACGCAGCTCGCGGGCCACCGGACCAAAGACGCGCGTGCCTACCGGCTCGCCGGTTTCATTGATCAGTACCGCGGCGTTCTGGTCAAAGCGAATGTAAGTACCGTCACGGCGGCGCGATTCCTTGCGCATCCTTACAACTACCGCCTTCACCACAGTGCCCTTTTTCGCCGTCCCATCCGGCGACGCTTCCTTCACTGAAGCGGTGATGATGTCGCCCAAACCCGCACGCAGTCCGCTCGATCCACCCAGCGGCAGAATCATCTGCAGCTTGCGCGCGCCGGAGTTATCGGCCACTTCCAACATGCTTCGCATCATTACAGCCATTGTCTTTTTCTCCTCGTCTGCGAAGTACTGACCTAGCTCGCCTGCTCGATCTTTTCCGCGCCCGGCACAATCGCGGCGCGCTGAATGATCTCAGCCAGGCGCCAACGCTTCAGCTTGGACAAAGGACGAGTCTCGACAATGCGAACCACATCTCCGGTACGAGCGCTGTTCTGTTCATCGTGCGCGTAAAACTTTTTCGACTTCGCAATCACGCGCTTGTACTTCGCGTGGGCTTTACGCATCTCGACCTCAACCACCACGGTCTTCGCCATCTTGGTGGAGGTTACGTACCCGATCTTTTCGTTCCGGTGCGAGTCGGTTTTCTGCGTCTTCGCTCCGATTGCTTGTTCAGCCATTCAAAAATCTCCTTCATCCCTACCGCAGGGCGCGAAAGACTATCTCTTCGCCTTGCTCTTCTTTGCTGCGGCTTTCTTCTTTGGCACAGCGCTCTTCTTCTTCGCGGACGCTGATTTCTTTTTCGCCACGGCTCTCGAGGACTTCTTCGCCGGAGCAGCTTTTCGAGCCGCAGCTGGAGCAGCTTCCTGCTTTGGTGTTGCAGTAGTGGCGGCAGCGTTACTAACTACGGCATTGGTAATTCCCAGTTCGCGCTCACGAGCGATCGTCTTGATGCGCGCCAGATCCTTACGCAGCTCGCGCATTTTCTTGACGCCGCTGGTCTGTCCCATTTTGAGCTGGAACTTCAGCCGAAAAAGCTGGTCGGCAGCATCACGCTGCTGATGCAGGAGTTCGTCAGGGCCAAGATTTCTGATTTTCTCGATATTCATTTTCGTCTAGTGCCCCTCACGCGCCACAAACTTCGTCTTGAGCGGAAGCTTGTGCGACGCCAAACGCATCGCTTCCTTCGCGTCGGTCTGGCTTACTCCTTCCATCTCGAACAGGATCTTGCCGGGACGAACCACAGCGACCCAGTGATCCGGCGCTCCCTTGCCCTTACCCATACGGGTTTCGGCAGGCTTCTTGGTTACCGGCTTGTCAGGAAAGAGCCGCAACCAGACCTTGCCGCCGCGCTTCACAAAACGCGTCATGGCGACACGGCTCGCTTCGATCTGGCGGTCGGTAATGTATCCGCACTCCAGTACCTTGAGCCCATAGTCACCGAAGGAAAGCTGCGAACCGCGCCAGGCTTTTCCGGCCATGCGTCCGCGCTGCTGCTTACGGTACTTAACTTTTTTCGGCATCAACATAAAGATTTCTCTTGGGCAAAAGCCCCATTCCAATTTTGTGATTTCGTGATTGGGTGATTTTGCGATTTGAAAATCGCGAAATCACAAAATCACGAAATCACCGATTCTTCTAGAACGCCGTCGCTGCCACCTGCGGCTCGCGCTTCTTCTGCGCGAGAATCTCGCCTTTGTAGATCCAGGTCTTTACGCCGATTACGCCGTATGTCGTGCGCGCCTCGCTGAAGCCATACTCGATGTCGGCACGCAGCGTGTGCAGCGGCAGCCGTCCCTGGAGATACCACTCAGAGCGCGCGATTTCGTTTCCATTCAAGCGGCCTGACACGCGAACCTTGATGCCCTTGCAGCCAAAGCGCAGGGCAGAATCGACCGATTTGCGCATCGCGCGGCGGAAGCCGACGCGCTTTTCAAGCTGGAGCGCGATCGACTCCGAAACAAGCTGAGCATCAAGCTCGGGCTTGTGCACTTCCTGAATGTCGATGAAGACATCGCGGTTCGTCCGCTTTTGCAACTCGACCTTCAGCTTGTCGATTTCAGCGCCCTTGCGCCCGATGATGATGCCGGGACGCGCAGTCTTGATGATGATCCGCAACTTGTTTCCCGGACGCTCGATTTCAATGGCGCTCACGCCGGCGGACTTCAGCTTGTCCTTCAGCTCTTCCTTGAGCTTCACGTCTTCAAGGAGAAGCTTGTCGTAATCCCGATCCGCGAACCAGCGCGACTTCCAGGGTTTGGTATAGCCGAGCCGAAATCCGTAGGGATGTACCTTTTGACCCATAATTATCCTTTCGCCGTCGCTTTCTTCGACGCGGTCTTCTTCTTCGCCGCCGCTTTACCTGGAACGCGTTTCTTAGCACTCGTGGTTTCTTCACCGACTACGGTCGCAGTGCTGCCAGCCTCTGCGCGAAGCCGCTCGGCGAGAGCGATCTCAATGTGCGCCATGCGGCGCTGATAGCGGTATGCCCTTCCCATCGGAGCCGGGCGAATACGCTTCATGCGTGGACCATCGTTGGCGATCGCGCGCTTCACGTAGAGCTGATCAACATCAACGTCGAGTCCCTTCTCCTGCCCAAGATAGTTAGCGTTCTCGATCGCGGAACGCAGCAGCTTGCCGATGGCGGGGGCGATTCCCTTTTTGGTAAAGGCAAGCGTATTCACCGCATCTTCCACGCGACGACCTTTGATCAAATCCAGCACCAGCCGGGCTTTCTGCGGCGAGACACGCTGGAAGCGCGCCTGGGCTCGAAATTCCTGTTCAGCAAAATTCATGTTCTCTCTCCGCTATTTCGCCGGCGGCGCTGGCGCCGGCTTCGCCGCAGTCTCCGTTGCCGCGGCCTTTACCGAGTGCCCTTTAAAGGTTCGGGTCTGGCTGAATTCGCCAAGCTTGTGCCCAACCATATTCTCGGAGACATACACCGGAATGAACTTGCGGCCGTTGTGCACGGCAATCGTGTGTCCCACCATATCGGGGTGAATCGTCGATCGACGCGACCACGTGCGCACAACTTTCTTGTCATTCGCGCGGTTCATCGTCTCGACTCTCTTCATCAAGTGCTCGTCGATGAACGGGCCCTTCTTTGTGCTTCTCGCCATAAACCTTATTTCCCTCTGCGGTTCACAATGAACTTGTCAGTCCGTTTGTTGTTGCGGGTCTTGTAGCCGCGGGTTGGCTGCCCCCACGGCGTCACCGGATGACGTCCGCCGGAGGTCTTTCCTTCACCGCCACCATGTGGATGATCGACCGGATTCATGGCAACACCGCGGTTCACCGGACGACGACCCAACCATCGCTTGCGGCCAGCCTTGCCGATCGAAACATTCTCGTGATCGGTGTTCCCGACTTGACCCACCGTCGCCATACAATCGATAAGCACCTTGCGTGTCTCGCCAGAAGGCAGCTTCAGCAGCGCATAGTCGCCTTCCTTCGCAACCAGCTGCGCAGCGCCACCGGCCGAGCGCACCATCTGTGCGCCTTTACCCGGCTTCAGCTCGATGTTGTGCACCGTAGTACCCGCAGGAATGTTTCGCAGGGGAAGCGCATTGCCAATGAGGATGTCGGCCTCCGGACCGCTGACGATCTTTTGCCCAACTTGCAGCCCTACCGGCTGCAGGATGTAACGCTTCTCGCCGTCGGCATATGCCAGCAGAGCGATACGCGCTGAGCGGTTCGGATCGTACTCGATCGACGCCACGGTCGCCGGGATACCGGCCTTATCGCGCTTGAAGTCGATCACGCGAATCTTGCGTTTATGCCCACCGCCACGATGCCAGCTCGTGATGTCGCCTGAGTTGCGACGTCCGCCGGTGCGCTGCTTGATCTGAGTCAGCGCTTTATGCGGACGATCCGTCGTGATCTCGTCGTTGACCAGCGTGGTCTTGAAACGCAGCGACGGAGTAAGTGGTCTGTATGTCTTAATCGGCATGGTTAAACCATCGTGTGATTTCGCGATTTGGCGATTTGGCGATGTGAACTCGCGCAATCACGAAATCACTCAATCACGAAATTTCTTTCTACGCGTTGTCCGCGTATTCGGGCATCTTTTCGCCCACTTTCAATCGAACGTATGCCTTCTTCCAGTCCGGACGATGTCCGGCAAAGCGTCCGCGGCGCCGTTCCTTGCCGTGAAAATTTGCCGTACGCACGGTGTCGACCTTCACCTTGAATACTTGCTGCACAGCTTGCTTGATTTCGGTCTTGGTCGCTTTCGCGGCAACTTCAAATACCAGCTGACCTGAGGTCGGTTCCTTTTTTCGCGGACTCTTGTCCTTCGCCGCCTTCGGGTCAAATTCCTTCGCGCGCTCGGCCTTCTCCGTTATCACCGGCCGGCGGATGATTTGGTAAGCAGACTTCATTAGGCCACCTCCGCCTTCTGCCGCTTGGATACGGTCTTCTTAAGCGTCTCCTGCAACTGCTCGATCGCGGGCCGCGCGAAAATCGCACGGTCGTAACGAAGCAGGTGGTACGGATGCACTTCAGAGCCCGACACCAGCTCCACTCCGTCGAGGTTCCGCGCACTCAAGTACAGGTTGCGATCGTGTTCCCGAGTCTCAGAATTTACGTTGGCGACGATCAAAGAGGTCTTCTCGACGCCCAGCGTATCCAGGGCTTCTCGCAGATCTTTGGT
>Ga0307479_10003315_pt1 | contig 14661 bp, 16 predicted proteins | sample atmos_gasesECM4C_FD_203743 | JGI IMG/M metagenome (GOLD analysis project Ga0307479, IMG submission 203743) | Hardwood forest soil microbial communities from Morgan-Monroe State Forest, Indiana, United States - atmos_gasesECM4C_515 | ecosystem: Environmental > Terrestrial > Soil > Temperate...
CTCTTTATCCGTATGCGGTAATTCTGCAGGTGACCCCCGTCGTCGCGATTGCACCGTTGATCCTCATCTGGGTGGGCTATGAACGGATCGAATTGGCGCTCGTCGTCGTCGCCTGGATCGTCGCCTTTTTTCCGATCCTCGCGAACACGACGCTGGGCCTGCGCTCTGCGGACCACAACCTCATCGAACTGTTCCGACTCTATGGCGCTTCGCGCTGGCAAATCCTGCGGGGCGTGCAGCTTCCGAGCGCACTGCCCCATTTGCTCGGTGCAATGAAAATCTCCGGCGGTCTGGCCCTGATCGGTGCCGTCGTTGCCGAATTCGTTGCGGGCTCGGGCACCGCGACCGGGCTTGCCTGGCGAATTATCGAAGCCGGGAACCGGCTGGAGATCGCCAAGATGTTCGCCGCGCTGGGCCTTCTTGCCGTTCTCGGAGTCGCGATCTTTGCGTTTCTGTCTGTCGTCGAATGGCTGTTCCTTCATCGCTGGCACGAGAGTGCTATCAAAAGGCAAGTCTAAATATTTCACATGACGTGACTGTATTACAAGGAAAATAACAAATCTTTTCTGTGATGGATTGAACTTCCGGGTCTCCCATGTGATTTGTCATCTATGGCAGCCCCGCTTCCGCAAATGCTCACGGCCAATCGCCTGCGCGACGGCGAGGTCGTTTGGTGGAAATCCGGCGCCTGGGTCACATCTCTGGCCGCGGGTCAGGTTTTCCTGGACCCGAAGGACGCTGAAGCGGCACTGGAGGCGGCCGGCGCCTTCGTCCGGAACAACGTTGTCGTCACCCCCTATCTCTTCGACGTGCGGGTTACGAATGGCGCCGTACAGCCGGTGAAGGAACGCGAGATCATAAGGGCCGCAGGGCCGAGCGTCCGGACAGACACGGGCAAGCAAGCCGGGCTCGCGCGGAGTGAAGCCGATGTATAGGTACGACGAATTCGATGCCACGATGGTGCGTGAGCGCGTCGAGCAATTCCGCTATCAAGTCCAAAGACGCCTCGATGGAAAGCTGAACGAGGACGAATTCAAACCGCTGAGGCTCAAGAACGGCCTCTACCTCCAGCTCCACTCCTACATGCTGCGCATCGCGGTCCCCTATGGGACGCTCGCCGTCCGGCAGATGCGGATGCTCGCACACATTGCGCGCAAATATGACCGCGGCTATGGGCACTTCACGACGCGACAGAACATGCAGTTCCACTGGCCCAAGCTCGTGGACGTTCCGGACATTCTCTCCGAACTCGCCTCGGTCGAAATGCACTGCATCCAGACGAGCGGCAATTGCGTGCGCAACATTACCGCGGACCATTTCGCGGGCGCCGCCGCAGACGAGATCGAGGATCCGCGGGTGCTTTGCGAGATCATGCGTCAGTGGTCGAGCTTCCATCCCGAATTCAACTACCTGCCGCGGAAATTCAAGATCGCCGTGACGGGCTCGCCGAACGATCGCGCGGCCATCAAATTTCACGACATCGGAATCGAGGCCGCCACGAACGAAAGTGGCGAAGTCGGCTATCGCGTCTATGTCGGCGGCGGCATGGGCCGTACGCCCTATGTCGGTCTTCTGATCGGCAAGTGGGTCTCCAAGGAGGACATCCTCGCCTATCTGGAGGCCGTACTGCGCGTCTATAACGAGTTCGGCCGTCGCGATAATCTTTGGAAGGCGCGCATCAAGATCCTGGTGAATGCGCTTGGCGCGGACGAAATGAGACGCCAGGTTGAAACCGAATTTGGTGAAATTCGGGCGTCGGGAAGCCTCACGCTCCCGCGTGAGGAAATCGCACGAATCGAAAAATACTTTGCCCCGCCGGCGTTCGAGGACCTCTCCGATGCGAGCGAGGAGTACGAGGCGGAACTCACGCGAAATGAAAGGTTTGCCGATTGGTCGAAAACCAATGTCACGCGCCATAAGCAGCCCGGCTACGCGATCGCGACGATCTCGTTGAAGGAGCTCGGCATGACTCCAGGCGACATCTCACACGAGCAGATGGACGGGCTCGCCCAGATCATGGACGATTTCGGCTACGCGGAAATTCGAGTCAGTCACGAGCAGAACATGGTTCTGCCGCATGTCCGCAAGAAAGACCTGCCAGCCCTCTTTGCCCGACTCGACGCTCTTCGCCTCGGCACACCCAATGCCGGGCTGATCACCGACATCATCTGCTGCCCCGGGCTCGACTACTGCGATCTTGCCAATGCGAGATCGATTCCCATCTCTCAGGCTATCCAGGACCGCTTCGCAGACCTGAAGCGCCAACGCGACTTGGGTGAAATCAAGATCAAGATGTCGGGCTGCATTAATGCCTGCGGCCATCATCACGCCGGACACATCGGCATCCTCGGCGTCGACAAGAAAGGGGTCGAGCTCTACCAGATTCAGCTGGGCGGCTCGGGCGCAGAAGACGCATCGATCGGCGACGTTCTGGGACCGGCCCTGGGGCCCGCCGAGATCGTCGACGCCGTCGAAAACATTGTCGAGACTTATGTTGGTCTGCGCCAGAACGGCGAGCGTCTTCTGGACACGGTCAGGCGGACAGGCGTCCAGCCCTTCAAGGAGCGAGTTTATGCCGCTCATTAAGGGCGGGCGTTTCGTCGAGGATGCCTTTGTCACCGTCGGCGACGGCGATCCTCTGGCGCCCGGTGCCAAACCGATTGTCTCGTTCGAGCGATTCCGGAAGGAGCGGAACGCGCTGCTGGAGCGCAACAGCCCGTTTGGAGTACGGCTGAAACCCAGCGACGATCCGGCACTGCTCCACGACGATATCGAACGCATCAGCGTGGTAGCGATCGAGTTTCCGACCTTCCGTGACGGACGCGGCTTCTCGAGGGCGCGCGTTCTGCGATCACGTCTCGGCTTCAAGGGAGAGATTCGCGCCGTCGGCCATTTCCTCTACGACCAGCTAGCCTTCATGGTGCGAACGGGTTTCGATGCCTTCGAGGTACCGCAGACATTTCGCGAGGAAGACTTCCAGCGCGCTCTGAAGGAAATGTCATATTTCTATCAACCGAGCGTCGACGGCAAAAAGACGATTCGCGAGCTTCGCGCCACCCGCTGAGGGGCGCTTTCTTTCTTGACCCTCCGGGTCGATTGCCCCAAACAGTCACGCGTTCTTCTGACGGAGCCGCCCAGTGAATGCTCCTTCGCTGCCAATCGAAGCGTCGATCCCCAAATTCACGAGCATCGAGAAGGTCATTGAGCGGTTGCGGCCGGTCGAGCCGGTCTACGTTCTGTTCCCCCAGAGGTTCACCGTCGCGGCAAAGCGCTTTCTCGATGCGTTCCCCGGGGACACGCTTTATGCCGTGAAAGCCAATCCGGCTCCCCAGGTTCTCGATCTGGTTTACGGCGCCGGCATTCGCCATTTCGATACGGCCTCGCTCAACGAGATCGCCATCGTTCGAGGGCGTTTTTCCGACGCGCAGTGTCATTTCATGGCGCCGGTCCGCTTGCCGGGAGCCGCAAAGGTCGCGTTTGAGAAATATGGTGTAGCGGACTTCGTCGTCGACTGCGATTTCGAACTCGACAAGCTACTCGCGGAGGTTCCTCAGCCGAAGAGCCTCCGCATCTTTGTGCGCATCGCAACGCCACTTGGCGGCGCGGTTCTCGAATTGTCGAGCAAGTTCGGGACGCCGCCGGCCGAAGCCGCCCGGTTGCTAAAACGCGTTGCCGATACGGGTGCGGCGCCCTGCATTACGTTTCATGTCGGTTCGCAATGCTTGTCGCCGTTCTCGTACGCGCAAGCAGTCGAGATGGCGAGGCGCACCGCTGCAATCGCGGGCGTCCAGATTGAGGCGTTGGATATCGGCGGCGGATTCCCCGGCCCCTATGCCGGCAACGACGTGCCGCCCTACCATTGGTATTTCGACACAATCCGCGAGTCGCTCGCCGAACTCTCTGACAAACCCATTCCGGTTCTGTGCGAGCCTGGCCGCGCCCTTGTCGCCGAGGGCGTCTCGCTCATCACGCAGGTCGTTCTCCGGAAGGGAGACAAGCTCTACATCAATGACGGGATCTATGGGAGTTTCGACGAGCTGACCCTCCCTGGGTGGAACGCGGACTATCCGGTGCGCGTCTTCACACTGGACGCAAAGAGCCGCGCGCTTGCGCTTCCGGGCGATCATCGTCCCTTCCGTGTCTACGGACCGACCTGCGATACGCTGGACGTGCTGCCGCGCCCCCTGATGCTCGCAGAAGGCATCGCACCCGGAGACTTCATCGTTTTCGATGCGATAGGTGCCTATTCGATCGCGGTTCGCACGAATTTCAACGGCTTTTTTCCGGACAACTGGGCGATTGCCGGCATCTGATCTTTTCGTGCGTCAGGTTGCGTGAACCTCGTGGCGCTCGCGCGTCTTGGCGAACACGATCTTGGGAAATTTGTCGGCAACGTAGCCCAACTCCCAGCCGCTCTTTGCCAGAAAGACAGGCGCACCGTCGCGATCCTGCGCCATCTGCGCAAGGTAGGTGGAGCGAAATCGCTCAAGGTCGGCATCACTGCCGGAGATCCACCTTGCCGTGTCGTAGGGTGACGCTTCGAGATCTGCTGCCAGACCGTATTCGTCATTGAGCCGCGACTTCAGAACGTCGAGCTGAAGCTGACCGACCACGCCCACAACCCATTGTGCGCCGATCATCGGCTTGAAAACCTGCGTTACGCCTTCCTCGGCGAGGCTTTCGAGCGCACGCGAAAGATGCTTCTGCTTCATCGGATCACCCAGCCGCACGCGGCGCAGAAGCTCGGGCGCAAAGTTCGGAATCCCGGTGAAGATGATGTCACCCGATTCCGACAACGTGTCTCCCACGCGAAGGACTCCGTGGTTAGGAATGCCGATGATGTCTCCAGGCCACGCCTCGTCAACCGTTTCGCGCTCCTGCGCAAAAAAGAGGATGGGGTTGTGAACGCCGATCGATTTCCCCGTGCCGGATTGTTTGAGTTTCATGCCGCGGCGGAAGCGGCCGGCGGCGAGCCTCAGGAACGCCACACGGTCCCGGTGGTTGGGATCCATGTTCGCCTGAACCTTGAACACAAATCCGCAAACCTCATCGTCCGAAGGCTCAACCGTTCGCGTCGCAGCTGAGACGGGTCCGGGCGGCGGAGCGTGCTCCGCCAGCGCCAGCATCAGTTCGCGCACACCGAAGTTCCTGAGCGCCGAGCCGAAGTACACCGGTGTCAGGTGACCCTCGCGATAAGCGGCCGGATCGAATCGCGACAGCCCCGCCCGCACGAGCTCGATTTCGTCATCAAGCCTGGCGGTCTCTTCGTTGCCCAGCGGCGAAGCGTCGGGTCCGCGCCTTTCGGCCGCAAAAGGAATAAAACTGTCGCCATAGAGATCGAAGACGCCCCGAAAATTGAGGCCCATTCCGACGGGCCAGAGCATTGGCGCCGTTTCGAGTTGCAACTGGTCGGCGATTTCGTCGAGGAGTGAGAGCGGATCGCGGGCTTCGCGATCCATCTTGTTAATGAATGTCATGATGGGGATGTCGCGCAGACGGCAAACCTCGAAGAGCTTTCGCGTTTGGGCCTCGATGCCTTTGGCAGCGTCGAGCACCATCACCGCCGAGTCCGCCGCGGTAAGCGTTCGATACGTGTCTTCCGAAAAGTCCTCGTGACCGGGCGTGTCGAGAAGATTGAAGACTGCGCCTTCGAATTCGAAGGTCATCACCGCGCTGGTGACGGAGATACCCCTCTCCTGCTCTATCTTCATCCAGTCGGAGCGTGCACGTCGCGCTTCGCCGCGCGCCTTGACCTGTCCGGCCGCACGTATTGCTCCTCCCAGCAGAAGCAGATGCTCGGTGAGCGTCGTCTTGCCGGCGTCGGGATGAGAGATGATCGCAAAGGTTCGCCGCCGTGCGGCTTCGCGAGCTGGCCCACGCGTTGTCATGTCGCGCGGGTTAGCAGGCGCCATGATGCACCGCAAGTAGAAGAAAACTGGCTGGCGCTCGGCGCCAGCGCGCCCTATCCGACAAACCACTCCAGCATTTTCAGCGTCATGACCGGCGGATTCTCGGGATTCACAACGTTTCGGTAGATGCAACCGAAGTTCAGAGACGGACGAGGTAGCGATGCACGCCGTCCAGCACGAGCTCGCCTTCCTGGTTGTGCACCGTTGCGCGCATTGCGACGACGCCGGTCGTTCTCTGTCGTTCAAGCGCGGTGATCTCGAGCGCAGGATAGAGAGTGTCGCCCACATAGACAGGCTTCAGGAAGCGCGCATTCACTTCGATAAAGCCGATCAATTTGTCTCCGATCACGTGCGGAAAAAGCCCGGCGCCGGCTGCCGTGAAAGCCAGGACCTGAAGCCCGTGGGCAAGTGGCGTTCTATGCCCGAGATTCTTGCAATATTCGACATCGTAGTGGATCGGGTGATTGTCGAGGCTGACCGTTTGAAAGGCGGAAAAATTCGACTCGCCAATCGTGCGCGACGGCGCGCGAAAGACTTCGCCAACGTGCAACGCATCGAAGGATCTTTGCGGAACCACTGCATGTTCAGTCGTTTTGCTCACGTTCGAAGCTCGCTGATGGTTACCAGAGCGTAAACGGGCTAAATCGATAAACCTGTGAAAATGCAAAGAATCGGAAAAGGATTCAGCCTTCGTTAAGCCTTTCCCGACGACGATGAGGCTCCACTCAAGGTCGGCGCGGGTCCAGCGAGCTTAATGACTGTTAAGCAGAAATTCGCGCTCTTTTCGGGCGAACTCGACGCCCCGAGAAAGCAATTCATTCGTGTCAACGCGAGTAAGGCCGCCATTGGCGCCGTACTTGCCGCGGCCTTCATCATCTTTGTCGGTCGGCCCGACACATCGGAACTCGCAGCGATCGCGGGCCTCTGCTTTCCTGCGGTCCTCGCTTGCCTCGGTCTGACGCCGGCGCGCCTGAGCCTGCTCGAAGCACTGAGCTCGGCGACCTTCTCGGCCCTGATAGGCTATCTGGCCTTCCTGACCGGCGGGATCTCGTCGCCACTTCTGATTTGGTTTGCCTTGGTGCCCGCCGAGGCCGCTCTCGCGGGCGGTAGAAGCACGGTCGTGCGCGCTGCCGTGTCGACGGTAACTGCTCTGGTCGTCGTGGGCGCCATTCAGGCGCTGGGTGCCGTCCCGGTTAGCAAGCTCGGCGCGCTTTCCTGGCAAATCTCGATGGTCTCGGCGCTCGCGGCCGTGATTCAGGCGGGTTTGATCGCGGCGGCCGCGCAAGACAGGCAGCGCGCCGCCAACCGCGCCGCGGCTGCGGGTGCTGCGATGTATCGATTCCTCGCGGACAACGCGATGGACCTGATTACGCGCCATGCCGCCGACGGAACAATTCGCTTCGCAAGTCCGGCAACGCGCACGCTGCTCGGCTATGCACCGCATGAAATCGTCGGGCTCGCCCCGTCGAGCCTCGTTCGCGCTGAAGATCTCAAAGCCATGCAGGCCGCCTTCGTTGAGGCCAGCTATTTCGGCCGCGCTGCGACGGCGGAAATCCGCATGAAGCGCCGCGACGGAAGCCATGTCTGGGCAGAAATCCGCTGCCGGCCCGCCGCTCCGGCGAATGGCGAGGCGGCCGATATCGTCGCCGTGACGCGCGACATCTCCGAGCGGAAGGTTCACGAATCGGCGCTCATCGAGGCGCGCGATCTGGCCGAGCAGGCAAACCGCGCGAAGTCGCGCTTTCTGGCGAATATGAGCCACGAACTCAGGACGCCACTGAATGCGATCATCGGCTTCTCGGAAGTGATGAAGCACGAAATGTTCGGTCCGGTGGGGAGCGCGAAATACCTCGAATATACGCGGCTGATCCACGAATCAGGCTCCCATTTGCTGGAGCTCATAAACGGCATTCTCGACATGTCGAAGATCGAGGCTGGAAAGTTCGAGCTGAGCGAGGAAATCTTCGATCTCGATGAGGTGGCCCAGGCCGCAGTCCGCTTCGTCAAAATGCAGTCGGATCGGTCCGGCGTTCTCTTGAGGTGCGAAATCGCGCCGAGCGCGCGAATGGCGTTCGCGGACAAGCGGGCCATCAAGCAGATTCTGATCAACCTTCTCACCAATGGCGTGAAGTTCACTCCGCGCGGAGGCGACGTCCGCGTGGAAGCCGCGGTACAGGGTGGTGGCCTTGAGCTGACGGTCGTCGACACGGGAATCGGGATTGCGCCGCAGGATCTTCACCGTCTCGGTCAGCCCTTCGAGCAGGTTGACGGCGAACATGTCCGCTCGAAGGAGGGCACCGGCCTGGGACTCGCGCTCGTCAAGGCCCTCGCTTCCATGCATGGCGGCGAAGCCATCATAGAGTCGATGCTCGGCGAAGGCACGAGAGTCACGGTTCGGCTGCCCCATGCCGTCGTCGACGAAAAATCGCAGCCGCAAGAAGAGAAGTTGCGCGGCGCTGCGTGAGTCTTCGCTGTGTCTTGCGCTGCCACGAATTATCTTTCATGTGACGCGCATGCACCCCCGCCTCAAGGCTGGAATATTCGTACGCGCCCTCATCCGGCGCATCGAGGTGGCCGGCGCGAACGCCTACGTCGTGCGCAAGGGCTCCGAGGAAGCGGGCGCTGTTCTGCTCAAGGTCTCGCGCCTCGACGGGACCTGCTGCCTGCTCGAGCAGGCCAGACGGGGCGAGGGCGACCTCGTATGGCTCAAGCCGCTGGGAGACTCCGTGGACGATGCGCGAGCAGCGACCTATTTCGAGCGCCAGTTGCGTTTCGATCCCGACCTCTGGATCGTGGAAATCGAGGACCGAGCCGGGCGCTCCTTCGTTGACGAGCCGATCGTTTGAGCACGGAGCCGGAAACGTTCGAACCCTACGCGTCATTGGACAAAAGGCCGTTTGAGCTGGCGCCAGGCGTTCGTCTGTGGCGCGAGGCCCTGTCCAGGACCCAGCAGGCGGTCCTTGTCGAAGAGATCGTTCGGCTGTCAGCCGATGCGCCTTTCTATCGTCCGACCATGCCGCGCTCCGATCGGCCATTCTCGGTCGAGGAGACCAACTTCGGCCCGCTCGGGTGGTATTCGGACAAGAACGGTTATCGCTACGAGGCGCGTCATCCGCTTACTGGACGAGCGTGGCCCGCCATTCCCTCTCTTCTTCTGTCCCTCTGGCGCGACCTCACCGCGTATCCCGAACTTCCAGAGTGTTGCCTCGTCAACCTCTACCGCCAGCATGCGCGAATGGGCCTTCACCAGGATCGCGACGAAGCCGCGCTCGACGCGCCTGTGCTGTCGGTCTCGCTCGGCGATGTCGCCTTGTTTCGTTTTGGAGGAACGGCACGGCGCGCCCCCTCGCGCGCGGTAAGGCTCGTTTCAGGGGATGTTGTCGTGTTCGGTGGCGCCGCGCGCCTCGTTTTTCACGGCGTCGACCGCGTACTCTCTGGCACGTCGACACTCATTCCCGGCGGTGGAAGGTTGAATCTCACGCTGAGGCGCGTGAATCCGCTCCGACCAAAATGAAAAGACGCCCGATCAGGGGGCTGATCGGGCGCCATATGCGCCGTTACGCGCTGATGCCGGGAGGGGATGACCGGCACCTTGTGAAGGACGCCGTTCGGCGTGCGAGCGGGGGGGCAGTGCCTACCGAACAGAGTTCGTCCTTCACAATCGAACCTATGCAACGATGCCACAGCTTTCAACTATTTTTTCCATCTTGCCGAAATTTAAGGTTCTAATTGTTGACAGTTGCAAAACTGCAACTCGATCGCGAGTTCCTTATGGCGTCATCTTGGCAAGTTTCTTGGCCAGAGTCCGTCGCCACGCTTCGGCCAGCGCAGGTGCGTCATGCACGCGCAGGCAAAGATCGCGCGTGCTTGGATGAAGGGCCGCGATGAAAGCATCGCGCACGCTCGGTCCACCGCTCGCTTGCACGCGGGTCAGCTTGGTGTTCCTTGTCGGCGCCTCGCCTTCTTCGATAACGCGGAAATACCAGCCACAGCGCGCCGAACGCGTCATGAGCGGCGAAACATCCTCGCGAGCGGTATGGATTCCGAGCTTATAACAGGGAGCGCGCGGCTCGCTGACCTCCAACACCACGCCACTCCAGCGAAAACGATCGCCGATGCAAACGCTTGCTTCGTCCACGCCGGCCAGAGTCAGATTTTCGCCGAAAGTTGCGGGCCGACAAGAAAGACCGTGCTTCTCCCACCAAGGCCAGTGATCCGCCGAATACGAATAGACGGCCTTGTCGCTCCCACCGTGAACGCGCAGATCAGCTTGCGTATCGCCGACGATATTGCGTGCGTCGACGCGCACGCGTTCGGCTGCGACGACGGTCTTACCGATGGCCGAGACAACAGTCTCGCCATTCCGCTGCCAGATCACGCGCGGTTGAGCGGTACTAACGGCAATCAAAAGGGCTTCCATTCGCTCTATAGCCTTCCGAGGTCTTGGGCCGTGCGGTCAATCGCTGCCCTCAGCAAGGCGATGATCTCTTCAATCTCGCTCTGGCGGACGACAAGCGGCGGTGCCAATACCATTGTGTCGCGGATCGCCCGGCAAACGAGGCCAGTATCGAAGCAGTAGTTCCGGCACCGCGTTCCGACGTCGCCAACATTGGGAAAAAAGGCGCGCTCCCGTTTGTCGGGGACGAGCTCGATCGCAGCGAGCAGGCCCTCGCCGCGCACCTCGCCCACGATGGGATGATCTTCAAAGCACTCGCGAAGGCGTTTCTGAAGGTAAGGGCCGATATTCCTTTTGACATTTGAGACGACGTTGTCGCGCTCGATGATCTCCAGGTTCTTGAGCGCCACGGCCGATGCCACCGGGTGACCGGAGTACGTAAAGCCGTGCACGAGTTCCTCGTTCGCGTTGAGGATCGTTTCCGCCATCTGCATGTCGAGTGAAATCGCGGAGATCGGCTGATAGCCGGACGACAATCCCTTCGCCATCGTCATGACGTTGGGCTCGATGCCATATCTTGCCGCGCCGAACCATTCGCCAAGGCGGCCGAAACCGGTGATGACCTCGTCGAGGTGCAAGAGAACATCATACTTGGCACAAATCGCCTGAACCACAGGCCAGTACGTCGAAGGCGGGAAGATGACGCCGCCCGCACCCTGGACTGGCTCTGCAGAAAAGGACGCGACGTTTTCCGGTCCGAGCGCGAGGATCTTCTCTTCGAGTTTCCGCGCGATCGCCACGCCGAACGTGTCAGGATCCACCTCTCCAAAACCTGCGGCTTTCGCGCCGAACCAATAGGGTGCCGGCACCTTCTCAAAGCCTGCAAGCGGCAGATCCCATTGCGGGTGCATTGGCGAGAGACCCGAAAGCGATGCGCCGGCGAACGTCACTCCGTGGTAGGCAAGGTCCCGCGAGATGTGGATCTTCTTCCTCGGTTTCCCTCTGAGATTCCAAAAGTAGCGGATGAGCTTCAGCGCGCTGTCATTTGCCTCCGAACCCGAATTGGCAAACAGGACGCGTTCATGGCCCTTCGGCAAAATGGTTGCGAGCTTCGCCGCGAGCTGAATCGTCCAGGGATTCGATGTCTTGAAGAAATGATTGTAGTACGGCAGCGCCCTCAGGGCCTCGTAACCCGCGCTTGCAAGCTCTGCATTTCCATAACCCAACTGCACGCACCAAAGCCCGGCCATGCCATCAATGATCTTCTGCCCCTCGGAGTCCCAGAGATAGACGCCGTCGGCCTTGTTGATGACGCGGACGCCTTCGCGGTTGAGTGCCGCGGTGTCGCTGAAGGGATGGACATGGTGCGCTGCGTCCAATTCCTGCAAACGCCGCGTCAGGATTTCGTTTTTCTCGGGAACCATGTGCCAGAGCTTTAGCGGTCCAGCCCCATCAAATCCAGCGGCGCACTCTCAGCGTGAAGTCGTCGTAAGCGGACCCGAACTGACGACGCATCTTCGCTTCCTCGAAGGGGATATGCACCCAATTGGCGGTGGCAAAGAGCAAGAGCGGAACGGCAAACATCGGAAGCGAGCCCACGATGAAGGCGACACCAAAGGTGAGAATGACGAGGCCGAGATACATGGGATTGCGCGTGTAGCGGTAGGGCCCGCGAACGACCAGCGCCTTGTTCGATCTTGACGTTGGATCGATTTCCGTTCCTTCGGAGCGAAACAGAAAGACTGCCGAAGCCGCGATGGCAAGACCTAGAGCCGCTAGGACGCATCCCAGCGGGACCAGACGAAGATCCAAGGCCGCACGCCAGGCAAACAGCGCGCTCAGCACACCGGCAGCCACGAGATACAACGCGCCCCATAGGGGCGGCGGCAGCTTGAGCATCGTGAACGTCCCCAAGCCACGCTACGCGATGCTTGCTGCGAGTGCCACCCCGTGCGGTCGCCGCCCCGTTATGCGGTCTTGGACGATGGCGGAACGCGCAGGGCGCCTGCCTTTGTCCACGAGGGCAAGGACTTGATATCCGCTTGCCAGCGCTGGATCGCGCGGAACGACTCGATCGGGAAACGGGCTTGTTCGGCAATGCACATGGCCGAACCGATCGAAAAATCGGCCACGGACAAGGACGCGCCGGCAACGTAGCGACTTCTCGCGAGCACGCCGTCGAGGACCTTGCCGACACGCTCGAAAAGCTGTTGTCCCCGGACGATTTCGGCAGGATCTTCTTGACCTCGTCCAAAGAGCGGTTTGACGACTCGTTCGAACGCAAAGATGGCGCAGGCTGGGTCCCAATGGGCACTTTCCCAGAACAACCACTTGCAGACGCTGAGACGTTCGCGCGTATCTTGCGGCAAGAGCCCTGCCGAAGGCGTCAAAGTTGCGAGATACTCGAGGATCGCGTTCGACTCCCACAACACGTATCCATCATGTTCGATTGCAGGCGCGCGCCCGTTGGGATTGAGGGCGACATACTCCGGCGCGTTCTGGGCATTCTTGGTGAAGTCGACGAGCTTGAACTCATAGTCGAGGCCCAGGTGGCTCGCGAGCCAAAGTACCTTGAACGAGCGCGGGCTCAGCGGAAATGCGTGGATCCTGAGGGTCATGGCTTCTCCTTCCTCGGTGATGCGGCTGCAGCCTCCGGCGAGCCGGTTTCGATGAACGTTTTCAGACGATGAATCTGATCGGCCAGAACGCGGTCGACGGGTTCGGCGAGTTTATCGAGACCATCCTTGGCGTAGCCGCCAACTGCGTAGGCCATCTCAAGCGTCGTGCCGTCGGGGCTCGCGGTAATCGTCCACGTCATGGCGCCGTCGACCGCCAGTCCCTGTAAGGGCCCAAGCGCGCCGCGGAGCCTGAGGAGTTTTCCCGGCTGCGCATTGACCACGGTCATGTGTTGGACCGAACCACCCTCCGGCAACTTCTCGCACCAGCATCCACCGGCGCGTAAATCCATCCGGAGATTTTCTGCCCTTCCGGAATAGGTGTGTTCCGAGCTCCACCACCTGCCGGGAGTGCCAATCGCCGAATATATCTCCGAAGGTCTCGCCGCGACGTGCAGCGACTCTCGCACTTCGAAACCAACGGGCGTTGCCGAAACGATTTCGGCACTTGCAGAACGCGCCAAGAGAAAAACGACAGCGCAGGTCGCGACTGGCGTGCTTCGTGCCATGGGCCCCTCCGGGAAATCGCTAGTTTGTTTCGGCTACGGTCCTGAACGACTCAAGAATGGCGCTCCAGCCCCCCGGTGCGTCGACCGCGGCACGGACTGCCTCGGCGTTTTCGCCAACGCGATCGAGATTGCGGTGTTCGAGGTCGACGCGCGTGATGCCATCGCCTTCGTCGCTGAAACGGACTTCGACTTCAGTGATCAGGTTGGGATCGTATTGCCATTGCGGCGTGATCTGCCAGGCCAGCACGAGCTTCGAAGGCGGCTCCCAAACCAGAACCTTCCCCGTGTCGCACTCCGAACCGTCGATACCTCGCTGGTACCAGCGTCCACCCACGCGAGGCTCGAGAATGTAGTCCTTGGGTTCGACTTTCAGGATCGTGTGCGTCGGCGGCCACCAACGCGACATGCCCTCGGTGAAAACTTCGAACGCGCGAGACGGACTCGCTTTTACGCGGATAGTCTTGCGCACGGGCGCGACGGTGATGGTTCGGTTCATTTCTCGTCCACTTTCCTATCAGCCGAAGTGTCGCGTTCGAGCTCGGCCTGAAACGATGCGAGCGCCGTATCCCAGAACTGATCGAGCCAGCGCCGGACCCCGGCGAGCCCTTTAGGGTCGATCTGGTAGACGCGCCGCGTGCCCTCGGCTCTGTCAGTCACGAGCCCCGCCTCTTTGAGAACCTTGAGATGCTGCGAGACCGCGGGGCGGCTGACGGGCATTCGCGCGGCAAGACGCCCCACGGTCTGTGGGCCGTGGCGCAAGGTCTCGAAGACGCTGCGTCGTGTTGGGTCTGCCAGAGCCGCTAGCGCCGTTTCGTAAGTCATTACTTACTGTAAGTAGTTACTTACCTATTTGTCAAGCGAGTGCGAAGGGCAGTCCCAAAAGCCTCGAAAATTCGGCGCGACAGAGGGCTCTCACTCCAACGCCACTCCGGGTGCCACTGCACCCCAAGGACGAAGCCTGGCGCGCCGGGCATCGACACGGCCTCGATCTGTCCGTCCCCGGCGGTCGCGTCCGCACGGAGGCTCGCAGCGAGCCTATCGATCCCTTGGCTGTGGAGCGAATTCACCTCGGCCGATGCTTCACCGAATATCTGCTCAAGGAGGCCGCCCTTCTCGATCCGGACTTCGTGCGCCGGACCGTATTGCACGTCGAGCGACGCCGAGCGGTCCTC
>Ga0307479_10003316_pt1 | contig 14660 bp, 8 predicted proteins | sample atmos_gasesECM4C_FD_203743 | JGI IMG/M metagenome (GOLD analysis project Ga0307479, IMG submission 203743) | Hardwood forest soil microbial communities from Morgan-Monroe State Forest, Indiana, United States - atmos_gasesECM4C_515 | ecosystem: Environmental > Terrestrial > Soil > Temperate...
TCATGCAGCAACGCGGCGATGGCCTGTGTCTCCGTTCCGTCCGCCTCGATGACCAAGCCGGCCACCGACAGCAGGTGGCCGAGATACGGGACTTCGCTGGCTTTCCGTGTCTGCGTCGCATGCTTGTGCGCCGCGTATCCCAGGGCCTCGATGAACTTGGGCGTGAGGCGGGGGGACGCCGCCTGGTTGGCCATGCTGCCTCCTGGTCGAAGGGCTTCTCCTTCACTGTGGCACGGCGGTGCGACACTCCGTCGGCCGGAACCGCCCACGCGACGTCGGTGCGACGTTCTAGGGTGGCGCTCGATGGCGCTTCATCTTCATCGTGCCGAGCGCACCGACCTGCTGGCCGACGGTCTCGGCGCCCTGCTGGCCGACCCGGTGCCCGACCCCTTCGCCGAGGAGTTGGTGTTGGTACCGGCGCGCGGCGTAGAACGCTGGCTGAGTCAGCGGCTTTCGCACGTACTCGGGTGCAGAGGCGGCGGCAGCGACGGGGTGTGTGCGGGGGTGGTGTTTCGCAGTCCTGGGTCGCTGATCGCCGAGATCACCGGCACGCTCGACGACGATCCGTGGTCGCCGGAGGCCATGACCTGGCCGCTGTTGGAGGTGATCGACGGCAGCCTCGACGAACCGTGGTGCCGGACGCTGGCAAAACACTTGGGCCACTTCGACACCGATCCCGACGAGGCCGAGCTGCGCAAGGGTCGTCGCTATGCGGTGGCCCGCCGGCTGGCCGGGCTGTTCGCTTCCTACGCCCGGCAGCGGCCGCGGCTGCCGGTCGACTGGCTGGACGGCAACGTGGGCGACCTCGACCCCGACCTGGCCTGGCAGCCTGAATTGTGGCGAGCGCTGGTGGCCGCTGTCCCCGCCGATGCTCCACAGATCCGTCACGAGAAGACCGTCGCCCGGCTGCGCGAAGGCCCGGCCGACCTGCCGTCGCGGCTATCGCTGTTCGGGCATACCCGCCTCGCGTGCACCGAAATCCAGCTGCTCGACGCGCTGGCGACCCACCACGACCTGCACCTGTGGCTGCCGCACCCCAGCGACCGGCTGTGGCGTGCGCTCGCCGATGCGCGCGGCCCGGTGCCACGCACCGACGACACCAGCCGGCGCGCCGCGATACATCCGCTGTTGCAGACCCTGGGCCGCGACTTGCGTGAGCTGCAAAGCGTTTTGCCCGCCGAACTCGCCACCGACGAATACCTGGGCGCGGCCGCCACGCACGACACCTTGCTCAGCTGGCTGCAGTCCGACATCGCCGCCAACGCGGTGCAGCCCGGGAACCGGGTGCTCGCGGTCGGCGACCGCTCGGTCCAGGTGCACGCGTGTCACGGCGCGGCGCGCCAGATCGACGTGCTGCGGGAGGTACTGCTCGGGCTGCTCGAGGACGACCCCACTCTGGAGCCCCGGGACATCGTGGTGATGTGCCCGGACATCGAAACCTGCGCGCCGCTGATCGTCGCCGACTTCGGCCTTGGCGAGCTGCCCGGCCCCGGCCACCCCGCGCACCGGCTGCGGGTCCGGCTGGCCGATCGCGCCCTCACCCAGACGAACCCGCTGCTGGGCGTGGCCGGCGAACTGCTCGAGATCGCCGGCAGCCGGGCCACCGCGACGCAGGTTCTCAACCTCGCGCAAGCCGCCCCGGTGCGGGCCCGCTTCGGTTTCACCGACGACGATCTCGACATCATCACGGCCTGGGTACGCGAGTCCGGTATCCGCTGGAGCTTCGACAAACAACACCGCAAGCCCTACGGGCTCGACCACATCGTCCCCAACACTTGGCGTTTCGGGCTGGACCGGATCCTGACCGGGGTCGCGATGTCGGACGATTCGCAGGCGTGGCTGGACACCGCACTGCCGCTCGACGACGTCGGCAGCAATCGGGTGGAGCTGGCGGGGCGGCTCGCCGAGTACGTTCACCGGCTGCAGTCGGCAGCGGACGCCCTCGACGGCATCCGCCCGCTGGCCGAGTGGATCGAGGCGCTGACCAACGGCGTCGCGCAACTTACCCGTGTCGACGCCGGCGACGCGTGGCAACCCGGACAATTACGTCGCGAGTTCGCAAACATACTGGTCCAGGCCGACTTTCGCAGCAACGCCGCGCTGCGGCTGTCCGACGTCCGGGCGTTGCTTGCCGGGCAACTGGCCGGACGGCCGACACGGGCCAACTTCCGGACCGGCACCCTGACTGTCTGCACTATGGTGCCGATGCGCTCGGTGCCGCACCGCGTGGTCTGCCTCGTCGGCCTCGACGACGGCGTGTTCCCGAGGTCGGCGCTGCCCGACGGCGACGACGTTCTGGCCCGCCGACCGATGACCGCCGAGCGCGACATCCGTTCCGAGGACCGGCAATTGCTGCTCGACGCGATATGTGCGGCCACCGAAACCTTGGTCATCACCTACACCGGCGCCGACGAACACACCGGCCACCCCCGGCCGCCGTCGGTGCCGCTGGCCGAGCTGCTCGACACGCTCGACCAGACCACGTCGGCGCCAGTGCGCCATCGGGTGCTGATAGAGCATCCGTTGCAGCCGTTCGACATTCGCAACGTCACTCCCGGTGAGCTGGTGCCCGGCCAACCGTTCACCTTCGACCCGACCGCCCTGGTGGCGGCTCGGGCCGCCGCTGGCGATCGTCACCCCAGACCACGCTTCTTCACCGATCCGCTTCCCGACCAGCCGCCCGACGATGTCGCGCTCGCCGATCTGCTCGCCTTCTTGCGGGATCCGGTCAAGGGATTTTTCCGCGCCCTGGACTACACGCTGCCGTGGGAGGTCGACGAGGTCAAAGACGACATGCCCGTCGAGATCGACAACCTGGAAGAGTGGTCGGCCGGCGACCGGATGTTGCGAGACATGTTGCGCGGCATGGATCCCGACAAGGCGGCCCAAGCCGAATGGCGGCGGGGGACACTGCCGCCGGGGCGGCTCGGCTGGCGCAAGGCGAAAGAAATCCGTGCCCAGGCGGCCGGGCTGGCCGAAGAGGCGATGCGGCATCGACGTGGCGTAGCCGAGGCCTACGACATCAACGTCGGGCTGGGTGGCGGTCGCCGGCTCACCGGCACGGTGACGCCGGTCTTCGGCACCCGCACGGTGTCGGTCACCTACTCCAAGCTCGGCGGCAAGCATCTGCTGGAGTCGTGGATTCCCTTGCTGGCGTTGAAGGCCGCCAATCCGCGCCGCGACTGGACGGCGCTGTGCATCGGGCGCGCCAAGCGAAACGACCAACTCGAGCGGCGGCTGCTGGGCCCGCCCGCGGATTCCGCCGCAACGCTGCGTGACCTGGTGCGGCTGTACGACGCCGGCCGCCGCGAGCCGTTGCCGTTGCCGGTGCGGACGTCGTTCGCGTGGGCCGAGGCCCGCGGCTCGGACCGAGATCCGGTGAAGGTCGCGGGCTATCGGTGGACCTCGCAGAACAACTTTCACGGCGAGGACGCCGAGCCCGCACACGTCAGGGTCTGGGGCCCAAGGGCCCGGCTCGAGGTGCTGCTTGACCCGCCGCATCCCGGCGAGGAGGTCCCCGGTGAGGGCACCCGGCTGGGCGCACTGGCCGCCCGGCTGTGGGGGCCGCTGTTGCAGGCAGAGCGCTCAGCGCGGGAGTTGGGCTGATGGAGCGCTTCGATCTGCTCGGCACGTTGCCGGAGATGGGGTCCACGACGGTGTTGGAGGCCAGCGCCGGAACTGGCAAGACGTTCGCGCTGGCCGGGCTGGTCACCCGCTTCATCGCCGAGGGCGTGGGCCGGCTCGATGAAATGCTGCTGATCACATTCAGCAAGGCCGCCAGCCGCGAACTGCGCGAACGGGTGCGCTGTCAGATCGTGGAAGCCGTTGCCGTGCTGGACAGTTCGGCGCCGGTAACGCGGAATGACCTGGTTACCCACCTGATGGCCGGCACCGACGCCGAGCGCAACCAGAAGCACCGCAGGCTGCGTGACGCGCTGGCTGACTTCGATGCCGCCACCATCTGCACCACGCACCAGTTCTGTCAGCTTGTGCTCAAATCCCTTGGGGTGGCGGGCGATACCGACACCGGCGCCACCCTGGTCGAAAGCCTCGACGACCTGGTCACGCGGATCGTGGACGACCTGTACCTCGCCCACTTCGGATCGCAGAGCGACGAGGTGGCGCTCAGCCACCGCGATGCGCTGGCGCTGGCACGTGCGGTGGTCGAAGACCCGTGCGCGCAGCTGCGGCCGGAGAAACCGGACCCGCAATCGGTAGCCGGGCTACGGCGGCGGTTCGCCGGCGACGTGCTCGAACAGCTCAAACTGCGCAAGCGCCGGCTAGGCATCTTCAGCTACGACGACCTTCTGCTTCGCCTCGCCGAATCACTGGAGGGCCAGCCGGATTCCCCGGATTCAGCCGCCCGCGAGCGGATGCGCCGGCGCTGGACGATCGTCATGGTCGACGAGTTCCAGGACACCGACCCCATCCAATGGCAGGTGATCGATCGCGCATTCAACGGCCATTCCCGGCTGGTGCTGATCGGCGACCCCAAACAGGCGATCTACGGCTTTCGCGGCGGCGACATCTATACATATCTGCGGGCAGCCGAGACGGCCGGTCACCGGCGGACACTGAGTGCGAACTGGCGCAGCGACAAGGTGCTCGTCGACGGCCTGCAGACGCTGCTGCATGGCGCCGCGCTCGGGGATCCCAAAATCGTGGTGCGCGAGGTGGAAGCCCGCATCGACGGCCATCGCCTGCGGGACGCGCCGCACAATGCACCCTTCCGGCTGCGGGTCGTCAGCCGCCCGATGTTCGGCTGCGACCAAAACAAGACCATCTCCATCGACCAACTGCGCCAACACATCCCCGCCGATCTCGCTGCCGACGTCGGGGCCCTGCTGGCCAGCGAAGCCACCTTCGACGGCAAACGCATCCTCGCGGGTGACGTCGCGGTGATTGTCGAATCGGGCAAGGACGCGCGCGCTTGCCAAACCGCATTGACACAAGCCGGAATTCCCGCCGTCTACACCGGCGAAGGCGACGTGTTCGCCGCCGACGCGGCCAAGGATTGGTTGTTCCTGTTGGACGCGTTCGACCAGACGCACCGCGCCGGGCTGGTGCGCGCCGCTGCCGCCACGGTGTTCTTCGGCAAGACGGCCAGCGACCTCGCCGACGGCGGCGATACCCTGACCGACGAAGTGGCTGCCACGCTGCGGGATTGGGCCGATCAGCTGCGTGCGCGCGGGCCGGCCGCGGTTTTCGAGGCCGCGCAGCTGGCGGGCATGGGTCGGCGGGTACTTACCGAGCAGAACGGCGAGCGCACCATGACCGACCTGGCCCACATCGCCCAATTGCTGCACCAGGTCGCGCATCGCGAGCGGCTGACGCTGCCGGCGCTGCGCGACTGGTTGCGCAGGCAATGTGAGGAACGCGCCGGGGCGCCGGAACGCAGCCGCCGGATCGACAGCGACGCCGCCGCGGTGCAGATACTGACGGTGTGGGGCGCCAAGGGATTACAGTTCCCCATCGTCTACTTGCCGTTCGCGTTCAATCGGCACGTCTTCATCGACGACATTCCGCTGTACCACGACGACTCCGACGTTCGGTGCCTGGACATCGGCGGCCCGGACACCCCCGACCGCCGCAGGATCGAGGCGTTCAGCCGGGCCGAGGCGGCCCGCAACGACATCCGGCTGACCTACGTGGCGCTGACGCGGGCGCAGTCTCAGGTGGTGGCGTGGTGGGCGCCGGCGCGGGACGAGCCCAACGGCGGGCTGTCCCGATTGCTGCGCGGGCGGCGACTCGGCGAGGCCGAGGTGCCGGATAGCTGCGTGCCGAGGACGATCTCGGACGACCAGGCACTGGGGTGCTTCCGGGAATGGGAGGCAGCGGGTGGTCCCGTGATCGAAGAGTCGGCGGTCGCCGGCGCGGCCGCCGTTACCCGGCCGGAGCCGCCGACCGAACTGTCCGTGCGCCACTTCCACCGGTCGATCGACACAACGTGGCGGCGCACTTCGTATTCGGCGCTGGTTCGTTTCGCCGAGGAATCCGCAAGCTCCGGCGTCAGCAGCGAGCCGGAGATGACGCCACGCGACGACGAGGTCGATGACGTCATGGTTTCGGCGGAATCGGCGGATCGGGCAGATGAAGCCGCCGATGTGGCCTCCCCTATGGCAGAGCTGCCGACCGGCGCTACGTTCGGCTCGCTTGTCCATGCGGTCCTGGAAAACACCGATCCGTTCGCCGCGGATCTGCGGGCCGAATTGGAGGGACAGGTGCGGACGTATTCGACGTGGTGGCCGGTGGATGCCGCGCCGGCCGCGGTGGCGTCGGCGCTGCTGCCGATGCACGACACGCCCCTTGGGCCGTTGGCCGAAGGGCTGACGCTGCGCCGGATCGGACTGCGAGACCGGTTGCGGGAGTTAGACTTCGAAATTCCGCTGGCGGGCGGCGATCTCCGGGGTTCCGTGCCAGCCGTTCGGCTCGCGGACGTGGGCGCGCTTGTTCGCGAACACCTTCCGGCCGACGACCCGCTGGCCGGCTATAGCGAGCGCCTGATGTCCGATGCACTCGGTGGGCAGTCGTTGCGCGGCTACCTGTCCGGCTCGATCGACGTCGTACTGCGCTCGCCGCTGCAGCGCTATCTAGTGGTCGACTATAAGACCAACATGCTCGGCGCCACCGTCGCCGACTACAGCTTCCCGCGGCTGGCCGAGGCGATGCTGCATTCGGACTACCCCCTGCAGGCGTTGCTGTATACCGTGGTGCTGCATCGGTTCTTGCGGTGGCGTCAGCCCGGGTACCGGCCGCCTGAGCATCTCGGCGGAGTGTTGTACCTATTCGTACGGGGTATGTGCGGTGGCCAGACGCCGACGGCGGACGGGCATCCCTGCGGGGTATTCAGTTGGCTGCCGCCGCCCGCGATGGTGGTGGCGCTGTCGGACTTGCTGGACGAGGGTCGGCAGGCGGCATGACCACCACTGGGATCGAGGACCCCCTGGACTGGCGGATAGTCGTTGGTGCCGGCGGCTCGCTGCGGACATTCAACGAGGCCGGCGTGCTTGAATCGGCTGATGTGCATGTGGCGCAACGGATTACCGCGCTGTCCGACGAGACCGACGAAACCGTGGCGCTCGCGGTGGCGCTGGCGGCGCGGGCGTTGCGCGGCGGATCGGTGTGCGTGGACCTGACGACGGTGGCCACCGATTCCGGCGTTCCCGCGCTGGCGTGGCCCGAGCCCGAGGCGTGGCTGGCGGCGCTACGGGCGAGTCGGTTGCTTGGTGAACCGCCGGTGCTGCGGCTCTACGACGGCCGGCTGCTCTACCTTGACCGGTACTGGCGGGAGGAAGAGCAGGTGTGCGCCGACCTGCTGGCGCTATCGGTTCCCACCAGGCAAGTCGAGGTGTCCGGTTACTCGCGTCTGTTCCCGCCGGGCTACGAGGAGCAGCGGTCCGCAGCTGAAACCGCGGTGGCGCAAGCGGTTACGGTCCTGACCGGCGGGCCGGGCACCGGCAAGACCACGACGGTGGCGCGGCTGCTGGCGCTGCTCGCCGAACAGGCGGACATATCGGGGAAATCCGGACTGCGGATCGCGCTGGCCGCGCCCACCGGCAAGGCCGCGGCGCGATTGGCCGAAGCGGTGGCCGGCGAGGTCGCAGGCCTCGACGCCGTTGACCGCGAACGGCTTTCCGGCCTGCAGGCGGTGACGCTGCACCGGCTGCTGGGCAGCCGGCCAGACACATCGGTGCGGTTCCGGCACCACCGGGGCAACCGCTTGCCGCACGATGTGATCGTCGTCGACGAGACGTCCATGGTTTCGCTGACGATGATGGCCCGGCTGCTCGAAGCCGTGCGCTCGGACGCAAGGCTGATTCTGGTCGGTGACGCCGATCAGTTGACATCGGTGGAAGCCGGTGCGGTGCTGGCGGATCTGGTCGATGGCTTGGCGGCCCGCGACGACATGCGGGTGGCGGAGCTGCGAACTTTATATCGGTTCGGGAAGGCGATCGGGGCGCTGGCCGAGGCGATCCGGGTCGGCGACGCGGATGCGGCCGTGAAGCTCCTGCGCTCGGGTGACGAGCATGTCGAGTACCTCGAGTTCGGGGACGGTGTCGACCCGACTGCGCGGTTGCGCGCGATCCTTGGGCCGCACGCGTTGCGGCTGCGTGAGGCGGCGATGGTCGGTGCCGTGGAGGCGGCGTTGGCCGCGCTAGACGACCACCGGCTGCTGTGCGCGCACCGGCAGGGTCCCTTTGGCGTCCAGCACTGGAACCAGCAAGTGCAGCGGTGGCTGGCCGAGGAAACGGGCCAGCCGGCGTGGTCGCAGTGGTATGCGGGGCGGCCGCTGCTAGTGACGGCCAACGACTACGGGCTGCGCGTCTACAACGGCGATACCGGCGTGGTGGTCGCCGGACCCGACGGGTTGCGGGCCGTCATCGCCACCGCCACCGGCCCGCTCGGGTTCGCGACCAGCCGCCTGGCCGACATCGAGACCATGCACGCCATGACGATCCACAAAAGCCAGGGCAGCCAGGCCGACGAGATCACGGTCCTGATGCCGCCGGAGGATTCGCGGTTGCTGACCCGAGAGTTGTTCTATACCGCCGTGACCCGCGCCAAAACGAAAGTCCGGGTGGTCGGCTCGGAGACTTCGGTGCGGGCCGCGATCGGGCGTCGGGCGGTGCGGGCGAGTGGGCTACGGCTGCGGCTGCAGGCCACGGCACCTAAAGCTTGACGGCGGCGCGGGCACCGCGGTGCGGAAGAATCGGGGTCATCATGATCGACAACGACGGTTCCTCAGCGGCATCTCGACGCACCCACATCGTCCGGCTCGCCGTGTTCGCGGGCTTCCTACTCCTGCTGTTCTATCTGGTGGCCGTCGCGCGGGTCATCGACGTCGAGGAGGTGCGGCGCGCGGTCTCGGCAACAGGGCCGGCGGCGCCGCTGACCTACGTCGTGGCGTCGGCCGTCCTCGGCGCGCTGTTCGTGCCGGGCCCGATTCTGGCCGCGGGCAGCGGGCTGTTGTTCGGTCCGGTATTGGGCGTCTTCGTGACGCTGGGTGCGACGGTCGGCACCGCGATCGTCGCGAGCTTCGTCGGCCGTCGGGCCGGCCGAAACAGCGCGCGGGCATTGCTGGGGACGACCCGCGCCGACCGCATCGACGAGCTGATCGAACGCCGCGGACTGTGGGCGGTCGTCGGTCAGCGCTTTATCCCCGGCATATCGGATGCGTTGGCCTCCTACGCGTTCGGGGCGTTCGGAGTTCCGTTGTGGCAGATGGCTGTCGGCGCGTTTATCGGTTCGGTGCCGCGGGCATTTGTCTACACCGCGCTGGGCGCATCGATCGCAGATCGGTCGTCGCCGTTGGCGTACGCGGCCATAACGGTGTGGTGCATGACCGCCATCGTCGGTGCGTTTGCCGCGCGGCGTGGGTACCAAAAATGGCGTGGGAACGCCAGCCCCGGCGAGGACAGCGGCATCGCGGATTCGGATCGGGAAGCTGGGGCTTGCTGACGAAGGATTACCGTTGCGTCCGCTGCGCGGCCACGAACAAATTCCCCGGAACTTCGTCCTCGACCTCTGTGGGGGGTTTGCGGCCATAACCGGCCATCAATTCGTCCGATGGCGTCACCGTCACGTCCCAGCCGTTCCGCCGGAACCAGTCTCCGACGTCTTCGCGCTCCTCGAAGTACCACAATTCGTCGGTCCTGGGGATCTCACGCTGCGGGTCCACTTCGGCCATGAGCGAGCGAATCCGATCCATCCGCTCACGACGCTTCGCGCGATACTCAGGGTCGAGAAACTTCGGCCCCAGCGCCTCCACAGCGACCCGGCTGCCTGCGACGGTGAGTCCGTGAACACGGTCGAACAGCAACTCTTGGGCCGCGGCAGGCAAATACGGCATCAGCCCCTCCGCCGACCAGGCGCTGGGCGCCGACGGGTCAAAACCCGCCTGCTGCAACGCCGTCGGCCAGTCGTGACGCAGGTCCACCGGGACAGCGACCCGGTTGCAGGTCGGCTTCGCCCCGTGCTCGGCCAACGTCGACGATTTGAATTCCAACACCCTGGGCTGGTCGAGCTCGTAGACCGTGGTCCCATCCGGCCACCGCAACCGCCAGGACCGCGCGTCCAGGCCCGCCGCCAAGATCACCGCCTGGCGGATGCCCGAACGCGTCGCGTCCACGAAGAACTGGTCGAAAAATGCTGTTCGGCAAGCCATATAGCCAACCATCGACCGCATCTGCAGCGGCACCTCGGGTTCGGCTTCGATGAGCTCGGCGGGCAGCGGCTGAGCGGCATGCCAATTCCACACTCCGTCGCCGGCGGCATCGAGGAAGACCTGCGCGAATGGGTCGCTGATCAAAGGATTCTCACTCCGGGTTTCCGCCGCGCGCGACGCGGCCACACCCAGCGCCGTCGCACCCACGCTCTCGGTGATCTCCCAGCTGTCGTTGTCGGTTCTGGCCATGCTCGCAGTCCCCCTGCTCGCAGTCCCCCGCTATTGGTTCCGGCTCGCTGCTACGAACAAGGTCTTCGGAGCGGCGTCTTCGATGTCGGGGGGCCGACGGTCGTAACGGGCCATCAGCTCCTCCGCCGGCGTCACCGTCACGTCCCAACCGTGGCGACGCAACCAATCGCCGACGTCTTCGCGCTCCTCGAGGTACCACAGGTCTTGGACGTCGGGAATGGCCCGTTCCGGCTGCAGCTTGGCCCACAGGTCGCGCACCCGCTGCATGTTCTCGCGCCGCTTGGCCTGGGCGTCCTCGTCGAGAAAGTCCGAGCCCGGCGCCTCCACGGCGATCCGGCTGCCCGCAGCGCCGAGCGCCTGAACACGGTCGAAAAGCAGCTCGTGAGCCGCCGCCGGCAGAAACGGCAACAGCCCCTCCGCCGACCAGGCGCTGGGCGCCGAGGCGTCAAAACCGGCCTGCCGCAACGCGGCCGGCCAGTCGTGGCGCAGGTCGACCGGAACATGAACCAGGTTGCACGTCGGCTGCGCGTCGTGTTCGCGCAGCGTCGATGACTTGAATTCCAGGACCCGGGGCTGGTCGAGTTCGTAGACCGTGGTGCCGTCGGGCCATGGCAGCCGCCACGCCCGTGAGTCCAGACCTGCCGCCAAGATCACCACCTGGTGCACGCCCGCGCGGGTCGCGTCGAGGAAAAACTGATCGAAGAACGATGTCCGCGCCGCCATGTAGTCGACCATTCCCTGCATCCGTGGCTTCAGGTCGGGTTCGGCCTCGATGAGCTCCGCAGGCAGGTTGGCAGCGGCGAACCAGTTCCACATGCCGTCCCCGGCCGCTTCCAGGAACACCCGCGCGAACGGATCGCTGATCAGCGGGTCTTCGCTCTCCGTTTCCGCCGCGCGGGCCGCCGCGACGCCCAGCGCCGTCGCACCCACACTCTCGGTGATCTCCCAGGTGTCGTTCTCGGTTCTCGCCACGCTCACGCCCTCCAATTCGCTAGCACACCTACGTAGTTACCCTACGCGCGCTGCATGTGAATGGGCTGTCCGCCAGATTCAGCCGGCTGGGGCCAGCATGTCCTTCCACCCGTCTTCGCCGATGTTGCTCGAGTTCGCAACGGAATACTTCACACCGTCGGGCCCTACGACTATGCCGCTCTGCACGTCGTAAATCGATGCCGCAACCGCGCTCGGGGTGTAGATGCACGGGTTGGGTTGCTTCCCGTTGCAGCGGACGGTGCCCGACCCGGGTCGCTGCAGCGGATCGCTGACCGGCGGAGGTGTGCCTGGCAGCTGATCGGCGGGCACCGGGTTGAGGCCATTGTTGACCGACGGCGCCGGGATCACCTGGCCCGGCTTCACCGGCTGGTCACAACGCGCGGCCGGCGCGGGGCAGGTGAGGATCTGATTCGGGTCTCCGTACCAGGGGTCGGAACCCAGCGGCACATAGGGCTCTTTGCTGCGGCACTCCCGCGGGGTCGCCGCCCGCTTGCCGGGCATGTCCACGCACGGGTAGTTGCGGGCGCCGCGCACGACGTTCGTTGCGTCCAGGGGGATCTTGCAGTAGGTGCCGGCCGGTAGTGGCGCGATGCTGGTGTCCGCCGGTGCCCGCCACTCCGATGCCGGCAGGAAGCCGGTCAGGCACGGCGGTGGTTGGTTGAGGGCCGCGACGCCGATGCCGAGAGCCGCCTGGCCGGGAAATGCCGAGGTAACCGACTGGGCGATCGCACCGCCCTGCGGCAAGAACACTAACGCCTGCTCGACGCCGTTGTGGTAGCGCTTGAGCATGTCGATCACGACCTCGAGATTGGCCAGCGTCTGCGGCAGCGACTCCCGCACGTCGTTGAACGTGGCGTTGACCTGATCGGCGGTCCGCGCCGCGTTCGCCAAAATGCTTCGCACCGCTTGATCCTGATGCGCGGTCTGCGCGGCCAGAGTGTTGAGGTTGGCGGCCCAGCGCCCGATCGTGTCACCGGAATTGACCTGGCTGTCGATGATGGGCGCCGAACGCGCGATGATGTCGTCGATGTCGTCGATGCTGCCCCTGAAGTCGTGGGCGATCGCCTGGGTGGCGTCGACCAGGCGCTGCAGGGATGGTCCCAGCCCGCCCACCGCCTGTGACGTCTCGTAAAGCAGTGACGCGACCTTGTCTTTAGGCAGCACTGCCAATCCACGGTTGGCGGCATCAAGCGCCGGGCCGATCTGGCTGGGGACCGTACTCTTGGTGATCGTCTGCCCGTTACGCAGGTACGGACCGCGGTTGCCGGTCGATACCAGGTCAAGGTATTGCTCGCCGACCGCCGAGACCGAGTGCACATTGGCCGACGCGTCGGTCGGGATCGGGTAGCCCTCGTCGATGCTCATCGTTGCCCGCGCGCCCCGCTCGGTCGGTTCGACGTCGGTGACCTTCCCGATGGTGATGCCCCGATACGTGACGTTCGCGGTTCGATATAGGCCCCCGGACTGAGGCAATTCGGCATACAGCGTGTATCGACCTACGCCGACAAGGCTGGGTATCCGCAGGAAGTACCAGCCCAGCACGACCACCGCGACCACCGCTACCGCCGTCAACAACGCCAGCTGGGTTTTGATGAGGCGAGTCAGCATCTCTCACTCACCCCTCTCCACCAGCGGTCCTCCCGGGGCGTCATTCGGGTTCGGCGTATAGCGGACATCCGGGATCATGGTGTTCGGATCCCGTCCCCACGCCTGCTCGAGCGCCCGCAACGCCCCCGAGAATCCCGTTCCGCTCAGCAGCGCGTTATCCATGGTGGAAAGCGTCAGGTCGAACGCCCCCGACACGTTGACATAGTCGCCGCGGATCACCTTCGACACGTAGTCGATGTTGAACGGCGCGGTGAGGCCCAACTTCAGCGCGCCCACAATGTACGGCGAGGCGAGGCCAAGCTGCTTTAACGGTCGCTGCAACGACTGCAGGCTCTGGCGAAGGTTGGGCCGCGTATCCGACAGCGCCCGGTTGGCGACATCGCTGAACCGCCCCAGGGATTCGGTGGCGTCGGCGAACAGCTCGCGCGTGTCCGCGAAATGCTCGATCAGCGGCGGGATGTCGGTGAGCACCCGATCCAGCGTGTCGTTGCGGTTAGCGACGATGGTCAGGAGTTGGTTCGTCGAGTCGATCGCGCGGGCGAGGTCGCCGCGTTGGCGGTTCAGTTCGGCGGTGAATGTGTCCAGCCGCTTGAGGAGTTCGCGGAACTGATCGACGTGGCCGTCAAGGATGTTGAGGACCTCGGACTGAATCACGTCGAGGTTTGTGATGCCGCCGCCAGTGAGGATGACCGCGACGCTGGCCAACGTCCGTTCGACGGTGGGGTAGGCCGACGAGTTCATCAGCGGGATGGTGTCGCCGCTCTTCAACGGCCGCGGCGACGGGTTTGGCGGCGCGGCCAGCTCGACGTGCTGCGTGCCCAGCAGGCTGGTCTGGCCGATCTTCGCTGTCGCGTTTGCCGGGAGCGTCACGGTCGGATCGACGTCCAGCGTCAGGGTCGCGATCCAGCTCTTCAGCCTGATGTCACGTACTGTGCCGACCCATACGTCGGCTACCCTCACCCGGCTGTTGGTGTTCAGCGCCAATGTGTCGGGCATCTGCACATAGATCGTCATGTGATTGGAACCCGTGCCACGGCCGACCGGCAGCGGCACGTTGGCGATGCCCCGCCAGTTGCACGAAGTCAACGCCACCGCCGCCAGTAACATCACCAGTCCGCGGCGACCGGCGCCGATGATCAGGCGCAGCGCTGCGCGCCTCAGTGCCCATCGGTTCGGCTTGCCGTTCGCGGCGCTCACGCCGCGCCTCACTGGCCCGGCCCTTTCGGTGCGGCGGTGCTTCCGGCAGCGAGGGGTGGTGGTCCAGGCCGCGGGTACCACGGCGGCGGCGGCGGATTGGACTCGTCATAGGCGTTCGGCGGTCCGGGCATGTTGGTTCCCGGTGGCGGGAATGCGGTGTCCGGACCGCCCATGAGCTCGGCCAGCGATTCCGGCGTCAGCATGTTGGCTGTGAACGGCTGAACCTGCGCGCCCTGCATCCCGGAGGCGACGACCCAGCCCGGTTCATGGTTGCCGTGCGAAAACGGTGTGTCCCGCGAGAAGATGCCCGGGACGGTGGTGTCCTTGTACCCCGGCGGCGGACGCAGTCGCTCCTCCGCGTAGGCAACCTCCTTGGGCAAGGTGGCCGCCGAGCTGAAAAAGTTCACGCCGACCGGCGGGTAGTTGAACTTGACGGCGTCCAGAACCA
>Ga0307479_10003317_pt1 | contig 14658 bp, 16 predicted proteins | sample atmos_gasesECM4C_FD_203743 | JGI IMG/M metagenome (GOLD analysis project Ga0307479, IMG submission 203743) | Hardwood forest soil microbial communities from Morgan-Monroe State Forest, Indiana, United States - atmos_gasesECM4C_515 | ecosystem: Environmental > Terrestrial > Soil > Temperate...
TAGACACTCGCATCGATCAATCACCGTATCAGGAGATTGACTCCGAGGGGCCAATGAACCAACGGGTCACGATCGTGCCCGTTCCGCGCATCATCGAGATGTACAACGTGAGCGAACGGGAGCTGGATCAGATCGGGCAGGCCTCCACCGCGTTTGCCATGCACTTGGTCTTCTTCGGGATCACCTTCGGGGCGTCGATGGCCTTCCTCATGGGGCTCCTGACCGCGGAGTTGACCAACCGTCAGCTCGCCCTCGTCTGGGCGCTCTTCGTCCTGGTCCTCGCCACCGTCTACTTCGGCGTCCAGGTGTACCGCAGCTACCACGACGGGCGGAAAGGCGTCCGCGCGATCAAGAACGAGAGCAAGAAGACGCAGGCAGGCATGAGCGGTCGGGCCGCCGCCGGCGCGCCCCAGGCCGGCTCCGGCCGGTAAGTCGCAGACTCAGATCGCCCGCACGCTGCCTCCCGGTCCCGGGAGGCAGTGGCGTTAGTCCGGGTCTCCCGCCAGGCCTCGAACCACCGCGGCCAGGGCCGCATCGGCCAGGGCCTCGATCTCCGCGTCGGTCCGATCCTGAATCGGGTGGGCAACAAACACGCGGGCCGGGTCCGCGCCGAGCGCTTTCGACTGCGCCGCCGCGGCCTCCACAAACTCACTTGACGCCACCAGCACGCCTGGAACCCCGCGGGCCTCGAGATCGACGATGTCGTGCACACTGCACGACGTGCAGGACCCTCAGTCGGCCAGGGCCTCGACCACCCCATCGCACTTGACGCTGATCTCGTACCGCAGGTCGGCCGGAGCGACTTTCGCAAAGGTCGGCTTTCGGAACCGCTCGACCCGCACCCCGCGGCGGGTGAGGAGAGCGGCCAGGCGGTCAAGAAAGACATCGCCTCGAGGCTTGGAGATGTCGAGCAGGCCCACGGTCACCCCATCGAGCCGCGCCGGCCGGGGGGCCCGGGCGCGAGGCTGCGGCACGCGTTCGTTGGTCGGATCGAGCAGGGTCTGATCGGTCACACCATCACCTCCCGGGTCACCGGACGGCTCCCCGCCGCCCCGTTCTTCCAGCTGCCGATGATCGCCGAAAACAGGCCGGCGGAGCCGCCGGCGTGGACGAACAGCAGCCCCTCCGGTAGGAACTTCGGCCACGCGCCCGCCGCAAACGCTTCCGGCATCCCTTCCGCGATCCCACCGGCCCCGCGCACGATCTCCGCCCCCGGCAAGGTGAGCAGGCGCACGAGCTCCTCCCGCAGCCGCGCCTTCGACCAGCCGGCCTCCCGAAAGACGCGGGCGTGCTCCGGGGACACCACGACGAGGGCATCGTAGTCACGGACCAGTTTGGGATGGGCCACCGTCCGCAGGCACCCGGCCAGGGAGCGAGTCAGGGACTCGGGGGAGCGCGACAGCTGATCGAACACCCCCCGGGACCCTTCACCGGCAAACAGCGTCACGGCCGAGGTTCCGGGTTTGAGGCCCCGCTCGACGGCCAGGGGTTCCCAGGGCGACCGCTCCTCGTCTTCGGCAAAGCAGAAGGTGTACTTCCCGGGATTGCCGAGCGTAGCCCGATCCACCCCTCCGGGCCGGCCTCCGCCGACGTTCCGGATGATCAGCTGGAGGGCGCGCCCGATGGCGGCGTTCGCGCGATTGCCCTGCCCGAGCGCGTTCACCCCGGAGTTCATGCCGATCGCCTGGGCGATCGGGCCGTTCACGATCACGACCGGGCCGACGAAGTAGGTGGTGGCCAGGATCCCGTGGATGTTGAACTCGTCGGTGCAGGCGGCCTCGACCGCGGCGAGGACCACCGGGAGATACTCGGGACGGCATCCGGCCATCACCGCGTTGATGGCCACTTTTTCGACGGTGCACTCGGCGTAGTCGGGAGGAACGACCGCCACGACCTCGCCGGGGGCGCGGCGGGTCCCGTCGAGCATCCTGAGGACGCGTTCGGGCGTCGGCGGCACGACCGGAAGGCCATCGCTCCAGCCGCGCTCGAAGCAGGCCTCGATCGGGTCCTCCAGCGCGCCGATGGCGACGCGCCTCGACCGCAGACGGGTCGCGCCGGCGCGGGCCTCCAGCGCCTCGGCGATGCCCGGCTCCACGGTCCGCGACCCGCAGCCGGGCCGGTAATCCGGCAGTCCGCTGCCGAGGCCGGTCACCGCCGTCAGATCCTCCCACTTGTCCCGGCGCCAGCCTTCGGTGCGTTCGACCACCGCGCCGCCGGTCACGCGGAGGAGGGTCGGCACCGTCTCGACGTTGAGTTGGAAGGAGACCTCGAGCCCGGTGTCGTCGACGACGGGAAGCCCGGGCGGGAACGCCGGATCATCCTGCGAGTAGATGGTCAGGGGCAACCCGGCCTCGGCCAGTTTGGCCAGCACCGGGACGACCAGCTGACAGGTGGGACAATCCCGTTTCACAATCGCCACGAGGCCCTCGGGCAGCCGTCCGCCGTTCACGACACTGGTTCCTCCACGCGCGCGTGACCTAGGGATCGGCTCGTCGCCGTCCCCGCTCCGCCTGTCCATGATGGGGGACGATGAGAGCGATCAATTTATTTCTTGACATATTCCCATATAGGAATATACTATGGGCGATGGCGCAGGATGGGGGAAACGATGGGCCCGCGAGACCAAGCGTAAAAGAGACAAGGGGGATGGCGATGGAGAACCACACAGTTGTCCCGCACGGTGAGTGGCTCGAGGCGCGCCAGCAGTTCCTGGCCAAGGAAAAGGAATTCACGCGACTGCGCGACGAGTTGAGCCGGCAGCGACGCGAGCTGCCTTGGGAGCGCGTCGATGGGGAGTATGTATTTGACGGACCGAACGGCAAGGAGACGCTCTCGGACCTGTTTGCCGGACGGAGCCAGCTGGTCGTCTACCACTTCATGTTCGGCTCGGACTGGGAGGCGGGATGCCCGAGCTGCTCCTTCTGGGCCGACAATTTCAACAGCATTATCGTCCACTTGAACCAGCGCGATGTGACGTTCGTGGCCGCGTCGAAGGCGCCGTTCGGCAAGCTGGACGCCTACCGGAAGCGCATGGGGTGGACCTTCAAGTGGGTCTCGGCCGCGGCCAATGACTTCAATCGGGACTACCATGTGTCGTTCACGCCGGAAGAGGCGGCGAAGGGGAAGATCGATTACAACTACACTTCGCAGAGGCCCTTCGGGACGGAAATGCCCGGGGCCAGCGTGTTCTACAAAGACCCAAGCGGCAAGGTCTTCCACACCTATTCGACCTACGGGCGCGGCCTCGACATGTTGAACGTCGCCTACCACTACCTCGACTTGGCCCCGAAGGGCCGCGATGAGGCCGGTCAGAAGCCGCACCCTCAGGCCTGGGTCCGCCGGCACGACGAATATAACGGCTGAATCGCGGTTGGCGGAGGATCCACCTTAGGTCTATGCCAAGAGCGGCGACAACGACGGATGCGTTCAACGCGATCGCCGAGCCGCGGCGGCGCGCCATTATCGGTGTGCTCGTGGACGGCCGCGCCCACGCGGTGGGGGAGGTGGTGGAGAGGCTCCGGATCCCGCAGCCGGCGGTGTCGAAGCACCTCGGCGTGCTGCGCAAGGTCGGGATCGTGTCGGTCAGCAGGCACGGCCAGCGTCGCCTGTATCGTCTGAACGCGAAGGAGCTGAAGCCGGTGCATGACTGGGTGAAAACGTACGAACGCTTCTGGACCCACCAGCTCGACCGCATCAGGGAACAGGCCGAGCGCAAGATGGCGGAACGATCGACCCGCGAGACCAAACGATCCACAAAAAAGGAGGAAGGATGATGGTGACAAGCGCATCGGAGCAGACGGTGACCGCGCTCGAGGTGGCCAAGGAGGAAGCCATCGCCGCGCCGATCGATGTCGTGTTCGAGACGCTGCTGGAGGAACTGGGTCCGGGCAATGAAGCGCCGGGATCGCCGATGCCCATGGTACTCGAGCCGTGGCCGGGCGGCCGCTGGTATCGAGATTTGGGGAACAACACGGGCCATCTGTGGGGGCACGTGCAGGTCATCAAGCCGCCGGCGCTCCTGGAAATCTCCGGCCCGCTGTTCATGTCGTACCCGGCGATTTCGCACGTCCAATACCGGCTGACGGCGGACGGCGCTGGGACGCGCCTCAAGTTTGTCCACCGCGCCATCGGCCAGATCACCCCCGAGCACCGGGACGGGGTCGCCCAGGGCTGGACCGCCATGCTCACCAAGATTCGCGAAGCCGCGGAGCGTGGGTCGGATGCGTCCCGCAAACGCCGGTAAGGGGCGCGCCGAGGGAGAGACGGGGCGATGACGAAGCGCGCAACCGGGACACGCAAGGAGTGGCTCGCGGCACGGCTCGAGCTGCTCGAGGCGGAAAAGGAACTCACGCGGCGCGGCGACGAGCTGGCGCGACGGCGTCAGGAGTTGCCGTGGGTTCGGATCGACAAGGCGTACCGATTCGAGACCGACGAGGGGACCGCCTCGCTGGCGGACCTCTTCCGAGGGCGCTCGCAGCTCCTCGTCTACCACTTCATGTTCGGGCCCGACTACACGGCGGGCTGTCCTTCCTGCTCGGCGATCGCGGACGGGTTCAATGGCTTCGTCGTCCACCTCGCCAACCACGACGTCACGCTGTCGGCGGTGTCGCGGGCGCCTCTCGCGAAGCTGCAGGCGTACAAGCGGCGGATGGGGTGGACGTTTCCCTGGGCGTCCGCGTTCGGCAGCGACTTCAACGCCGACTTCAGCGTCCAGTTCACCGAGACGCAACAGCGCGAGGGAGGCTTCGAATACAACTACCGGCGAGGAGAGGCGTGGCCGCCGCCCGGCTACGAGGGGCCCGTCACCAAGGTCGCGGCCATGACCGGAACCGATGTGGCCACGTACACGCGCGAGAGGCCGGGCATGAGCGCGTTTGCGCTCGAGGACGGCGTCGTCTACCACACCTATTCCGCCTATGCGCGCGGATTGGACGGCCTCTGGGGCGCCTACCAGTGGCTCGACCGAGCACCCAAGGGGCGCAATGAGACGGGCTACTGGTGGCGCCATCACGACAGGTATGAGTGACCGCGGCCTGTCGACCGCAACGCAGTCCCGGCTCGCGGCGCCCTCGAGCTCGGCGCCGCGCACGGCGATCAGCATCTGGGTGGTGCTGCTGATGCTGGCGGCCGTCGGGTGGGCGGTGACGATCTTCGAAGCCCGCGGCATGAGGGGGATGGAGGCGATGCCGGGGATGGCGGGGATGCCTGCCGCCTCAACTCCTGGATGGCCATTTCTCTTCGTATGGGCGGCGATGATGGTGGCCATGATGTTCCCCTCGGTCGGCCCTGCCGTCACGGCATTTGCGGGCCTCAGCCGCGACCGTCACCTGGGGGGCCGGGGCGCTGCCCCCCCGTGGGCGTTCCTCCTCGGGTATCTGACGATCTGGGGCGTCTTCGGAATGGGCGCCTATGCGCTTTCTTTCGTCGTGCCCGAGGTGGGCATGATGGCGCCCGGGCTCCACGCCTCCAGCCCCGTCGCCGCCGGGGTCATCTTGATCATCGCCGGCGTGTATCAGTGGGCCCCGCTCAAAAGGCTCTGTCTCGAACATTGCCGCGCGCCGCTGCCCTCTTTCCGCCAGGGATGGCGGGAGGGCGTCATCGGCGCGTTTCGAGTGGGGCTCACCCACGGCACGCACTGCGTCGGGGGCTGCGGGGGGTTGATGCTCGTGCTGTTCGCGGTGGGTTTGATGAATTTGGGGTGGATGGCTCTGTTGGCCACGGTGTTCTTCGCCGAGAAAGTCATCCCGGTGGGACCGGATGTAGGAAGAGTCGCCGGAGCCGCAGTCGTCGGCTTCGGGGTCGCCCTGGTCGGCACACCATGGTTGGGATGAGGATGATTGGGTGAGGGCGACGTGTTACACCGGAGGCGGCAGCGAGGCGAGCAGCCCCGCCAGCCCCAGGACGGCCAGCAACACAGCGGCCTCACGAATCCACATCCGGGGGCGTCGGTCGATCGCGGCCCGCGCCGCGCGCCAGGCCAGCCACAGAGCGGCCAGAAAGAGCACGATCTTCGCGGCAAGGGTCACCCCGTAAGCCGTTCCGGCGAGATCCGCTGGCCCGCGCAGGTGCTGCAGCGCCATGCCTGCGCCCGACCCTGCAAGGGCCACGACGGACCAGGCGGCCATGCGTCCGGTCCGGGCTGTGACTTCGACTCGCCGAGCGGTGATCGCGGGGATGCCCCATAGGCTCAGCAGCCCCACCAGGCCTCCGACCCACGCCCCCATCGCCGCCTCGTGCAGGGTGTTTAGGCCGAGACCCAGCCACGGTGGGCGCGCGCCAATCGCGTGAGCGGCTTCTCCATCGACGAAGGCCAGGGCGAGCCCGAGGGCCAACGCCGCCGTATTGGTCCAGGCGGGCCCGGCCGGTGCCGCCCCCACGAGCACCCAGAGCAGCACGGCCGCCCCCAGCCGCTGGGCCAGGACAAGGCCAAAACTCGAATCGAGCGCGCCGCCCACGACCTCGGTGTCCAAGGTCTGGCCCGTCCACGCGCTCAGACTGATCGTCTGCGCCAGTAACGCGAGGGGCTCGGCCGCGAGCAGCGCCAGCACCCCGGCGCCGGCCAGCCGCCAGACCCGGCGCTCGCCCTCCGCGCCGGTGAGGGCCAGTGGTTCCAGGACCGTCTTCCGGAAGGCCAGCACGCCGAAGCTCAACGCGTACCCAACGAGGTGAAGCGCGCGAGCGAACGCCTGAAGGGCCAACCCCGTGATCGGCCCCGCCCCGGGCGGGCCCGTGGAGGCCGCGCCCTCCGGAGGGGCGCTGGCCCGGCCGACGCTGAACGCGAATGCCCCCTGCGATGGATGGGTGTCCTGAGCGATCACGCGCCAGATCACAAGATACGTGCCTTCCCCCGCGGGATCGACGCCCACGGTGACCTCGGCGCCGGAGACCCGCGCCGGCGCGCGCTCGACGCGCCGTCCGCCCGGCGCCAGAACGCGCACTCCGCGGCCGACCAGAACGACCGGCTCGTTGAAGAGGAGGTGCACGCCGGCCGGGACCCGCGGCAGCACGGCCCCGGACGCGCAGCGCGGGTCGCCGGGAAGCGGCCGGGCCTGGGCCTGGGGCGAGCAGAGATCGGGGGGATCGGACCGGATCAGGCTGGCGTGGGCCAGCGCCGGGATCGGAGAACCGGCGATCCACAGAAGCGCCGGCGCCGCTGCCAGCAGGGCCAGCAGCAGCTGGCGGCGGAACTCCGGCTCGATTAGACCGCCGCTCCCGCCTCGGCTGGGCGCGCCCGACTGAGCCCGCCCTTCGAGGCTTGGCCGATCCGGATCACCAGGCCGGAAGCAATCAGGCACAGCAGTCCGGATGTCATGAACGCCACCTGATAGCTGCCCAGCCACGACCGCACGGCGCCCGCGCCGAATGCGGCGGTGGCGGCGCCGAGTTGGTGACTGGCGCTGATCCATCCGTACATGACGCCCACCCTCTGCCGGCCGAAGATGTCGGCGGTCAGGCGGACGGTCGGGGGAACGGTGGCGACCCAGTCGAGGCCATAAAAGACCGCGAACGCCGCGAGCCCCAGGAACTGGGTCCCCAGCGCGTACGGGAGGAAGAGCAGCGACAGGCCCCGCAGCCCGTAATACCAGCAGAGGAGATACCGGTTGTCCCACCGGTCAGAGAGCCAGCCGGAGACGGTGGTCCCGATCAGGTCGAACACCCCCATCGCGGCCAGGAGGCTCGCGGCCGTCACCTCCGGGATCCCGTGCTCCATCGAGGCCGGGATGAGGTGCGTCCCGATCAACCCGTTGGTGCTCGCGCCGCAGATGTAGAAGCTGCCGGCCAGGAGCCAGAAGTCTCGCGACCGGAACCCCTCGCGAAGGGCCCCCAGCGCGGCGGCCGCGGGGTTGGCGCCGGACGGCATCGGCGCCGCGTCGGCCGTCGCGCCGAACGGACGCAGGCCGACGTCGCTGGGATCGTTACGCATGAAGAGGTACACGAGGGGGACGATCAGCAGCGCCACGCCGGCGACGACCAGCACGGCCGAGCGCCAGCCGGACGTGACCACGAGCGAGGCGAGGAAGGGCAAAAACAGCAGCTGGCCGGTGGCGGTGCTCGCGGTGAGCAATCCCATCACGATCCCCCGGCGTTCCGCAAACCAACGGTTGGCGATGTAGGCTCCGAGGACGAGCGCCATCGTGCCCGTGCCCAGCCCGACCACGACGCCCCAGAGGAGCACGAGCTGCCATGAGGCGCGCATGATCGAGGTCAGGCCGACGCCGGCGGCGACCAGTGCGAGCGAGCTTAGCATCACCCGCCGTACGCCGACCCGGTCCATCAGCGCCGCGGCAAATGGCCCGAACAGCCCGTACAGCAGGAGGTTGATCGAGACCGCCAGCGACACCGTCGCCCGCGTCCAGCCAAACTCTTTCTCGAGCGGGATGATCAGGACGCCCGGCGTCGATCGGATCCCGGCCGAGGCGAGCAGCGTGAGAAAGGTGACGCCGGCGATGATCCAGGCGTAGTGCAGACGGCCCCGAACAAGCCGCTCAACTCCTAACATGCGGCACCGCTTTCTCCTGCCGGCGGCGCGCCATCGGCCGCGGCGATTTCGGCGATCCGCGGCCCCCGAGCGCCGCCGCGCACTGTGGGGGATAACGCCGGCGTCTGCCGGGGCATTCTCGCCTCGTCACCCGACCGGGGGACGGTGCTGGGCCCACGGCTGGGCTTCTTCGAACGCCGCCGCCGCCCGCAGCACGAGCGCGTCGGCGTGCCAGCGGCCGGCGATCTGGAGGCCAACCGGCAGCCCCTCGGCGGTCAGGCCGCAGGGGACGTTCGCCGCCGGATAGCCCGTCAAATTAAATGGATACATGAAGGGGACCCGGTCCAGAAATGGCATCGGCCGCCCCTCGGGATCGCTCGGCCCCGCGTTGGGGCCGGCGTCCACGGACCAGGCGCTCACCGGCATCTGGGGTGTGAGCAGCAGGTCGTAGGCCTCGAAGAACTCGCGCACCGCTTGATAGAAGGCGCTGCGGGCGACGAGCGCCTTCCCGTACTCGATGGCGCTGAGCCGGCCGGCGTTGAGAAACATCTGCATGAGGGACGGTTCGACCCAGTCCGGCCGCTCGAGCGCGCGGTCGCCGTACCGCGACGTCACGCCCACTTCCCAGATGATCTTGTGGAACGCCCGCGGATCCGGCCACCGGATCTTGGGCTCTTCGAGCCGGCAGCCCAGGTCGGCAAAGCGCCTGGCCGACCGCTCGGCGATCGCCTTCACCTCAGGATGCACGACGGTCGCCGCGTACCCGAGGTCCGGGCTCCACGCCACCTTGAGCCCTCGGATGCCGCCGTCGCACGCCGCCAGGTAGTCCTCGGGCGGGGCATCGATGGTGAGCGGGTCGTGGGGATCCGGCCCGGCCATCACGTTCAGCATCAGCGCCGCGTCGCGGACGGTCCGCGCCATCGGCCCGTTGTGCGACCGGGCCGACCAGTAGTCGGCGTTGGGGTGGTACGGGACCCGGCCGAAGGACGGCTTGACGCCGACCACGCCGCAGAGCGCCGACGGGATGCGGATCGAGCCCGCGCCGTCCGACCCGTGCGCCAGCGCCCCGAGCCCCGCGGCGATCGCGGCCCCGGCGCCCCCCGATGATCCCCCCGAGGTGCGATCGAGCTTCCACGGATTCCGGCACGGCGGGCCGAGCAGGTTGTCGCACATGTCCCGGTGACCGAAGTGCGGCGTGTTCGTCTTGCCGAGGAGAATGCCCCCGGACGCCCGGAGGCGCGCGGCGACGATGCCGTCTTCGGTCGGAACATTGTGCTCGAAGAACTTCGATCCGTACGTGGTGCGGATGCCGGCCGTCGGCTCGAGATCCTTGATCGAATACGGGATGCCGTCGAGCGGTCCGACCGTCCCATCCCCGCGGGCGCGCGCCTCCGCCGCCTTGGCCTCCCGCCGCGCCGCCTCGGCCGTCACCGTCAGGAACGCGTTGAGCACAGGATTCAGCCGCTCGATCCGGCTGAGGACGGCGTCCGCCAACTCGACCGGCGAGAGCTGCCGCGTGCGGATCAGCCGCCGCAGTTCCGTCGCAGGCGTGAAGCAGAGATCGGTGGCGTCCATGCCTGGCCTCCCGTGCCGCGCGCCCGATGGGCTATTCGGGGTAGAGGGACTTCACGGACGCGAACCGGACTATCTTGGTGACGCATGTCATGATGCCCTGGCGGGGCTTTCGCGCCGAGATGGTGGCCTCCTGCCGCACCGTCCCCGCCGTGTGATAGAGGACAATCGCGCCGCCGTAGTAGAAGTGTGGACCGAGGAGGTGGAGTCGATGAAGGCCGCCGTCCTGCACGCCCCGAACCAGCCCCTGACGATCGAAGAGGTCGCGCTCGCCAAGCCCCGGGCGCACGAGGTGCTGCTGCGCACCGCCTTTGCCGGGCTGTGCCACAGCGACCTGCATTTTATCGAAGGGCTGTACACGCATCCGACCCCCTGTGTCCTCGGCCATGAATCCTCGGCCGTCGTCGAGGCCGTCGGCGACGATGTCAGCTATGTGAAGCCGGGCGACCACGTCATCACGTGCCTCTCGGTGTTCTGCGGCACCTGCGCGCAGTGCGTCACCGGCCATCCCAATCTGTGCGAGAACACCGATGTCAAGCTGCTGCCGGGCGTCGCGCGCCGCCTGTCGTGGAAGGGCGGGGAGCTGATGCACCAGTTCCTCAACCTCTCCTCCTTCGCCGAGCAGATGCTGGTGCACGAGCACGCGGTGGTCAAGATCGATCCCGAGATCCCGCTCGACCGCGCCGCGCTGGTCGGCTGCGGCGTGGTCACCGGCGTCGGCGCCGTGTTCAACGCCGCCAAGGTAGAACCGGGCTCGACGGTCGCGGTGATCGGCTGCGGCGGCGTCGGGCTGTCGGCGGTCAACGGGGCGGCCCTCGCCGGCGCCGAGCGCATCATTGCCATCGACGTCGTGCCCGCCAAGCTCGAGGTCGCGCGCTCGGTCGGCGCCACCGACACGGTGAACGCCAAAACCGTCGACCCGGTCCGGGCGGTCAAGGACATGACCGGCGGCGGGGTACACTACGCCTTCGAGGCCCTCGGCACCAAGGCGACGGCCGAGCAGGCCTTCGCGATGCTGCGGCCCGGGGGCACGGCGACGATCATCGGCATGGTCCCCTTCGGCGTGAAAATCGAATTGCACGGCTACGATTTCCTGCGCGATCGCAAACTGCAGGGAACCTCCATGGGCGGCAACCGGTTCCGGGTCGATATGCCCCGCCTGCTGTCCCTGTGGCGTCAGGGGAGGCTGAAGCTCGATCATCTGATCTCCGGCCGGTTGAAGCTTGCCCAGGTCAACGAAGGCTTCGCCGCGCTCAAGTCCGCGGTCCCGGTTCGTCAGTTGATCGATTTTGGCATCGCCAAGGAGCGCGTCGACCAGTTGACCACCGCCACCGCCGGCTCAGCGACCCAGCGCGCGGCCCGGCCGTCGAGCTAGGGGAGGACCGGCCTCATCGGCCCGCTCGGGCCGGGAGGAGTGGACGCGGCCGTGAAGTTTAGCTATGCGTTTCCGCTCGACCGCCCGGCCGCCGCGGTCTGGAGGACGGTCGCCGACACGGGGCGGCTGATCCGATGCATCCCGGGGGTCGAAAGCGTGGAGCCCGGCCCGGCCGGCACAGACGGGGCTGCCGGGGAGGACGGCGCGGAGGTCTACCGCGTGCGGATGGGGACCAGTCTGGGACCGGTCCGCCTGCGCGGCACCGGGACCGCTCGGGTGCGGAGAAATCCGGCGGGCGGCCCCATGACCGGGAACGTCTCGCTGGGCGACGCGCGCGCCGGACCGGCGTACGCCACGATGGCCTTTGCGGTCCACGCGGCCGCCGAGAACAAGAGCGAGCTTCGGCTGGAACTCGATGTGGCCCTCACCGGCAAGATCGGAGTGCTCGCCCGACCGGTCCTGCGGCTCAAGGCGGACCGGATCGCCCGCGAGTTCGTCCGGAACCTCACCGGCATGATGTGATGGAGAGGGGCTCGATCGAAGCGAATTTCATCTGAGGGGGACCACCATGGACGGACACCGGGACTTATCCGCTCTGGGGACGCGACGCGGGTCGACCCGGGCGGCGCGGGGACTTGCCACCGTCGCCACGATCGGCGCGCTGCTCGTCATGACCCTGGCCATTCCCGTCACGCCCCCCGGCTGGGCGGCGGCGCCGGCGACGCTCATCTGGGGGCGTTCAGGCGATGTCTTCACCCTGGATCCTCCGCTGTCACCTGACACGCAAACCACGATGGTCTCGACCCAGATCTACGATACCCTCACCAGAGCAAAGCCCGGGCAGGTGACGCTGGAGCCGGAGCTGGCGATCGGCTGGTCCACCTCTCCCGACGGGCTCGTCTGGACGTTCACGCTGCGCCGCGGTGTGAAGTTCCAGGACGGGACCCCCTTCGACGCCGCGGCGGTAAAGTTCAACCTCGACCGCTGGGCCGACCCTAAGAATCCCTATCGCCCCAAAGGAGGGACCTTCGAGTCGTGGGATGACTTCGTCGCCGACACGTATCACAGCGCCCGGGTCGTCGATCCGGAGACCGTCCAGATCGTCCTGAAAACCCCGAACGCTCCGCTGCTCTCCGCCCTCTCGGCGATTTCGTTCGGCTTCGCCAGTCCGCAGTCCATCAAGCAGTACGGCGGCGAAGGGGTAGCCCAGCACCCCGTCGGCACCGGGCCGTTCAAGTTCGTCGAATGGGTACGCGACGACCACATCACCGTGGACGCCAACCCGTCCTATTTTCGCCACGGCTTCCCCTTGGTGCACCGGGTGGTCTTCAGAGTCATCAAGGATAACTCGGCCCGGTTCCTGGCCCTCAAAGCCGGCGAAGTCCACCTGATGGAATTGGCAAACCCGGATGACGTCAAAGTCGCCCAAAGCGATCCGAACCTCAAAGTCGCCCTCCGCCCCGCCTTCAACAGCGGCTGGCTGCGGTTCAACATGAACCTGCCGCTGTTTCAGGACCGCCGGGTGCGCGAAGCGGTGGCGGCCGCCATCGACCGGCAGGCGATCGTCAAGGGGCTGTACGGCGGGTACGGACAAGTCGCCGACCAGCTGCTGCCTCCGGTGATGTGGGGGCGCTCCTCCGAGGTGAAAGGCATCCCGTTTGATCCGGCCAGGGCCAAACAGCTCCTCGCCGCCGCGGGGCATCCGGATGGCGTGTCGTTTGATTTCTGGTATATGCCCATCAGCCGCACCTACTTCCCCAACGGCAAGACGATCGCGACGGCGGTCGCCAGCAACCTCGCCCGCGTCGGCATCAAGGCGCGCCTCGTGACGGAAGACTGGGCGGCGTATCTCAAGGACCGTGCCACGAACAAGTTCCCGATGTTCATGATCGGCGGCACCGGCGATTACGGCGACCCCGACGACTTCTGGTCCTACAATTTCGCCAAGTACGATCCCAACAGCGCCAACTTCTCCTACAATAACCCGCAGCTCTTCACCCTGATCGCCACGGCCCGCGGCGTCACGAATCAGGCCGCGCGGGCGAAGCTATACGCGCGGGCCGCGGCGATGATCGCCCGGGACGTCCGCGACATCTACGTCGCCTACGCGCGCGTTCCGGTGCTGATGAGGAAAAACGTGGTGGGATTCGTGGCGCAGCCGACCGCCAACGAATACATGGAAATCGTCGGGCTCAAGTAGGCCGGGGCCATGAAGAAGTATCGGTTACAGGACATGTCCTGGATGGAAGCGCAGGAGGCCTTTGGGCGGTCGGACACCGCGATCGTGCCGGTGGGGACCCTGCACGCCCACGGCCCCATCCCCATCGGCATCGACGCCCGGTCCGTTGAAAAGCTGGCGGACGAGGTGGGCAGGCGGACCGGCCTGATGGTCCTGCCGGCGCTGGCGTACGGTGAAAACGACAAAATGAAGGCCTACCCGGGGTCGATCACCATCCGTCAGGATGTGATCGAGGCCGTCTACACCGACATCTGCCTGAGCCTGCACCGGAATGGCATCCGCAGGGTCATTTTTCTCAACGGACACGGTGGCAACCACGATCCCCTGCTGCGGGCCGGCCGGACCGTGCGCGCGCTCGGCCTGCTGGTGGCGATCGTGGAATGGGGCACCATCGAGAAAACCATGCGGCCGGAGCTCTTCGGGGAAGGAAACTTCACGTCGGAGTATGCGCTCGCGGAACTGGCCGTGGCCGTCGCCGCCGACGGGCCGGAGATCGTCGACCTCAGAAGCGGCGGGTACAGAGGGGAGTGGGGCTTCCCCCCGGTGACACGGAACGTGTTCGGGGAGAAGATCAGGCCACTGGGGTTCAGCACCTTCGAGTACGCCGGCGCCCAGGTAACGATCCCGGTCGATGCCTGGGAGATCGACCTCGACAGCCCCCCCGAGGTCGAGCCGGGGGCGGTGGAGGGCCTCCGGCGCAGGGGCGAAGAGACGATCGAACGCATGACCGAATATATCTCCGCGTTCGCCAGAGAATTTCAGAAGGTCGACATCGCCAAGGCGTTGCCCAAGACCTGACGCGCTCGCAGATCCTCCGGAGGAGCCACGCCGATGCCAGAGCCTCTACCCACCGTGCTGATCCCCGGCCTCCTCTGCACGCCGCGCCTCTACGGCGAGCAGCTGCCGGAACTGTGGCGTTTCGGTCCCCTCTTCATCGCGGACCACACCCGCGATGACAGCGTCGCGGGGATGGCGCGCCGCCTCCTGGCCGCG
>Ga0307479_10003318_pt1 | contig 14656 bp, 16 predicted proteins | sample atmos_gasesECM4C_FD_203743 | JGI IMG/M metagenome (GOLD analysis project Ga0307479, IMG submission 203743) | Hardwood forest soil microbial communities from Morgan-Monroe State Forest, Indiana, United States - atmos_gasesECM4C_515 | ecosystem: Environmental > Terrestrial > Soil > Temperate...
GATGAACCGGCCCGGCAACGCGCACGAGAGTTGGCGAACACGCCAGCATTCGCCCATGCACAGCGGCAAAGAAAGAAGGTCGAAGCCCTGTTTGCGGAACTGAAGAATCAGATCGGGCTGCGCTTGCGCAGACTGAAGTTCGTGCGCGAGCAGTTCTTCCTGGCAGCCGTGGCCCAGAACATCAAGCGTCTAGTGCGGTTCCTCAGCCAACCGACAACATCTACTATGGGAGCTGCCGCTTAGCTCAGGTGGAGAGGAAAACTCGATGGCAGCGATAATCGCGGCCAAGAGTTCATTCCGATCACGGTCTTTTTCAACAGCACTCCCGATTACACTCGCCCCCCACTCCTCCTCTCATGGTCCCAAACAACCCCGTGGACCACCGGCGTGTCGAGAGTTCAACACTAGCTGTTTCCCCCACTGCTGTCTTCATGATGCGGTCAACTACTTGCATGGAAACGCTTCTTTCATCGCAGAACCGAACAGCTCAGCAGTTCGTCGATCAGCTGTTGCGGGGTTCGCTCGAATGTACTTTAGAAGGATTCGAACCAACTCCTCGTTGCGGATCTGCTCACTCACGCAGAACGGAAAGAGTTCCGAGTGGTCCGGAGAGCGCGACAAGGAAATCTCCAACGAGACGCCATCTAGCAGCCCGACGACATACGAAAGGCAAACGTCTTCACGTAGGAGCTCACTGCTTTTGAAATCATTGACCGGTTTATCTACCACCGAGCATTCTTGGAGGAAAGCATTCCCTGACCTTGACACCTGTTGACCATGGACGGGTACGGCTGCGAAGCACATCAGCGTCAACAAGAGCAGGTACACATTCCGCATCGCCTTCTCCTTTGCAGTCCGGACGTCGTGGCCAAATGGCGAAATCGTAGCACGGTTTTACAGTTCCGGAGGCCCTCCATCCAATTTCGATCCCAGCAATCGGGGACCACCGGCGTGAAGCGGCGACGCGGTTGAGGTTTTGTTTTGAACAAAACCGTAAACGCTGAGGCGACGACGATTTTCAGCAACCAGAACCAGGAAGGAAAACTCACTGAAGAGAAAATGGTGGACGCGCTCCACACCGGTCGAGAGTTCGGCGGATGGCTCCGCCAACAGTTGAAATCCCGCAGATTGACCGGCGAGATGCACACCCGTGCTTGGCATGCAGGTCTACCGGATTGAGGCTAGCAAGCTCGCGGAGACTTGGCTTCAGTTCCAACCACTAGGCTCGGTATGGGACAGATTCCGTTGCGCAGAAGCACTGGACGAGCTCGCCGCCAATCAAGTAGGGCGGGCTGCTGGCGTTGCGGGACGCCACACCGTGCGCTCTTGGCGAAACACTCGACTGATGTGCTTGTAACCGAACGGTTTTAAGTGCGATCGCCTGGTTACGCCAACAATTCCTTCGCTTCGTAAGGACGCCGACCGGTGCGGTGCGGTTCTACGCCATGCAGCAAGGTGGTGGCCAAGGAATGGGTGGTACGAAACTGAGACTCAGCCAATCGTGCTCGCTGGTTTTCGTTTCCACTTCGGCATTCGTGTCTATTGGGTCATTCTCGCGAATACTGTTGCATATGGATTGATCGGTCTGATCGCTGAAACACTGCGGCAGAAGCTACGTCACGCACATTAAAAGGGGTAGTCTCTGGACTGCAAACGCGCCATGGATCAGCCCGAGTCGACCCGCCCCAAATTTTCACTCGGCTGGGCCAACTGTCGAAAACCACTCCAACATTGCGCGAGCGAGACGCCGCGAGTGGGCTCATTGTTGCTGCTGAAATCTCTTGACCATACTGAAGCTCACATTAGCGTCAGGAAAAATCGGCACTGTCACGGTTCCCCAGTGCTTTTCTGGTTGCACGTACCAGTGCCCAGGCTCGGTGCATTTTGGCTGTCTGTTTTGTGTCGCTGCTGCATCCGCTTGAACGATGTAATCGGGAGCGAACGCTGGCGGTATCCACAGCTGATCAAAGCTAATGCCGTTTTGGCTCCAAAGCCATTTTCCAGAACGACTCTCTACCTTCCCGCTCGGCCAATAGATCGTTTCGGAGAAACTTTTGTCAGGCGAAACACTGAGTACGATCTTCCTGCTTGTGGCTCTGAGTTCATACTCCCCTAGGATCACCCACTGCTTCAAGCGTCCAAATGAGGCAAAATGAGGCTTGCAAGAGTGACCTGCACCGATTATCGAATTGGCTGCGAGAGCAAGGGGTGGAAGAAGCGGTGATGGAATCCACTGCCCAGTATTGGCGATCGGTGTGGTTAGAGTTGGAGCCGTATATGCCCTTGCATTTGGCGCAGGCGTTCTCCAACCGTGCCCCCCGGGGACGCAAGCATGACTTCAAGGATGCCGAGCGGCTGGTGCGACGGCTGATCGCAAATGAGTTGATCCTAAGCTTTGTCCCGGGCGGGGAGCAGCGTATTTGGCGCAATATGACCCGGATGAAGCTGCAGTTCACTCGCGATCGAGTGCGACTGCAGAACCAGATGGAGTGTTTGCTGGAGGAGATGCGGATCAAGCTGTCGATTGTCGTAAGCCATCTGCTCGGCGCCAGCGGGCTTCGCATTCTGCGGGCTTTGGCCGAAGGCGAGACCGATCCCAAGCAATTGGCGCGGTTGGGAGATGAGCGGTTGCGATGCACGGAGGAGCAACTGGTCGATGCTCTGACCGGAAGAGTGCAGCCGCTGCACCGGGGAATGCTGGCGTTACAGCTGGAGCGGCTGCAGTTGATCGATACCCAAATCGCCCAGCTCAAGGGCATGATCGCGCAAGCCATGAAGCCGCACGGCCCGATAGGGTTAGAACCGCAATGGACAGTTTTGCAGGCGCGCGGAAGGAAGGCAGTTGGCACCCATATCGAATGCCTCTGCCGGTCCTGCGATTAGTCGGCGGCGGCGCAGGAATTGGCGGTGCAGCCCTGTTCGCTTACATCGCGTACGTTGCCCTCAGTCGGTAACTGTTGAAATGTCACCTTACACCAACGGTGGCGATAGTAGACGGGCTCCGGGTGTCAATGAGTTTAATAGTCCCTCAGCTTGGAGCTCAGCCGACCGAACGCTAGCCTCGAAGAGTGCCTGACGAGACTCCCGCCAAACCCGCCAGAGCAGGCCAATGTCGCCGATGGGGGCGGTGTCGGCCCGCACGGATGTCCGCAGCATAAGACTCGGAAACACCAAGGGTCGAAGACAGGTGGGAGATGGTAACGGACGAAAGCCGAGGCTGTATCTCGTCTACGTAAGCTTTCTCGTCGGGCCAAGCCGGTGTCGCTTCTGTACGCCAAACTCGCTTCGCAGCTTCGTGTCGCCGTTGGGTATCGGAGTGCTTCTTGCGGGCTTCCGGACTTTGCGCGGCGACTCGGCCTGCTTCTGGAAGCTCAATTAGCTTTTGTCTGGATATCTCGCGCCCGCAATCGGGACACAGCCGTCCTGCGCTTGTGTTCGTAACGCAACCGGGCTATAGCTTTCGAGGATACGGTGCAGGCACTGTTTTGAAGACGAAATCGTGACCCCTGCCTTCGCTTCTGCGGGATCAAATCTGTGCACGTTGACAACGGCGGCGACGCCATTTAGCAGAGCTTCTGTCGCTAGGGTATTCCCCCGAGCTTCAACCGCGGACTTGACCTTATCGACCACCCGTGAAAAGTTCGCTAGCCTTACGCGGTCCAGTCCGTTTTGCGCGGGTAGCGTGGCTCAAGGCTCTTTATACAGCGAGTAGTCGTTGCGCGGGCCTAATTTAGTTGTCGTGTGACGGAATTATTGATGGACTTAGCGTTAAGTAAATCCAAGCCGGCTAAAAAGTTTGAGTAGCGCCAACACGTCCACGTAGTGAAGGAAATAGCCGTGAGGGGTGGTTTCGCAACCTATTCATCTGCGTCCCCCGGCCACCCGGGCCACGCGGTTGTGTTGATTCGGAAACAGATTCAAGGGCCAATTATCAACGGTTGGCTGGTGCTTATCGCGATCTTTGGCGCAATAATTACTGTTGGGGACGGGCTGACGCGCCCCCCCGATGCCGCTTTGGGCCCAGCACCAATGCAGCCTTTGGAATACGCACCCTACCATGCGGCTCTTTTGCTCGCAGCGGTGACGCTGCCACTGATATTTGCTTATGCCAAGAAAGCGCGAGTTTCGCTTACCGAGGGATTATTCTTGTGGTTCACATTGTGCACCACTGCGTATATGAGGGATTTTTCCTACCTTCGTCTGCCGGGTGTACCGCTTTTCGTCACGGACGTTGTCCTTGTTCTTCTGCTCTTTTCTACATGTATCCTGTCGCGCGCACGACACCCTCACCAGTTACTGATGTTGAATATCTTCTTTGTCCTCTTCACAGCAGCTGGTCTGATCTCGGCGACACGTGGCTTCTGGGAACATCGCGACTCTATGCTGGTGCTACGCGATTCGGCACTGATAGTGTACTCATTCTTTTTGCTGGTTGGGTATCATCTCTTCCACAGCTGGGGTTCGATAAAGAGGTTGGCCGCGTGGTTCTTCCTTGGGACGGCATTGAGCGTTCTAAATGGGCTGGCTTGGTTTGTTGTGGCGCCTGGGCAGAGGCGCTTCATTTTTCCGGGAATTTATGTTTTGGTCGCGCTCAGTGGTGTCCTGGTGATGATGTCAAACCGTATGATCCGACCGCAGTTAGGTTGGATTTGCACAGGGATCTTCTCCCTAGGCTTGTTGCTCGCCAACGCCCGAAGTCTCTTCGTGTCTCTTGCTCTCGTGCTGGTGACGGTGTTACTGGTTCCAAGGCTCCTTCACGGAAAGACACGTCTTGTGTCCATTCTCGCAACTCTAGTCCTCGGCACCGTATTGGCGTGCTCATTTTCGTTCTTGTTTTTTCGTATGCAGACCAGCCGAGATTTTACCACGCGTGTCGCGGGCGAACTCGACTCAGGAGTTCTCCATTCCGGAGAAGATCCTTATTGGCAATTTCGACTCTGGGCCTGGAAAGAGGCCTGGAGGCGCTTCGGGGAATACCCTCCAGGTGGAGAAGGTTTTGGGATTCCGTTTGCCTTCGAAATCTGGGACAACGACGCCCGACCCCACAACACTTTCTTAACGGTGTTGTACAAGATGGGATTGATCGGTTTCATCCCATTGTTCGCGCTCCTTGGCTGCTTTTTCTGGAGTGTTTTTGCGGCGCTCGATCGCCATCGGACGAAGCGCCGAGCACTCTTCCTGCAGGTAGGCGGCGTGGTTCAAATTGTTTTATGTCTTTATGGGATAGCGAATTTAATGCTCGAGAGTCCGCACTTGGCAGCTCTCTTTTGGACCGCAATCGGTGTGGACCTGCGCATGATTCGGATGCTCGACCTTGAGCAATTAGTGCAAGAGCGTGTCAATCCCTTTGGTGCTAGCAGACTTCTCGCGGAGAGCCCGTCCGGAGCACAATAATAGGAACGCTTGGAATGAGTTTGTCAGCTTTCATGAATCGTGGATCTAAACCCTACTTGCTGCTGGGCCTACTCTGCGTGCAGCCGGTTGAATTCTGGGATCGCCTGCGAAATTTCATCGAGGGTCGCTACGAACGCATTAGACCAGAGAGTGGTCTGCACCAACTAATCCGAATGGAAACTCTCACCGCTCTTCTTCGTCAGGTTGTCAACTGGGACTTAGAAGGCGCTCTTCAGGAGACAGCGATGCGGCAAATCGAACGGCATGTCCGTCTCCTGACGTCCAGCTCGAACGGGAATAGACCATTTGCCCTCGTCCATAGTGCCGATCTAACTCTCGCGCGCTTCTGCTACGCGGTTTGCCGTACGCTTTCACCCAAGATCGTCATTGAGACCGGGGTAGCGTACGGAGTCACGACTAGCTTTGTGCTCCAAGCACTGACTCAAAATCAAAGAGGAAGACTATGGAGCGTTGACCTGCCCCCTCTGTGCCCCACGCCGGACCAAAGCGTTGGCCTTTTTGTTCCGCAAGAGTTGAGAACTAATTGGAAGCTGGAAAGAGGCGTAACCAGGAGGCACTTGCCAAGGCTGCTATCGCGCCTGCGCACGGTAGACTTGTTCATACACGACAGTCTGCACACACGCTCGAACATGACGTGGGAGTTCGAAACGGTCTGGCCGCACTTGCGGCCAGGTGGCGTATTGATTGCTGACGATGTGCAAAGTCAGCCTGCCTTTGAGGAGTTTGTCGCCAGAAATCATCCACAGTTCAGCGCCATCGTCATCGAAGAAAATAAGGACGCTGCGTTTGGCGTTGCGCTTAAAGGCCCATGAAAATCCTGCTTTGTCACAACTATTATCGGCACCCCGGGGGAGAGGACTCGGCCTATTTGGCAGAGAAGGAGTTATTGACGCACTTCGGACATCAGGTGCTGGAATATGTTCGCCGCAATGAGGAGATCCGTGATGACGGTCTCTTGTCCAAGGTGGATTTAGGGTTACAGACGATTTGGGGAGACCACAGCATAGGCGAAATTCGAGACCTCCTGCACCGAGAGAAGCCGGACATCGTTCATTTCCATAACACTTTTCCACTCATTTCACCAGGAGCCTACTATCCTTGCCGTGAGGCTGGAGTGCCGGTGATTCAAACGGTTCAGAACTATCGCCTGGCCTGTCCTGCTGCGATCCTTTATCGGAGTGGTCGCAGTTGCAGCGAGTGCCTTGACCATAGCTTGTGGCGTGGAGTCTTGCATAAGTGTTACCACCAGTCGCAGCCTGCCACGGCCGCGGTTGCGCTCATGCTGGCGTTTCATCGCTGGCGCCAAACGTGGAATGAAATGGTGGACAGGTATGTCGTGCCCACGGAGTTTGTGCGTGGCAAGCTGGTGGAAGCCGGTTTGCCCTTAGAAAAAATCAGCGTTAAGCCCAACTTCGTTTATCTCGATCCCGGCATGCGCACAGGAAGAGGGGACTACGCACTTCTTGTGAGTCGTTTGGTGCCGGAAAAGGGCGTACGTACTCTGCTCGAGGCCTTCAAGCGTTTGCCCAACACGATTCCCCTGCGAATCGTCGGTGACGGACCTTTACGTCCCGAGCTGGAGGAAAAGAAAGATCGTGAGAACCTCGCCAGCGTTCGTTTCGAAGGATGGCTATCCCGGCAACGGGTACTTGAGATGATCGCCGGCGCGAGGTTTTTGATATCTCCAAGTGAGTGGTTCGAGCCTTTCGGTATAAACATCGTCGAGGCCTTTGCAGCCGGCGTGCCAGTAATCACCTCCCGCTTGGGTGGGCCATCCGAGATTGTTGAGGACGGGACGACGGGCATCCACTTCACGGCCGCCGATCCCGCTGACCTGGCGGCGAAAGTACAGTGGGCTTGGGGACACCCCCGGGAAATGGAGGTGATGGGCAAGGCAGCTCGAGCAGAGTACGAGACAAAATATGCGGCCACCCGAAATTATCGCCTTTTGATGACGATTTATGACAAGACTATGAGCAGTCAACGAGCTATGAGTCCAGCCGGGGCATAGCTTTTCTAAAGAAGGTTTTGTCCTATGCCGGCTCCCGGGAACAAAGCGCCTGTCGCGTCGACTGCTTACGTCGTGAAATGGTGTGGGGAGGTCCGCGCCAACATTTCTGTGTCGCAGATAAGCTGATGATTCATCCAACCAAGGAACTTCTCGGGAAGTGGAAGCGCCTGCGGGCGCAATATGGTTTTCGCAGATCGCCGGTACGCACGGTTAGCCGCCTGATATCGTGGGGCGTAACGTGCTCCTGCCAAGAAACGGCGACCCTACGGTTGACAAGATGGGACTTACAGGTTCTTCTGCTCGCCAAGTGGCGGGGTATCGGTAAGCTTGTTTTTGCCTTTCGTGAATGCTACGAACCTGAATTGGAATACCTTGGAAGCTTACTTTTTCCCGGAGCAACCTTTGTCGATGTTGGGGCCAACCTGGGAATCTACACATTAGTGGCGAGCAGGATCGTGGGTGCCTCGGGCCGCGTGATAGCGTTTGAACCGTCAATCCAATCGCTTCCACTTTTGCAGAAAAACATCACGCTGAACAGTTTGACCAATGTCACTGCTTTCCCTGTGGCCCTCTCGGACAAAGCAGGGAGGGTCCCACTTTATCATGCTGGATCTTGTCCGAGTGGCAATTCTCTAGGACGCCACCCGTCCTTCCCGGGGAGTTTCGAAACCGTCCTTTGTGAATCGCTCGACGATGTTCTTCAGAGAATTCCTGCTGGGCGCGTGCACGTCATCAAAATGGATGTCCAGGGAGCTGAAGAGCTAGTCCTGCGCGGGGCACAGAAGACCCTTAGGTCCGAGAGTCCGGCAATCATTTTTGAATTCTATCCTGAAGGTGCAGATCTTCTTGGGCTCTCACCTTCTGGGGCGTGGAATCTTCTCGAAGGGTTGGGTTACGAGTTCTTCTCTGTTTGCTCTGCCAGCACGATTTCCAGGATAGAGTCTCCCCCTATCGAGAGCGACTATGCCAACGTAGTGGCAATTCGTCGAGGCGCGTAGAATGACGAGGGTCTTCGAGAACCTACGAAGGAAATGGCAATGGCTAGCCGCCCAAGCGGGATTCCAAAGGGCACCAGCGCTGATTATCTTCCGCCTAACTGCTTGGGGGATTCATTGTATTATCGGCAGAGGTGCTGTTGTAAGGCTGGGAAGGTGGAACGTGAGTATCTACTTGCCTCCCAGGTGGAGGGGCATCGAAAAACTCATTTTTGCCTTTCGTGAGGGTTATGAGCGTGAGTTGGCTTACTTGGAGAATGCACTTTCACCCGGCCAGACTTTTATTGATGTGGGCGCCAACCTCGGGATATACACCTTAGTGGCGAGCAAGATTGTGGGACCGTCGGGTCGCGTGATCGCCTTTGAGCCATCGTCGCAGTCGTTCTCACTATTGAAATCGAATATCACATTAAATGGCTTCACGAATGTCCAGGCGTATCCTACGGCCGTCTCCGACAAGATAGGCAAGGCGTTCTTGTATAACGGGCCGGACCCAGCTCAAAACTCACTGGGTAGACATCTTCGTCTGGAGCCCAAGGGCGAGGAGGTCGTGACGCAGCCATTGGATAGCGCGCTAAGTCAGGCCCCTGTGGAGCGCGTCCATGTTATCAAGATCGATGTGGAGGGAGCCGAGGAGTTGGTCCTTCGTGGTGCCGACAACGTAGTTACAGCGCATCATCCTGTAATCATTTTCGAGATTAATCATGAAGCGTCTACTCGTCTCGGTCTTTTACCCTTAGGGGCGCGGGATCTGCTCAACCGCCTCGGTTATAGATTCGGCAGCATTCGAGCCAATGCTGTTCACGAGACAACGTCGCTGCCTACCTTGGGCAATGTCATAGCCATTTACGCACCACTCGAAAGGAGGAGTCTATTATAATCGATGGGTGAAGACACTCGAGAAGTTCGAAACGCACAATTATAGGTGACGGTAAATGCAAGGCACCCGAAATGTCGGCAAGTAACCTAGTCTGTTGTCCGCTCCTGTTTCGTGACAGACTAAGCTCTGCTCTGGTCGTCGCATCTCGCGCCGCATTGAACGAACGGCCTGAAGAGGAGGAAACACAAGAGACTCAAATCGCGATTGCCGTCGCCGAAAGAGGAGGAAGTAGCCAAGGACATGACCTTATTCGTGCTTGCTGTCATCTGAACTTTGACCTATATATGACTTTGTTCTGTTCATCCGGCGGTAGATTTCTTAGAGGTTGGATTAACTGAAATGGCTTTACGGCCATTGACGGTTAGGGAGCACATATCGGAGTGCGGCTCGTCATGTTCACAAACGGGAGGCCCGCCCTCATCAACGTCGTGTGTGCCATGGCGACTTTGTGTCTCCGACAGGCGTGCCTTAGGGCGGCTCGCAGGCGGCCCCACAAAGCCCGGGGTCGTGGTGCGTCAGACAACGTTTGGTCGTCTAACATCATTTTTCGTGCTGTTCGGTGTGATCCGCCGGGGAGTGCTATTTCTTCCACGTGGCGCTAACCAGCGAGTCCAGCCGGTCCTGCCGTTCCTTGACCCATCGTGCGTAGTGCCGTTCTGTGGTGGTCACGCTCTTGTGCCCGACAGATCCACGGCGAACGTAGCGCGGAGCCGGTGACTAATCATGTGCCCATCGCTCCACACCTTCGCGTTCTTAAGCGCCTCCGCGACTTGCTCGCCCATGTAAGCGGCGTGCCTGTATTCCGAAGAGTTGCCCGTCTGCCGATTCCAGAACACGTAAACTGGGTTGTCGTGGAGCACCGCTAGCACTTCCTCTGCTACGTCCTTCGGAATTGGGATGTAAAGCGGCTCGCCGGCCTTCGTCCGCTCACGGATGATTCGGTACAGGTCCTTCTCTTTCTCTTTGTCAAAGCTGAGGTCCGTGCGCTCCAGCGTGGATGCGTCCCTGATAGCAAGCCCGCTCCAGCGCATCAGCCTAATCAGCGTGCGGGTCTTGCCAGTGGCCGCCTTCAGAATGCTTTCGTATTCCGGATCCTTCAGAGGCTCCGTCTCTGGCTCATCAATTTTGATGGGGGACAGCTTGGGAATGCGTTCTATCCATGCGGCGTTGTAGCAGAAGCGGAGGAAGTGGTTTAGGTGCTTCTGGACCACGGCGCGGGCTGTAGGAAGACTTGTAAACCGGCGTCCAGGTGGCGCGGAGTTCGATCAGGTTGTCAATCGTGATTGCTTGCTTGACCGTCATCAGCCTTCGGGCTTCGGAGAAATCGCGGAGCCGCCTCAACTCGCGTTTGTCATGGCGAGCACTCGCGGCTTGATGCCCTGCGCTTGCTTGTTGGCTTCAAAAGTCTCGATTGCTTGAGCGAGCCGCAAGCCCTCCGGCAACGTCTCCGGCACGCGGCCCGCTAGTTCGTCCTCCAGTCTCCGCTTCTGCTCTTCAGCTTGTGCCCACGACCGGGAGCCGGTCTTTCTCCGGAATTGCTTGCCGTTCTGGGTCCAGCGGAGATGCTTCCTGCAATCGCACCGCTTGGTAAACTCATCCCCGGCGTACTTGCAGTCCTTGGAGCGCCTAACAAAAATGGTGATGATGGGTGTGACCGTATGAACCTCGCTTCAGGGCATTACGGGACCAGTGTAAGCACAAAATTAGCACAATTCAATCGCATGAAAAGACTAAACATATGATAATAAACAGGATAGATGATGCATGGAAATTGCTAACTGAGTTCACCCAGTCAGAAAGTCTGCTAAAGCACGCACTTGCCGTCGAGGTTTGCATGCGCGCCTATGCCCGAAAACTTTCGGGGGACGAGGAGTTGTGGGGCGTGGTGGGACTCCTCCACGACTTCGACTACGACCGGTACCCGAGGCTTGAGGACCATCCCTATCGCGGGAACGAGATTTTGAAAGAGCGCGGGTACTCGGACGAGATCCGGCGGGCGATTATGTCGCACGCGGACTACTCGGGTGTGACGCGGGAATCCCCGATGGAAAAAGCGCTGTTCGCCTGCGACGAGTTGGCTGGATTCATTACGGCTTGCGCGCTGGTGAAGCCGGGGAAATCGCTGGCGGAGGTGGAAGCGCCGTCGGTGAAGAGAAAGATGAAGGACAAGGCGTTCGCGCGCAGCGTGAACCGGGCGGACATTGTGAATGGGGCCGCGGATATGGGGGTTGAGTTGGAACAGCACATTGCTTTTTGTATCGAGGCTATGAAGGGGATTGCGGGGGAATTGGGGCTGGATGGGAGTGGGGCGAAGACGGCTTAAGGGTAGATTCACCGCGGAGGCACAGGGCCACTGAGGAAAAACTGGGGCCGCCCGGGTTCGTGATGATTGTCGCGTCCAGTGGCGAGCAAAAACAGATTCCTCCCCTTCCGCTTCGCTCGGGGTCGGAATGACAAATCCCATTTTCAAGTTCGGAATGACAAGGGGTATGAATTTCTCTGTGTCTCCGTGGTGAAGAAGTTTAACGAAGGGCGGAGGCCACCTTTCCCATGGCGATGACTTCGGCGATGCGGGCGAAGTCCTGATACATCACGCGATCTTTCTCGATCTTCGCCGAGACTGCCCTGATCGCGGCGTGCGCCTGCTGCAGTCGCTTGGACGTCTTGAGTGGGGCGAGCAGATCGAGCGCCTGGGCGGCAGCCATGGCTTCAATGGCCAGGGCGTTCCGAGTGTTTTCGACGATTTTCTTCAACTTGATGGCGGCGGCCATGCCCATCGAAACGTAGTCTTCTTTGTTTCCCGACGTAGTAATGGAATCGACCGAGGCCGGGTGCGCCAGCACCTTGTTTTCACTGACCAGGGCCGCGGCAGTGACCTGCGGCATCATGAATCCGGAATTCAGGCCTGCGCCCGGCGCCAAGAATGGCGGCAGGCCTTCACTGAGGGCGGGATTGACCATACGCTCGAGGCGGCGTTCGCTGATGCCGGCGAGCGCGCTTAGCGCGATTCCGAGGAAGTCGAGGGCGAAGGCTACCGGTTCGCCGTGGAAGTTGCCGCCGGAGATGACGTCGGCGGAGTCGTCTTCGGACGTGAGGTCGCGCGCTTTGGCATTACGGAAGACAAGCGGGTTGTCTACGGCGGAGTTGGTTTCGGTTTCGAACACCGCGCGGCAGTGCGTCAGCGTGTCGCGCACGGCGCCGTGCACCTGCGGGATGCAGCGGAGCGAGTAGGCATCCTGCACGCGGCCGCAGTCGCGGTGGGATTCGCGGATGGCACTGCCTTCGAGCAGCTTGCGCAGGTTGGCGGCGGTGACGATCTGGCCGACATGCGGACGGGCGCGGTGGATGCGCTCGTCGAAAGCGGCGTCAGTGCCTTTGAGGGCATCGCAGGCCATGGCGCCGATCACGTCGGCCGAATCGGCCAGCGTTTCGGCAGCGAGCAGGGAGAGAGTTCCGACCGCCAGCATGGCCTGCGTGCCGTTGATCAGGGAGACGGCTTCTTTCGCTGCGAGGATCAGCGGCTTGATGCCCTGGCGCTTGAGGGCTTCCGCGCCAGGGACGCGACCGCCCTTGCCGTCGTGGCACTCACCCTCTCCCACCAACAGCAGCGCGAGGTGCGCGAGCGGGGCGAGGTCCCCGGAGGCGCCTACACTGCCTTGCGATGGCACCCAGGGAGTCACTCCGCGAGTGAGCAGTTCGCAGATCGTGTCGATCACGACCGCGCGCACGCCGGAGAATCCCTTGGAAAGAGAGTTGGCGCGGAGCAGCATCATGGCGCGGGTTTCTGGGATCGAGAGCGGTTCGCCGACACCGACTGCATGGGAGCGGACCAGGTTGATCTGGAGTTCGCGGATCTGGTCGCCGGCGATGCGGACGTCGCTGAGCTTGCCCACGCCGGTGGTGATGGCATAGGAGACCCGGTTGTTGGCGACGAGCGTATCGACCACTGCGCGGGCCGCGTTGACGCGCTCCCGGGCGTCGGGATCGAGCAGGACGGGGCGACGGTCGAGGGCGACCTCGCGCACCGCTTCGAGGGCGAGATCGTTTCCGTTGATGTGAAGGGCGTTCAAGAGCAGTTCTCGGTTCTCAGTTCTCAGTTTCGAGTCTCTAGCTTCGAGGACTCATCGTCCGGTCGCGCCGCGGAATACCTTCATGTATTTTTCCGGCAAGACCGTCTTGCGCATTCGCGCGTCGGCGACGATGTGCGTGGTTTCGCCTTCCGCGATCAAGGAGCCGTCCTCGGCGCGCAGCAATTCGTACCCGAAGTGAATCACGGACTCACGGATGTTCTTCAGCCACGTCTTCACGATGACTTCGTCGTCGTAGCGCGCCGGGGACTTGTAGCGGCAACGCGCGTCGACCACGGCGATGAAACAGTTGTCCTGCTGCTCCATGTCTTTGTAAGAGAAACCGAGTTGGCGCAGCAATTCTACGCGGCCAACTTCAAACCAGATGAAGTAATTGGCATGATAGACCACGCCCATCTGGTCAGTCTCGGCGTAGCGGACGCGGATGCGGCTCTCGTTGACCACGAGGGCGGGATTCGGGAGATTCACGGGGTTCGCGGGAGCCTCGCTCATTCCTGCGAACTCCACTTCGGTTTGCGCTTTTCGAGGAACGATGTGATGCCTTCGCGGAAGTCCGCAGTGGACCGGATGGCAGAGTTCTCGCGCACGGCGGCATCGATTTGGGTGTCGAGTTCGGCGCGCGCGGCCTCGCTTAGGAGGCGCTTGGTGTACCGCAGGGACGCGGGACTGTTCTCGATTAGCTGCGCGGCCAGCTCGCGGGCACGGGGGAGGAGACTCTCGGCTGCGACGATATCGGTCACCAGACCGATCCGGAGGGCTTCCTCGGCGTCGAACAAGCGGCCGGTGAGCAGCAGGTCGCGAGCGACTTTCTCGCCGACCTGGCGCAACAGAAAGGTGGACACGATTGCCGGGACGAACCCGATGCGGACTTCGGTGTAGCCGAACTTGGCGTCGGGGACGGCCAAGGTGAAGTCGCAGAGGGTCGCCAGACCCGTGCCGCCGGCGATTGCCGCGCCGTTTACGGCCGCGATGGTCGGCTTGGGAAAATCGTAGAGCGTACGGAACAGGCGCCCCATGGTCTGCGTGTCCTGCAAGCTTTGTTCGGGCGAGCGGCCGATGAGGGTCTTCAGATTCTCCAAGTCCATGCCCGAGCAGAAGGCTTTGCCCGCACCGGTGAGAATCAGGACCAGTGCATCCGATTTTGCGGCTTCGTCGAACGCCGCGAGCAGATCTTCGATCAACTCATAGCTGATGGCGTTGCGCTTGTCCGGACGGTTCAGCGTGATGATCGCAACGCGGCCGTCGTACGCGAGTTGGAGGGTTGAAT
>Ga0307479_10003320_pt1 | contig 14653 bp, 14 predicted proteins | sample atmos_gasesECM4C_FD_203743 | JGI IMG/M metagenome (GOLD analysis project Ga0307479, IMG submission 203743) | Hardwood forest soil microbial communities from Morgan-Monroe State Forest, Indiana, United States - atmos_gasesECM4C_515 | ecosystem: Environmental > Terrestrial > Soil > Temperate...
TTGCTGGTTGGCCATCCGCGAAGACGAACAAGCGGCGCGTGCGGTCGGCATCGATAGTTTCCACTACAAGATGGCAGCGGTGATGATCTCCGCCGTCATCACCTCCTTTGCCGGCGTGTTCTACGCCTTCTTCTACAACAACCTGTTCCCTGAACAGGTCTTCAATATTTCCCGATCGATCGAGATGATTCTCGGCCCGATCATCGGCGGCATCGGCACGCTGTTCGGGCCAATCCTCGGCGCCTTCGTGCTCACCGGTCTCGCCGAAGCGCTCAATACCGCACTGATCGCCTTAGGCTTCGATCTGCCGGGTGCGAAGCAGGTTTTCTACGGCATTTGTCTGCTTTTGGTCGTTGTCGTCTTGCCCGACGGCGTGTGGCCCTGGCTGGCGCGGCTGATCGGCGTAGACGAGGCGCGGCGATGAAGGCGTTGCTTTCTCTGCAAGCTGTGAGCAAGCGGTTTCGCGGCCTTGTTGCTGTAGACGCCGTCAGTTTCGACGTGGCGGCCGGGGAATTGTTCGCGGTCATCGGCCCCAATGGCGCGGGTAAGACCACATTGTTCAACATAATTGCCGGCGCGGTCGCGCCCGATTCAGGTTCGATCAGCTTTGCCGGTGAGGCGATCGGCGGCTTGCCTCCCGATGCGATTTGCCGACGCGGCATCGGCCGCACTTTTCAGATCGTTCGCCCATTTCCCGCCTTGACCGTGGAGGACAACGTCATTGTCGGTGCACTCCTGCACAATCGCGATGTCGGCAAGGCGCGCGCGTGCGCGAGCGAATTCCTGCGCCGCCTCGACCTCTTTGACCAGCGCAACCGGATAGCCGCCACGCTGACGCTACCCGATCGAAAGCGCCTCGAGGTTGCGCGGGCTCTCGCGACCGAACCGAAGCTGCTGCTGCTCGATGAAGTCATGGCGGGGTTGCGCCCGACCGAAAGCGATCGCATGGTCGCGATCTTGCGGACGCTTAACAGCGACAGCGGATTGACGATTGTTTTGATCGAACACGTCATGCGCGCGGTGATGGCGCTGGCGTCCAACGTCTTGGTGCTCGATCATGGAATTGCAATTGCGCAAGGCAAACCGGAAGCGATCGTCCGCGATCCTGCCGTCGTGCAGTCCTATCTCGGCGCGGAGCCGGTTTGATGCTGCATGTCGAACAACTCGACGTCTTTTATGGCGACGTGCAGGCGCTCGATGGCGTATCGCTCGATGTCGAAGATGGCGCGATCGTCGCAATCATCGGCGCCAATGGCGCCGGTAAGACGACGCTCATTCGCGCGCTCGCCGGGATGAACCGATCGGCGGCCGGCCGGGTGGTGTTTCGTGGCGAAAATATTCTGGGCTGGCCGAGCCATCGCATCTGCAATCTGGGCATCGGGCAGGTTGCCGAAGGCCGCCAGATCTTTCCGAGTTTGACCGTCGATGAGAACCTCGACATCGGCGCCATGCTGCCGCGCGCCCGCGCCGGTAGAGCCAAAAACCGGGAGCGGGTGCTGGCGCTGTTTCCGGTGCTGGCCGAGCGCCTGCGCCAGCCGGCCGGTACGCTGTCGGGCGGCGAGCAGCAAATGCTGGCAATTGCCCGCTGTCTGATGGGTGCGCCGCAGCTCATCATGTTCGACGAGCCCTCGCTCGGGCTCGCGCCGGCCATCGTTCATCGATTGCTCGATACCATTCGCGACCTCAATCGCGATGGCGTGACCTGCCTGTTGGTCGAGCAGAACGTCGCGCTGTCGCTGAAGCTCGCCAGCCGCGCTTATGTTTTGGAAAACGGGCGCGTTACTTTGAGCGGCGCCGGAGCCGAATTGCTGGCCGACGACCGCATCCGCAGCGCCTATCTCGGATTGTGAGGCAGCGGTTCAGGCGGCGGGTCGGCGAATCCTGTCCATCAACATTGCAAGCGCGCCGACGCGCGCGCTCAACGGTGCGAACGGGAAAGCCTGCCGAACGCGGCTATACACGTCGGCTGCCGTCGTCGATTCATCGTCCGCAAGTGCCGCGGCCATGGCGCGGGCCATTTCGGCTTCCGAGCGGCCGCTCAAGGGTGCCGGCACCATGGTCACGTCGCCAAGCGGAGCCGGCGATTTTACGCGCAAAGTGATGCGATGAGCGGCGCCCATGGATAACCTCCCGGTCCAGTCGAGCGCCCCGTCAACGCACCATCCCGGTTCCCGGTTCCATCGCCGCGGCCGAGCCCGGCGCAAAGCCTGGCCTGGCGCGCCTTTTGTGCCGCGTGGCGCGCGTTACCTTAACGGCTCGCCAATGGCGACGCGCAACGTGCCGACACCCTCGATCTCGCACTCGATCTTGTCGCCCGCGACCGTCGCGGCCACGCCCGAGGGCGTGCCGGTCATGATGATGTCGCCAGCCGCGAGCTCCACCATTTCCGACAGTTTGGAAATGATCTCCGGCACGTTCCAGATCATCTGATCGAGATTGCCATCCTGGCGTACTTCGCCGTTGACCTCGAGCGCGATGCGGCCTTTCCCGGGGTGACCGATTTCCGCGGCTGGGCGCAGCGGTCCACAGGGTGCCGAAAAATCGAACGCCTTACCGATTTCCCAAGGCCGCTTGATGTTGCGCGAGGCGATCTGCAAATCGCGGCGGGTGAGGTCGATGCCGACGCCGTAGCCGTAGATGCAGTCGAGCGCCTTTTCGGTCTTGATGTTGCGGCCGCCGCTTTTCAGCGCCACCACGAGCTCGACCTCATGATGCATGTCTTTGGTCAGCGATGGGTAGGGCACGGTACCGCCGTCCGCAACGATGGCATCGGCCGGCTTGGCGAAGAAGAACGGAGGCTCGCGGACGTCCTGTCCCATCTCCTTGATGTGCTCGATGTAATTGCGGCCGACGCACCATAGGCGGCGGACCGGAAAATATTTGCCGGTGCCGGCAACCGGAATGGCCGCTTGCGGGGGTTGCGGAATGACATAACTCTTGCTGTCGGCGCTCATTGGTCTTTTCAACTTGAAGGAAGAGAAATTGGCGGGATGGACGCTCCGCTTATAGCGCCGTCGCTGCGCCGTCAATCGAGCTCCACGGCGCCGCTCAGAGCGATGACGCCGCGATCGGCTCCCGCTCCGCAAGCGGTGGCGACTGCTCCTTGAGCTGCAGCCGGTGGAACGATGCGTAGCGGCTGCCCTTGCGCAGCAATTCTTCATGCCGGCCGGATTCGACCACGACGCCATTCTCGACCACGAGAATGCTGTCGGCGTGCATGATGGTGGACAGCCGGTGCGCAATCATCAGGGTCGTGCGGCCCTTGCACAGTTCGGTCAGCGCCTCCTGGACGTGGCGCTCCGATTCCGAATCAAGCGAGGCGGTCGCCTCGTCGAGCAATATGATCGGGCAATTCTTGATCAGCGCCCGCGCGATCGCGATGCGCTGGCGCTGGCCGCCGGAAAGCTGCAAGCCATGCTCGCCGACCGGCGTGTCATAGCGCGCCGGAAAGCTCATGATGAAATCGTGGGCGTGAGCGGCCTTGGCGGCTGCAACGATCTCGGCATCGGACGCGCCAAGCTTGCCCAGCGCTATGTTCTCGCGAATGGTGCCGCGGAACAAATGGACAATTTGGCCGACATAAGCGAGCGCCCCGCGCAGCGAGCCGCGCGAAACCGACACAATGTTCTGACCATCGATGAGCACGCGGCCGCCGCCGGCGTCGTAGAAGCGCAACAACAGGTTCAGCACCGTCGACTTGCCGCCGCCCGAAGGTCCGACCAGCGCCGTGACCTTGCCCGGCTCCGCGACGAAGCTCATGCCGCGCAGAACCGGGGTGGGATCGCGATAAGCGAAATCCACGTCGGTGAATTCGATGCGCGCTTTGGTCAGCTTCAGCGGCGGCAGATTCTCGTCATTCGGCTCGCCCGCCGGGCTGTCGATCACCTCATAGAGAACCCGCACGCCGACGAGGTTATTGTTGAGATCGATATTGAGCCGGGCCAGCCGCTTGGCCGGCTCATAGGCGAGGAGAAATGCCGCCAGGAACGAGACGAAGGCGCCCGGCGTCGCGCCAGTCTCGATAACGCGGTAGCCGCCGTAGATGGTGGCGAGCGCGACCGCAAAGCCGCCGAGCATTTCCATCAGCGGGCTGGCGCGGTTGGAGACCCGCGCCATCTTGTTGGACTCGTGCTGCACGTCGGCGACGCTCTGATCCAGCCGGCGCCGCATTTCGTCTTCCAGCGCGAATGCCTTGACCATGCGCAAGCCCTGCAATGCCTCTTGCATGGTCTCGATGATCCGGGTGCCCCCGGTAAATTGCATGCGCGCGATGTTGCGCACGCGGCGGATGAGCTTGCGCAGGACGAAGAACGCGGGCGGCGCCATGACGAAGCCGATTAGCGCCATGATCGGATCTTGAATCACCATGACGATGGTCAATCCAATCAACGACATCAGATCGCGGCCGATCGCGGTGATCAGGAGACTGATCACCTGGCTGACCGCGGCGGCCCCGGTGGTCAGCCGCGCGATGAATTCCGACGAGTGCCGGTCGGCGAAAAATCCAATGTTTTGCTGCAAGAGCTTGTCGAACAGACGCCGCTGATTGCCGGCAATAATGCTGTTGCCGATCCACGACAGCATGACCGACGAGCCATAAGTGGCAAATCCCTTGACCGCGAAGATCCCAGCCGCGATGACGCCAATGACGACGATGCCGTGGAAATTGTGATTGACATAAGCTTCATTGGTCATCGTGCCGAGAAGATAGGCGGTGAGCGCGGTCGCTGCGGCGGTAATTCCCATAAGCAGGAAAGCGATGGCGTAGCGCGGCCAATAGCGAAGCGCTTCGTCGAGCAGGAGACGCCGCACCAGCGCATAGGTCGAATAGCGCTGCGATGCCTCGGTCACGCCGATTGTCATGCCCAGTTCCAACCCCGTTGCGGCGACAGCGCGCAGTCTAGAGCATAATCCCGAAAAGTGGATACCGGTTTCGGAAAAGATCATGCTCAAACAACAAGCTAAAGCAAAATGGCGGTTCAAAGTAATCCCATTTCGCTTTAGCGTTGCATGCCCCGATAGTGTGGAGTTTTCAAGGGAATTTCAGGGTTCGGCCGCCATCTCTACGCCGCGGGAACAAGCGGTGGGAACGACTGGCGAACCGCGGCCAACACGTCCTCTGGCGGAATGTCACGCATGCAGCGGTGATGCACGAGCCGGCAGACCGGTTTGTGGCATGGCCTGCATTCGACTTTGTTTTTCGTCTCGATCGTCGCCGCAAGCGGGTTCAATGGCGCCCAATGCCAGGGGCTTGTCGGGCCGAAAATTCCGATCGCGGGAGTTCCCAATGCGGCGGCGACATGCAGCAGCCCTGAATCATTCGACACCGCGACCGCCGCCGCTGCGAGCGCGAGGATCGCGTTGCGCAGGTCATGGCCGGTCAGATCGCGTGCTGTCATGTCGCCGATGATTTCAGCGGCGAGCGACTTCTCCTCGGGTCCACCGACTACCCAGACGCCAAATCCCTCCGCCATCAGCCGCCGCGTCAGTGTGGCATAGGCACTTGCCGGCCACCTCTTCGATGGCCCCACCGCGCCAGGAGCGAGTACGATCACCGGTCTGGTCTCGAAGGCTAATCCTCGCTCGCGCCGCCAGCTTTCAATCTCCGCACGCGTGACTTTGAGCTCGGGCATCGGCCATTCGGGCGGCAACTCGGCGGCCGGCGGCAGCGCCAATGTGGCGCAGCGATCGACCATGCGCGGCAGTCTTCGCTCGCCGTAGCGCAGGTCATTGAGTAGCGCGAACCGCATCTCGCCGACAAACCCGGTACGCTCGGGAATTCCGGCGAAAAATGGCGCCAAGGCCGATTTCCAGGTGCGCGGCATGATCAGCGCGCTGCCGTAATTTTCGCGTTTGAGCCGCCGCGCCAGCGCCCGCTGGTCTTTCAGAGCGATGCGGCTGCGGGGAAGATCGACAACGATCGCGCGGCGGAGCCCCGGCATATAGTCGGTGAGCGGCGCGCATAACGTTGTGGACAGGACATCAACCGGCCGATCGGGAAAGCGCGCATTCAACAGCTTGATGACGGAATGGCAGCGGACGAAATCGCCGATCCACATATACGGGACGACGAGAATGGGAGTGCTGTCGTGACTGACGTTGCGATTCATCATGCCGACGGGCGCTGCAGTTTAACGGCGGTTCGCCCAGCGCGAGCGACAGCGATAACACGTCTCATCGGTCGGCGCGCTAGGCCGTCGCCTCCGGCACTGGTATCTTGATAAGTTCCCCTGAGCATCAGCCTTTTCGCTGGAAAATCAGGCAAGAGCGACTGATTAATAGCATGAATCACAATTCACTTTTACCCATTTGCCAGTCGCGAGTTGCCCGCCGCGCCAGTCTGGGGCAAAGCTTTGGCAGCGATCGGGAGGGGCCGATCCATCCATCAAACCGGTCTTGCACTATCGATGTTGCTGGTCACCGGCGGGGCCGGATTTATCGGATCGAACGTGGTCGCCGACCTCAACGAGGCCGGGCGCACCGATGTCGCGATCAGCGATGTTCTCGGCAGCGGCGACAAATGGCGCAACCTGGCCCGCCGCCAGATTGCCGATTTCGTGCCGCCAGCGGAATTGCGGCAATGGCTTGAGGGGCGAAAGCTCGAAGCGGTCATTCATCTCGGCGCGATCTCCTCGACCACGGCGCGCGATGGCGATGAAGTCATGGAAAATAACTTCCGGCTGTCGCTGCGCCTGCTCGACTGGTGCACGGCGACGCGGACGCGCTTCATCTATGCTTCCTCGGCCGCGACCTATGGCGATGGACAAAAAGGCTATTCCGACGACTGGACGGACGGTGCCGTTAAGCGGCTCAAGCCGATGAACCTCTACGGCTGGAGCAAGCAATTATTCGACCTTGCGATCGTCGAGCGGGTTCGCCGCGGCGACAAGCTGCCGCCGCAATGGGCGGGACTGAAGTTCTTCAACGTGTTTGGCCCGAACGAATATCACAAAGGCGAGATGATGAGTCTCGTCGCCAAACGCTTCGATGAAGCAAAAGACGGCAAACCGATCCGCCTGTTCAAATCGCATCGCGCCGGCGTCGCTGACGGCGAGCAGAAACGCGATTTCATCTATGTCGAAGACGCAATTGCGGTCGTGCGCTGGCTGGTCGAGACGCCGGCAGTGTCGGGCATCTTCAATGTCGGCACCGGCGTGGCGCGCAGCTTCCGCGATCTGATGCATGCGATGTTCGCCGCGCTCGGCCGGGCGCCGGCGATCGAATATATCGACATGCCGGCCTCGATCCGCGACAGCTATCAATATTTTACGCAAGCGGAGACCGCAAACTTGCGGCGCGCCGGCTATAATGCGGACTTCATGCCGCTGGAGGCAGCGGTGAAGCGCTACGTCGATTGTTATCTCGATCGTGCCGATCGCTATCGCTGAGCACGCTCGGGGGTTCAAAGGGCTCCGCGGCATTAGAGATGTTCGATTTTGATGAAGCGCTAAAGCTTGTGCCGAAGCAGACCGTGCTCTGCATCGGCGATCTCATGCTTGACGATTTCGTGTACGGGGATGTGAGCCGGATTTCGCCCGAAGCACCAACCCCGGTGCTCGCGGTTGCGCGCAGCGAAATCGAGATCGGCGGCGCCGGCAATGTCGCCCGCAATATCGGCGCGCTTGGCGCGCAATGCATATTCATCGGGCTGATCGGTAAAGACGACGCGGCGCGCACTCTGTCGGAAGCGTTCGCCAAGCTTAACGGCTCGGTCACTCCCCATCTTGTTATCGAAGCGGGGCGCCACACCACGCGCAAGGTACGCTTCGTCTCCGAACATCATTCGGCGCATCTTATCCGCGCCGATTGGGAAACCGCGCGGCCCGCGACGGCGGCGAGCGAAACGGCGGTGATTGCGCACGCCGAAGCGGCGCTACCGCATTGCGGCGCGGTGGTTTTGTCCGACTATGCCAAGGGAGTTCTTACCCCGCGCGTCATCCGCGCGATCATCGATCGCGCGCGTGAGCTCGGCAAGCCGGTGGTCGTCGATCCGAAGAGCCACGATTACAGCATCTATCGGGGCGCGACGCTGATCACCCCAAACCGGCAGGAGCTCGGCATTGCCGTGCATCGCCCGGTTGCCGCCGAGGCCGAGATCGCCAAAGCCGCGGCCGAGCTTGCCCGGATCGTCGGCAGCGAGGCTGTGCTGGTCACGCGCAGCGAACAGGGCATGACCCTTCAGGTTGCCGGCGACGCACCGCTTCATATCCCCGCTTATCGGGTCAAAGTTCGCGATGTTTCCGGCGCGGGCGATACGGTTGCCGCGGTGATGGCGATTCTCTTGGCCATGAAAGCGCCATTCGATGCGGCGATGCGGGCTGCTAACGCCGCGGCCGCGGTTGTGGTCGGCAAGCGCGGCACCGCGACGGTGACCTTGACCGAATTGCGCCACCGCATCTTGCCCGCGGCCTCGCTCGCGCCCGAGGACAAAATCGTGTTTGACTGGGGAATGCTCGACGAGCGGCTGCGCGAATGGCGGCGCCATGGCCTGCGCATTGGATTCACCAATGGCTGCTTCGATCTTCTCCATCGCGGACACGTCAAGCTGTTGGCGGAAGCGCGGGCCGCCTGCGATCGGCTCGTGGTCGGTCTCAACAGCGATGCGTCCACCGCCCGGCTCAAGGGCAAAGGGCGGCCGATCAATCCGGCGGAGGGGCGCGCCGAAGTGCTGGCAGCGCTCGAAGCGGTCGATCTTGTCGTCGTCTTCGATGAAGACACGCCGCTCGAATTGATCAAACGGGTACGGCCGGCGGTGCTCGTCAAGGGCGCCGATTACACCCGTGATGAGGTGGTGGGTCGCGAGGTTGTGGAAAGCGCCGGCGGCGACGTGGTTCTGGTTGATCTGGTGCCCGGCCACTCGACTACGGCCATGGTCGAGCGGGCGCGCCCGGTGAAGCAGCCGGTGGAGGATTAAGGCAATGCGCAGCATTGTCTTATTGCGGGTCGGCGGCGAAACGTGAGCAGCAGCTTTCTCATTTCGGTTATCATCACGACCTACAACCGCGAGGACGCGCTCGACGTGGCATTGCGGGCGCTGGCCGCTCAGACGGACCGCAATTTCGAGATTGTCATCGCCGACGACGGCTCAGGGCCCGATACCGCCCGCCTGGTCGAAAGCTGGAAGCCGCGCCTGTCCATCCCGCTCAAGCATGTCCGCCACGAACACCGCGGCTTCCGCGGTGGCGAGATTCGCAACCGCGGCATTCGCGCGAGCGACGGCGCGCTTTGCATCTTCCTTGACGGCGATTGCCTGGCCAGGCCCGATTTCATCGCCAGTCACCGGCGTCTCTATGAGCCGGGCTGGTTCGTGATCGGCAATCGCATCCTACTATCGCGCGAACTCACCGCGGCCGTCCTGGCGCGAGGATTGGCGCCGCAGACGTGGACGTTCGGCACTCTTGCGCGACAGCGCTTGAGCGGTGGCATCAATCGCTTGCTCCCGGCGGTGCATCTGCCGCTTGGACCGTTGCGCAAGTTACAAAAAACGAGCTGGCGCGGCGCCCAGACCTGCAACTTCGCCGTCGCAAGGAGCGATCTCGATCGCGTCGATGGCTTCGACAATAGCTTCGTCGGCTGGGGATTTGAGGATTCGGATCTGGCGGTGCGTCTGATGCGCGCCGGCGCGCGCCGCAAAGACGGTCGATTCGCCACCGGCGTTTTTCACCTTTGGCATCCATGGAATAATCGCGCGCGGTTGTCGGCCAATCGCGAGCGCCTAGACGAGACCATTACCAGTACCCGCACCGCTGCCTTGCGTGGCCTGTCCGCGCTTGCCACGGAGGACGACATGTCCCCGCATTCGTCAATGGCGCAGCAATGAATCCGCTTGGGTTGCGGCATGATGCGCGAGTGTTGGTGGTTATCTTGCGCCGCCTCGGCGACGTATTGCTGACGACACCGCTTATCCGGAGCCTCAAACACGCCTATCCACAAGCCACGATCGACGCACTGGTATTTGCCGGAACGGAAGGCATTCTGGCGGGCAACCCCGACCTCGCCGGGATCATCAGTATGCCGGCGCGTCCGCGCCTTGCCGACACTCTGGCGCTCACCGCGCGGCTGTTCCGCCGCTATGATCTTGCGGTGTCGGTACAGACCGGCGATCGGCCCATCGCGTTTGCGCTCATCGCCGGCCGCCACAGCGTTGGGCCGGTCGAGCCGGAGGGACTGGCCAGCGCGATTAAGCGCGTATTGCTCGGTCGCAGCTATATTCGCGATCGCAGCGATCATCGCGTTGTCGACATTCTGCATTTGGCCGACGTGATTGGCATTCCCACCCTTCCCGAGGTCGTCTGTCCTCCGCCCGCGCCGCGGGCGCAATTAGCGCCGGCGCAGCCTTACGCGGTCATCCACGCCGCGCCGATGTTCGTCTACAAGCGCTGGACGGCCGCCGGCTGGGGCGCGCTCGCTGCCGGCTTGCGCGAACGCGGCTTTGCCGTGGCCGCCACCGGCGCGGCATCCGATCGTGGCTATCTCGACGCGGTGTGGCGCGATGCGCGCGTGGTGCGGTTGGACGGTAAGCTTTCTTGGCCGGAAATGACCGCGCTGATTGCCGGCGCATGTGTCTATATCGGTCCGGACACCGCTGTTACTCACCTTGCGGCGGCGGCCGGTGCGCCGACCGTTGCGCTTTACGGCCCCACCGATCCGCGGCTATGGGGGCCGTGGCCGTGCGGCGGCCTCGAAGCGACGTGGCAGGCAGCCGGCACAATCCAGCGGCGCGGCAATGTTTGGCTTGTGCAAAATCCGCTGCCTTGCCTGCCGTGCCAGCTGGAAGGCTGCGAGCGCCGGCTCGACAGCCACAGCCAGTGTCTCGACGAACTGACGGTTGAACAGGTACTCGCCGCGGTCGATCAGGCGCTGGCGGTTCGGCAAGCAGCCTGACAAGCGGTGCTCACGCTCGCGTCGCATCATGCCTTGCGGGACGGCCGATGAAGAACGCAACAACAGCCAATGTTTGAATGAAAGCCGCCGCCAGAAATAACCACGGGGCGGCGCCGGCGGAGGCCGCGCCCGAGTGCGGCGCGAGTGCGCGAATGAATCCGAAGACGGCCGGCGCAAAGGCATAGGTGCCTTGCCCGACCGCGACGATCAGCGGGACGACTCGCGTCACGTCCTGCTTCGAAAATTCGGCCTGGGCAATCATTGGCGGCAGCGACGTGGTGTTGCCGATTCCCGCACCGAATAAAAAAACACTTAACAACAGGAGGGGGATGGTGTCGCTAGCCGCAAACAAAAAGGCGAGCGAGCCTAAAATCTGCACGACGTAATTGGCGCAGCCGAATAGCCGGCGGTCGGCGCGAGCGGGCATCAACCAGCCGACCAAGGTCCGGCCCAGTATCGCCGCGGCCGTGGCGCCGCCCGCGGCAAATCCGGCCAACTGCGCGCCGAGCGCCGGCACGAGAAGGGAGAACAAATGCGCCAGTAACCCGATCTGCGCGAACAACCCAAGCGCCATGCCCGCCGCAAGCGTGGCGAGCCGCCAGTCCTTCCAAACCTGCGTCTTCGGCAGCGGCTTGGCCGGCGACACCGGGAGGGTTGTGGCCACAGCTTGCGGTGCATCGCCATCGGGATGCAGCCCCATCGATTCCGGCGTTTTGGAATAATAGGGATCGGCCGAAATCCAGATTGTCGCGACGACGACGAGACCGATGGCAATCGCGGCCCACGGAAAGCCCGGTAGTCCGATGGCCGCCACCCAGAGCGGCGAGAAAACAACGCCGCCGATGCTCGAACCGTTATAGGCCGAGGCGAGTGCCGCCGGCCGCATGCGCACGAACCACGGCGCGACGATCGCATTCACCGCGGCTGCTCCCATCGTCACCCAGCCGCCGCCGCTGAACAGCGTCGCAATAAAAAGCTGCCAGGGTTCTTGCGCCAGCGCCCAGCCCACGACCCCGATCGCCAGCGCCAGCGAGCCTGCCTTGGTGACGCGAGCCAAGCCAAAGCGGCGATATAGCCTTGGCAGATTGGCAATGACGATCGCGCCAAACAGAAAGTGGACCGTTACAGCCGTCGAAACGACGTTGAGCGACCAGCCGCGTAATTCATGCACAGCATGCAGGTAGACGGGCGGGCCGTAAAAGCCGAGGCCCCATCCGAAAGTGGCAAGCACAAAGACTGCGGCGACAACGTGCCAGCCGTAAAACGTCGCTTTCATCCCGCTCGCCATGGCGGGGCTCGATGCTGCCGTGCTCATGGCGGCACGCTGGAAGAAAATCAGCCGCGATGTTACGGAAAGCGCCGAAGTATCGAGACGCCAGCCGCGCTAGAAGGGGCTTGTTGAACTGAGCGAGATGAACATGTCGAATAACGGGCTGTTTGCGACAGTTGCCGCTTTATCGGGCGACCCGGCGCGTGCCGCCATGCTGCAGGCGCTGATGGATGGTCGGGCCTTGACAGCAAGCGAATTGGCGCGCGTTGCCGGCATCACTCCGCAAACGGCAAGCGGTCATCTCAACCGCATGACCGCTACGGGTTTATTGAGCGTCGAAAAACAGGGACGCCACCGCTACCATCGGCTGGCAGCACCATCGGTCGCCCGTGTGCTCGAAAGCATCATGCAGGTGGCGTCGGAGCTTGCGCCAGCGGGCCGAAAATTCTCAATTGGCCCGAAGGACGCCGCGCTTCGCCGCGCGCGAACTTGCTACGACCATCTGGCCGGTCAGCTCGGCGTATCGATCGCCGAGGGGCTGATGCGAGACGGCTATGTCGAACTCGCCGGCGACGCCGGAATTGTGACGGACGCCGGCATTGCGCGGCTTGCCGCGATAGGGATGGACGTCCGCAAAATCCTGGAGCGGCGCACCAAGCATTCGGGGCGGGTTCTGTGCCGGCCCTGTCTGGATTGGAGCGAGCGCCGGCCACATCTCGCCGGCATGCTCGGCGCGCTCATTTGCGAGCACAGCATGCAACATGGATGGACCCGCCGATTGCCGGGAACCCGTGCCGTACAGCTCACGCCGGAAGGCGAGCGCGCCTTTCGCGAAGGCTTCGGCGCCCAGCTTGCGTAGAGCGGAGCGCTAGTACAGCGGCGGCTGTCGCGGCGCGGTCGGCCGGCCGAGCACGCCCGTGACCACGTCGAACGGCGTGTAAGATTGCGATCCGCATGAATCCAGTTGAACGGCGTAGCGCGCGTCGATCACGGCATCGTTCTGTAGGAACAGCGCATAAGTCCGCAAATGGCCGTGATCGACAAAATGCACGCAAGCAAGCCAGCTCCAGCCTTTGAGCCCATGCACCCACCGCAATTCGGAAATCTCGAAATTCTCGAATGAGGCGCGGTCCGCCATGGTTTCGGAAAAATATTTGGCGGCCAAAGCGGCATAGGCCGGTTGTTGCGCGGGCGGCGTGGCGGCCTCGCTCGGCTGGGCGATTTGCGCGGATCCCGGCGACGTCTGCAGCATGAGCGCCAAAACTGCGCGCCACACCGCGTGTCCTGCCGAGGAATAGTTAAAGCGCATGCGATTTCAGCACCATAGTCCCGCCACGAATGGCCCCACGAATGGCCCCACGAATGCTATCTATCCCGACGGACCGGGATATAGACCCTCGCACCAGACATCCGGCAGCCTTATGGCCCCCAAGCGGCTCATTACAGCGGCAACTTTGCTCGGATTTGGGCTTAATCTCGCGAGCTGCGGCGGCTTTGTCGCCGATCATTGGCCGCACTGGGCCGGTGGGCTGCCCGCCGATGTGCCGCCGCGGCCGGGCACCCCAGGCTATGCGGACTTCGTCGCTCACGGTCAGCCTAAGCCGGACGCCAAGCCGGAAACCAAGCAGGAGCCTGAGGCGACGGCCGCGGCAGTTCAAGGCGGCGCGCAGCAAGCTCCCGTTGCGCCGGCGTCGGCCGCGCCGGCGCCAGCGGCGCCGGTCCGCAGCGGCGCCCCCGGCGACGACGGCTTGCAAGATTCCAGCGTGGTGAACGGTGGCCTCTACTAGCGCGATCAGGCGACGCCAGCGCGCAACAAATCGTGAAAGTGGACGATGCCAACCGGACGGTCAGCGTCGACCACGATCAGCGCGGTAATTTTCGAAGCATTGAGAAGCTGCAGCGCTTCGCCGACCAATTGATCTGGCCGGACGGTTTTGGGTGACGCGGTCATCACCGCATCCACCTTCGTTTGCAACAGGTCAGCGCCCATGTGGCGGCGCAGATCGCCGTCGGTAATCACGCCGGCGAGTTTGCCGCTCGGCTCGGTGACGGCGACACAGCCAAATCCCTTGGCCGACATTTCCACGATCGCTTCGGACATCGGCGCGCCGCGCGCAATCAGCGGCACGGCAGTACCGGGGTGCATCACGTCGCGAACGAATTTCAATGCGGCGCCCAATTTGCCGCCCGGATGAAAGATTCCAAAATCGACAGCGGTAAAGCCGCGGCTTTCAAGAAGCGCGATCGCCAAGGCGTCGCCAAGGGCAAGCTGCATCAATGACGAAGTCGTCGGCACCAGGTTGTGCGGACACGCCTCGCGCGCCGAGGGAAGCACCAAGACGATGTCCGCAGCCTTGCCGAGCGTGCTCTCGAGATTGACCGTTACGGCGATGAGCGCGATGCGGAATCGCCGCGAATAGTTGATGAGATCCTTCAGCTCCTCGGTTTCCCCCGACCACGACAGCGCCAGCATGACGTCGTCGGACGTGATCATGCCGA